>Ga0247608_10008016_pt1 | contig 10751 bp, 10 predicted proteins | sample 176DNAGHGlowgp2_FD_193490 | JGI IMG/M metagenome (GOLD analysis project Ga0247608, IMG submission 193490) | Sheep rumen microbial communities from Palmerston North, Manawatu-Wanganui, New Zealand - 1766 DNA GHGlow gp2 | ecosystem: Host-associated > Mammals > Digestive system > Stomach > Rumen ... | reverse complement strand
GATTCTAATTTTATCCTGAATTTTAGCATCAAGTTTTTCTTTAAATTCTTCCCTAGGACTAAATTCTGGCATTTTTTCATCTGCCAATTTTTCGAGAAGTTTTTTTTCATCTCATTTAAATTCTGATGCTATCGTTTTGATTTGATCTTTGTTTGTCATTTAGATTTGATAAATTTATGTAAAAAAATCTGAGTTATTTTTATTAATCTTCAATCCAATATTTAAAGTGATTCGCAACTTTTTTTACTAATTTTGAAAAATCTTTTCTACAAGTTGAACTACGTTTTCACATTACTTGAGCGATTTCATCGTATGAAAGATTGTTTCGAATCCTGAGTATGAATAAATCTTTTTTATCATTTCAAAGTTGTTCTAGATATGCAAGAATTTGTTCAGTTTGAACGTGTTTCTGAAAATAATCTACATAGTCTGAGTGATCTGATATATCATTTTCATCATCAATGCTGTCAGATTCTTTTCTCTTTAAGATATCGAGCAAAGAATGGTAGGCTATATTGTATATCCATGCTGCAAAGCTACTACCCTCTTTTTCTACTGAAAATTTATTAATATTTTCGAAAGCTTTCATAAAAGTCATTGCTGTTGCATCTTCTGCTGCCTGAATATTTCAGTCAGATTTCATTAATGCAAATGAATAGATTTTCTGAAAATATTTTTCATATAGCGGAGTGAAACTATCTAAATCTCACTTTTGCACCTGCATAATTAAATCAATTTCATCTTTTGGCATAATTTTTTATTTTATGTAAAGTTTAAAATATACTTTAACATTATTAAAAATAATTACATTATCAAGTAATTTATATTAATATAACGAATTAATTATGAAATTTGTGGCATATTTCATGCAAAAAAGTATTTTACCATGAGAATTAAGATTATAATAATGATTATCAGATATATTATATACAATATCCCTTTACTAATTTTTCTTGTGTCTTCTTTTGGTTTACTTTCGGCACTAATCCTAGAAATCATAACTTCCAAATCTCATTCTTGATATTCCCTGATTGGTCTTTTACTTTTTCTCTCTATCATATCTTGTGAGGTTTTTTCTCGGTTCTTATCAACATGTTTTTCTACTTTTTCAAGCATTCTATCTTCCTTTTTTAATTTTATATTTTTTTGTAAAATTACAGCTTTTTGTAAAACAGTTTTTTTCTTTTCTCCAACTTCACTTTCTGTCTTCTTTATATTTTTTTCAGTTTGTTTCTTTGTCTTTATTGTCTTAGAATTCTTCTTTGTAGTCATAATATTTGTGAAAATAAGATAAAAACTTTTTAATTATACTGTGAGAATACATCTTGAGTTGTGAAGTGGGATCAATACTTCTCATGGATAAAATCTTGTAATTCTTCTTCTGAATCTAGAGCCAGATGATAAGAGAATTTATCTTTTATACAAGGGTATTTTTCTCATAATTCTTGCAACTTTTTCTTATATTTTTTCTCTAGTTTTTCATCTCATAAATCTATAGCATAGGCTATCAGCCTTTTTATAATCAATTCACTTCATCACACTAATTCATTATAAGCTTCTAATCTTTTTATAGTTTTTTCTTTATCGATATTATTCTCTTCTTTTTTAAGTTCATTATTGAGATAATCAAAAAAGTACATCTGATATGCGACCTCTCATGCATTTCAATCATATTTTTTTGTTATATTATCAAAATTAAGCATTCAGAATGATAATTGATTTGCAATTATTTGGTTTGGATCGATTTCAAATTCTTTTCAATCATCTTCTATAAAAATTAACATTTGATGTGGTTCTTCATAATTAAGAGCCTCATTTAAGTATCATTCGTCTCTCTCATAATATGGAACTTCATCCATGATATCACTTAATCAATCTCTTAAGACTTCTGCGTATTTAAAGTGCTTATTTACATAATCAATTCATTCATTTAATACTAAAATTCATAGCATTGTATTCATCCTTCCAGTACAATACATTGTGGATCACATTTTACTTCACTCCATAACTTCATTATTTGATGTTGCTATATTCGTTTTTCATCGAGATTCAGCTTCTTCTGCTCGAGGTAGATGTGTAATCGCTTCATATACTGATAATCATTGTTCTCTTAATTGTCTATAAATTTCATTTAATGGATGTCATTCCATTTTTTCACTATCCTTTAGAAAAATTTTTTGAAATTTACCTTTTCCTTTAATTTCACTTTTATCTACATCACAAAAATCTGCAAATTCATCAAAGTCATTATCTTTAAGAGCTCTTTCTCAGAGATTATGAGAAAGGTTACGCATAATTATTGCTGCTTTAGCTCAAATAATAGCGTTATGTCTCAATGTTTCTTCATTCATTTCATGAAAATAATCCATGAGATTATATTTATCCTCTCATGCAATTTTGTATTCTTCGATAAGTTGTTTTAAAAAATCTTTTGTAATATCTTTATCTTTAAGTTTATCGTCAGTTATTCAATATTTTTCGCATATTCCATTAAAGAATGAATTAAATTTCTCTGATGCAGTTTGTGTTTTTGGGGAGTCAATCGTCATTATTTTTTTAATTAACTTATAAGTAATATATTATAATTATTTTATCCAATAAGTCAAATTATCTGAATTATATTTTATTAATTGAAATGAATGAATTTTTTATTATTTTTATGTTAGACTTTTATATAATATTTAGACTATGAAAATATTAGTTGTCGCTGCTATGCCAAATGAATTAAAAGCGATAAAAGAATGAATAAAATCTGCGAATTTAAAAGAGAATTTAAGTATAGACTATCTTTGTTGCGGGATATGAAATTATGAAACTATATCCTCGCTTGAGAATTACTTAACAAAAAATTCTGAGCCTGTTTTTATTTGGAATATATGAATTTGTGGGTATTGGAATTCTAAAAATGAGATAAAATCTGATCCTATTCAGGTAGCAAACACCATAAATATTCATACTGAAAAAGAAATGATACTTCCACCATTTTTACAAATAGCCCCATTTAAAAATTGTTTTTGTAGTGAAAATATAGTTTTAGAAAAACCTGAAATGTGAAATAAAAATAATGAAATGTATTTTGATATGGAAAGTCGATGAATTGAATTTATTGCAGCAAGATATAAATATCCACGCTTAATTTTAAAGGTTCCATTTGATTTTATTTGAAAGAGTGGAGATGTAAAATGAAAAAATTATAGAGATTTATCGGATAAGGTTAGAGAAATACTGGGGAATTTGCCGTATCATGAATATTTATGAAAAATATTAAATTGGATTAGCTATCAAGAAAAAATGTAATTTTTCTTGAAAATTTATTTGTATTCAAATGTAAAATCTCTATACAGAATATATGTATTTTATTTATTTATATATGGAATATGAAGAAATCAGTGTTTTTATTAGCTCTTCCTTTAGTAATTTTAGTTGCATGATGTTGAAATGATAAAATAGATATTACAGACACAAATATTAACGTGGAAACATGTGATAAATACTTTGAGTTAATGGATTGCATTTTAGAAAACGATGCTGATGAAAATTATACAGAAGAAATGAGAGATGAACTTAGACAGGAAGTTAAGGATATGCAGGCTGAATGGGAATCTTTAGATCAAGAAGAATTATCTGAAAAATGTAATGATGAGTTAGCTAAATTTGAAGAAATAGAAGATAGATTAGAAGAAATCTGATGTTCTATTAAATAATCGAAGTATACTTTTCTGAAAATATTTTTGTTATTTTAGGATTATAATTAAATATTAACAATACTATGGACCCGTTTTCGATAATTAGTTTCGTGATTTTAATCGTACTTTCTATGTTCTTTTCAGGGAGTGAAACTGCCCTAACATCAATTCCTCAACATAAAGTCGATACTCTAGCTAAGCAGCATAAACGTTGAGCAAAATATCTAAAATATTGCAAAAAAGAAAATGATAAAGTCTTGATGGCAATTCTTATTTGAAATAATATTGTAAATATTGGATCCGCATCATTAGCAACTGCAATATCTATTGGTATCTCTGAATGAATTGATTTTAACCAATGATTAGTAGTATGAATTGCTACAGCTGTAGTAACAATTTTGATTTTGATTTTCTGAGAAATCGTTCCAAAAACTTATGCACAACAAAATTGTGAATCATTATCTTTAAAAATTGCACCATTCTACTTTTATTTAACCAAGATTTTATCACCTATAATTTGGTGTTTAAGTTTGTTGACTAAAAAAATTAATAAAAAATCTGAAAATGAAAAGGAGATTTCTCAAGAAGAAGTTGAGGCTTTCATTGAAAGAGCTGTAGAATCTGATGCAATTGAAGAGGATACCTATGAAAACGTAAAGAAAATGCTGAATTTTAGCGATATTACAGTATGAGAAGCAATGACTCCTAGAGTCAGAATTTGTGCAGTCCATGATAATTTAACTGTGGATCAAGCAATAGAAAAATTCTTAACTTTCCATTATACTCGTATTCCAGTTTATCATAAATGAATTGATGATGCTGATAGAGTTGTAACATTGAAGGAATTATTAAACTTATCTAAGAAATATGGATGAGATGCTCTGTTAAAAAATTTGGTATTGTATCCAATTCATAAAATTCCATCTCCTACTCCTATCGATGTAGCAATGGACAAGTTTAAAACATCTCATAAACATATTGCTCTCGTAATGGATGAATATGGGTGAGTTGATTGAATTATTTCACTTGAAGATATTATTGAAGAAATATTTGGAAACATTCAGGATGAAAATGATGTAGAAATTAATCCGATTAGAAAAGTCTGAAAGAATTCTTGGAATGTATCACCGTTTGTAAGAATTGATGAGTTTTTAGAAGAGAGTAAATTAACTTTTGAAGAGCTCTGACTAGAAGAGGAAGAATATGATTGAGAAACTTTTAGCTATTTGATTACTTCTTTATTGGAAGATTTTCCTAGTGAATGAGAAGAAATAGAAATTCCATTAAAAACTATAAATGATGAGGAAATCTGATTTCTGAAAAAAGGTGAAGAAAAAGACTTACCAGAAAGGAAATTGGTTATTAAAGTAAAACAAGTAGAGGATAACACTATCTGAGATTTAAGGATTTCTATAGTATAAATTAACTATGTCGATTAAAGATTCTTTACTTTCTTTATTTTCAAGGGCTCCATCTAAAAAAGAAAATGAATGAGATGGTGATTTTTTGGTGAATAAAACTCCTCCTGAATGATTTCCGTTAAGAAATAGGAGATTTTGATGATGTGCTCATTATTCTTTGAAAGCCGTAATTGAATGAAAGAAAAATAAATCCAAACCAATTGAAGAGTATTCTGCAGGTTGGTGGTCTAGAAATACGTATATGATGACTCCATGGAGTATGAAAGAAGTTTTAAAAAAATATAAGTTAAATTATACTGTTTTGAATGCTAATAATTTAAGTGATGAAGAAAGGTTAAATCTTTTAAAAGAGAATTTAAAAAGATGACCTATTATCCTTTTGGTGGCAAATTGACAAACTAAAAGAAAACGATTCTCTCTATGAAGAGCTTTAACCCATCGGCATTATATTACATTATGGTGATATAACGATAAGAAAAAGGTATTTTATGTTTATGATTCAAACACAAAGAGAAAGACTCAAGAAGATGTTTTAGAATGAACGTTAAGGGTGCCATACAAATATATTTTGAAAGAATGGTGAATATGAGCTTCAAAAATTATGTATCGTAATTATGCGATAGCTGTAAAATATTAGTAACATTTTAAGAATTTATTCGTTATAATTAGTATAGGTTTTATTTTATTTCTTATATATAAAATGAAAAAAATAGCTTTATTATCATTATTCCTATGATGTTTTTTCTTTGCATGATGTGGAAATCAACAATTATGAGAAGGAGAGGGTTTTTATGCTGAAAAATTAATTGTTGCATGAGTTGGACCTGAAATTAGTTTTGAACCAACTGTTGAAGATTGAACTTTAGTTTTAAAATGATACTTTGAAGATCATTCTGACCATATATTTTTGGATCAATGAATCTGGGAAAATTATTTAAAAAATGAATCTGACTATTTACCATGAAATGAAGTAAATTTTAAGTGAGTAGTCAAAGCCTTAGATGCTGCAGCTGGAAATCACTATTATGAAGTTGTAAGTATAGATAATTTGGAAGTAATTAAATATCCAGGTGCTGATGAAATTAAGGAAATTTTTGATAGTTATAATTATTGTGAATCAGATTCAGATTGTGGATATTTTATGTGAGAATGCCCATTATGATGCTATGTCCCTTTGAATATAAAATATATGGATATTGCTTCAAGTATTGTTTCAAATTTTGTAAATCATTTAGATGACCGTTGTGTATATGGTTGTCTAGCAATGGATAAAGTAGTTTGTGAAAATTATAAATGTGAAATGAAATCAAGCGAAGAAGATGAATGAAGTAAAGATGTAATTTATTGTTCTCCTGAACAAAAAAGTGCAGAAATCTGTACTATGCAGTACGAACCAGTTTGTGGTTCAGATTCTAGAACTTATGGAAATAGTTGCGTAGCTTGTCAGTCTGAAACAGTTGAAAGTTATACCGAATGAGAATGTGAAAGTAGTGCTTTTGTGGTAGAATGAGATTCAGATTATTTACAAGAAGTAATGAATATTCTAGAAAATGATTGAGCTGTAAGCTGTGATTATAGTTATGATGATAACTGAACAACCGTATATTGAAGATTTATGGCTGATTGAAATAGATTTTATTCGGCTACAGAAAACCAAGATTATGTATTAGCCACATGAGATAAAACATATTTTTGGTCAAGTTCTTCAGAATCAGAAAAAACTGTTGTAGACTCTCCTGCTGATATCGAAAGTGAAATTGCTAGCCTATTGATGGCTAAATCAGAATATCCAAATTTTGAATTAAATTGTTATAAATGAATTGATGCCACTAATGAGTACTTATTTGAAATATTACCCGAATAAAATTATTTAAATTTTTCTAATGGTGGTTGTGTATTAATTATTTCTTCGTATTCTTCATGAGGACAAATTGTAAAAATTTCTCAATTAGGGTAAGCTAGCATTCTTCGATTATCACGGTTAAATCTAAAAACATTGTATTTGTACAATCATGTTTTTTCTATACGAAGATTTCATTGAATCAAAAGATTTAATGTTTTTATAATTTCTTTTTCCATTTCAATATGACTATGTGTTGTTATTACTTCATATACTTGTGGTTCAAACTCTTCTCTATTAGAAAAGTCACAATCCAACTCTTCAAATAAATCTAAATATTTCGATATTCTGGATTTTAAGCTTTTTAGCTTTCAGATTTCATTTAATTTGAACATTAAGTTATTTATTCTGAGTCTTTCATTTTTATGCTCTTCTGATTCTTCTGGTGTGATAGTTGATAATAACTTTTCATTTTTTGATTTAGTTATTGGTTGTGTTTCTTTTTTATTTTCTGTATTGTCTATTATTTTAAATATAGGATAATCTTTTATTAAAGCTTTTAGGTAATCAATAACTAAGGCTGATTTTTTTCAGAATTTATTCTTTATATGTGAAACTTTTATTTCTCATCAATTTTTCTTCAATTCTTTCTTTAAAAATTCTTCTATTTCTTTTGCTTGTATATCTTTTATTCACTTAACTTCTTTTATTATTTGTTCAGATAGTCATTCTGGTAATAATATTGTAGACTTAGATTTTTGTTGAGTTTCTCAATTGCCTATTTTTTTCTTTAATAAAGGACCAAATAATTCTTTATACATTTCTTCCTTTTCTTTATGTTTACTTTCCAAATATTTTGGATATTCATTCTCCAAAATATTTGAGTATTCTTCAGGTTTTAGTGTTCTTTTTTTCAATTTATTCATTAATTCTTCGTTATTGGTTTCTTCAGCATATTCAACTATATCTGCTCAAAAAACTTCAATAATTCATTCTCTAGTTTCTTTGTACAACTCAATACTATCTAGTTTACTTTTTCACTCTTTATAATGTGTTATTTTTTTATCTAAACTGTCTAATATCTTAGAATTATTTTGAATCTTTAATTCAATTTCTTTAATTTTTGCACGGCAAAATTTTGCCTCATTAAGTTGGGATTCTGCATCTTTCTCTAATTCGTTATTTTCAGAATCTAGAATCGCAAACATTCTATCTTCATATTCTTGCTTTTTTGATTGCAAAAAAGATAAATCTAACTCAGATTTTTCTTGTTCTAATTTTTGGATCTTTGCCTCAATCTTTGTAGCCATTTTTATGTTATATTATGTATAAATACAAAAATATTCACCAAAAATGTTATGTAATAATGTTTATATATTTTTTATCAAAAGTCAATAAAAATATCAAAAGGTATTTTGTTAAACTTTCATCTAATGAAATAAATTTTTATGTATTAATCATTTACTTGACTTTTTATTATATTTATATAATATCACTATTAGCTAATTTTTAGATCCCCGATATGGTATGGGAAAATGGAAATGTTTCCATCTAGCTTATTACAAAATGAATCGTAATAATAAGTACACTATTCCAAATTTTATTGGGATGAACAAGAAGGGGTATTCAAAGGAAGCAATGGCGAAAGCTGATATGCATCGCAGTGCTGCAAAGCGTAACATGATGCGTATCATGAAAAAGAATTAGTTTCTTTTGTTCCTATTCAATACAAGTCTTACGTAATTCGTAGGACTTGTTTTTTTGTTTTTCTCTTTATTTTCTGATTAAAATCAGTATCAAAAAATCAGATTTATTTTTGTTTTGAACTAATGGAAAATCTTACACTTAAATCATACATTCAGTGAGTAGAATCATGAGAAATTAATGCTAATGAGGTAATAAATTCATATTTGGACAAAGCTACAAAAGATTCAGATAATTTACATGCTTTCGTTAGGCTTCACCCAGAATATGTAGAAAAAAATCTGAATAATTTCAAGGATTTACCTCTACACTGAGCACCAATTGCCATTAAGGATAATATCATGACTAAATGATATGTTTCATCATGTGGTTCTAAAATGCTTGAAAATTACGTAGCTCCATATTCTGCTACTTGTTTTGAGAATTTGGAAAAGCAATGATGATTGATGCTTTGAAAAGCGAATATGGACGAATTTGCTATGTGATCATCGACTGAATATTCAGCATTCTGAAATACAAAAAATCCATATTGAACTGACCGTATTCCTTGAGGTTCTAGTGGATGAAGTGCAGCTGCTGTTGCTGGAGATTTATGTCTAGCTGCTCTATGAACTGATACATGAGGTTCTATTCGCCAACCTGCTGCTCTATGTGGAATAGTTTGAATTAAACCTACATATGGAAGAGTTTCTAGATATGGAGTTCAGTCTATGGCATCATCGTTCGATCAGGTTTGAGTTTTGACTAAAACTGTGGCTGATGCTAGAATCTTGCTAGAAGCTATTAGTGGATATGATGAAAACGATAGTCAATCAAACAAAAAAGCTGACAAAAAAGATTTTGCGGATTTGAATTTAAAAGAGAGTGACATAAAAATCGCTGTTCCAAATGAAGCTATTAATGAAGCTTTAGACCCAAGAGTAAAAGAATTATTCTTAGCTAAAATCGAAGAATTAAAATCTCATGGATATACTGTGGATTACGTAGATTTACCATTATTAAAATATGTTGGTGCAATATATTATATGCTCATTTCTGCTGAGGTAACAAGCAATCTGGGACGTTTTGATTGAATCCGTTATGGATTACAGGAAGATATGAAATGAATTAAAGATTTGCATGAATATTATACAAAAATCAGAATGGAATGATTCTGAAATGAAGTAAAGAAAAGAATATTACTGGGAAACTACGTTGTAACAAAAGAAAATTATGAAAAATATTATTTACGTGGATATAAAGCTAGAAAAGTTTTACAATCAGAGTTCACTAAATTCTTTAAAGACTATCATGCAGTAATCACTCCAACTACTCCAACTCCTGCTGGAAAATTTGGAGAAAAATCAAATAATTCATTATTAATGTATTTGGAGGATTTGTATACAGTTCCTGCAAATTTAGCGTGACTACCTGCAATATCTATTCCAATGTGAACTGTGGAAGATCGCTGAGAAAAATTACCTGTATGAATACAGCTTATGGGTGGTAAATGGCAAGAATGACTATTATTATCTGTAGCCGAGAAAATTGAAACAAATTAATCTATTTTAATTTGATAATTGAATCGAATGTTCCAACTCTCCTATTCACCTAATCTAAAATGAGAAGTTAAAATTTCATGATCAAAAAATGCGGCATTACCTATTGTTGCAGCAAACTATTTATTGGATTTTCCTGTAGAATTACTAAATAAACCTAATATATCAGATATTAGAAATATGGAAGCTTTAGCTATTACAGCTCTCAAAACTTCAAAGGATTACTTTGATTTAACGAATGACTTAGCAAAAAAATTCCGTGCTTCAATTTTGCTTATTCCTTTAGGATTAGTTAAATATTGAAAAGTTAAATTTGTTGGAAGTGGATGATGTAATATTGGGAAAAGACCTTTGGATACGTTTGATAATGCACTAATTAAAGCCTGAATTTCTATTACATATGAAGATAATTTTAAAGTTTATGAAGTAACTGGAAAGCCAAAGAGAAATATAATGTTACAACAATTTTCTGTAACTGCTGCTGAAGCTTTAATAACTTATCTTGCTTTTTGCAAGGATGTAGATTATGAAATTACTATATATCAAGTAGCAACAGAACCAC
>Ga0247608_10008015_pt1 | contig 10752 bp, 10 predicted proteins | sample 176DNAGHGlowgp2_FD_193490 | JGI IMG/M metagenome (GOLD analysis project Ga0247608, IMG submission 193490) | Sheep rumen microbial communities from Palmerston North, Manawatu-Wanganui, New Zealand - 1766 DNA GHGlow gp2 | ecosystem: Host-associated > Mammals > Digestive system > Stomach > Rumen ... | reverse complement strand
AATAGGTGTGGAGTCGAGCATGGCGTCGGCCACGCCCGTAAGCGTGTTGGTGGCTCCTGGGCCGCTGGTGACCAGTGCCACGCCTACTTCTCCTGACACGCGGGCGTATCCTTCGGCTGCGTGCACGGCTGCTTGCTCGTGGCGCACGAGTATGTGGTCGAAACACTTTTTCTCGCCCCGTGTATAGTCGTACAGTGCGTCGTAGGTGGGCATGATGGAGCCTCCGGGATAGCCGAAGATGGTTTTCACGCCTTCGGCCTGTAAGGCTCTCATCAGTGCTTTCGACCCTGTTATTCTGTCTTTTAGCATTTTGTTGTTGTTTTTCTTTTTTTCTTTAGGTTTTCTTAGGTTTCCTAGGTGCTCCTAGGCTTTCCTAGGCTTTCCTGGGCCTTCCTATGATTCCTTAAGGGTTTTCGCTAATCAATCACTCTCACTCCTCCCTTGTCGGCGCTGGCCACGCTTTGGGCGTAGGCGCGCAGGGCCTTAGACACCTGGCGGTTACGCTTCAGTGGCTGCTGGGGGCGCTGTGCCAGCTCTTCGTCGGAGAGCTTGACGTTGATGGAGCGCGAGGGTATGTCGATGACTATGATGTCTCCGTCCTTAATCTTGCCTATGTTGCCACCGTTGGCGGCCTCTGGCGAGATGTGGCCAATGCTCAGGCCGCTGGTGCCGCCCGAGAAGCGACCGTCGGTGATGAGGGCGCACTCCTTGCCCATGTGCATGCTTTTAATATAGGATGTGGGATAGAGCATCTCCTGCATTCCTGGCCCTCCCTTTGGGCCTTCGTGTGTGATGACCACGCAGTCGCCCTTCTTCACTTTTCCGCCCAGTATGCCCTCGCAGGCGTCTTCCTGCGAGTCGAACACCACGGCGGGGCCTTCGAAGTGCCATAGGCTTTCGTCCACGCCAGCGGTCTTCACTACGCAGCCATCCTGTGCTATGTTGCCGAAGAGCACGGCCAGTCCGCCGTCCTTGGTGTAGGCGTGCTCCATGTCGCGTATGCAGCCGCTGGTGCGGTCGGTATCGAGCGTGCCCCATTGCTCAGCCTGGCTGCCCATCTTGGTAGAGAAGCGGTTGGCAGGTGCCGACTGGTAGATGCGGTTGGCCTCGTCGTCGATTTGTCCGTCGACGATGCTGTATTTGCTTATGGCCTGGCCTACGGTCATGCCGTCGACGCGCAGTGTGGACCTGTGGATGAGTCCACCCTTGTCAAGCTCGCCCAGTATGCCCATTATGCCGCCGGCCCTGCCACACTCCTGCACCGAGTATTTTTGTGTGTTGGGAGCAAGCTTGCACAGGCACGGTGTCTTTCGGCTCAGCTCGTCGATGTCCTTCATGGTGAAGTCTACGCCGGCCTCCTGGGCTACTGCCAGCAGGTGGAGCACGGTGTTGGTGCTTCCGCCCATGGCTATGTCGAGTGTCATGGCGTTGAGGAACGCCTCTCGGGTGGCAATGCTTCGTGGCAGCACGCTTTCGTCGCCCTGCTCATAGTAGGCCAGGGCGTTGGTCACTATCTGGCGTGCTGCCTGGCGGAACAGCTCTACGCGGTTGGCGTGGGTGGCCAGTATGGTGCCGTTGCCGGGCAGCGACAGCCCTATGGCTTCGGTAAGTGAGTTCATGCTGTTGGCGGTGAACATGCCCGAACAGGAGCCGCAGCCCGGACAGGCGCATCGCTCCAGGTCGGCCATGTCTGCGTCGCTTACCTCTGGGTCGGCACCTTTCACCATGGCCGTGATGAGGTCGGCGTTCTCGCCGCGCCAGCGTCCAGCCTCCATGGGGCCTCCCGAACAGAATACGGCGGGGATGTTGAGTCGCATGGCAGCCATGAGCATGCCGGGTGTCACCTTGTCGCAGTTCGAGATGCAGATCATGGCATCGGCCTTGTGGGCGTTGACCATGTACTCCACCGAGTCGGCAATGATGTCGCGCGAGGGCAGCGAGTAGAGCATACCGTCGTGGCCCATGGCTATTCCGTCGTCGATGGCTATGGTGTTGAACTCGGCGGCATAGCAGCCCATCTTCTCTATCTCCTCTCTCACTATCTGGCCTATCTCGTGCAGGTGAGTGTGGCCTGGTACAAACTGTGTGAACGAGTTCACCACGGCGATGATGGGTTTGCCAAACTGTTGTTGCTTCATGCCCGTGGCTACCCACAGGGCACGTGCGCCAGCCATGCGGCGGCCTTCGGTGCAGACGGAACTGCGTAATTGGTGCTTCATATTTTTAGTAATGTTCCTTGTTCAAGGGTGCAAAGTTACGTCTTTTTCTTAAAAACGCCAATATTTTAGGCTTTTCTTTTTTTAGTTTCTCTCTTTTTTTTGCTACTTTGCGCTTGCAGCGCGAAGTTACTACGCTTCGGCAATAAAAATAAATGCGATTTATTTTGTATTGCTCTCGAATTTTTTGTAACTTTGCACCCGATTTCCGAGTGTTCGGAACAATGCAAGCTATCGAAGAAGCCGTGAACACGAAAACGAAAAGACATATTTGCTCTTGGGTGCTGTTGGCCGTGTTTGTGCCAATGCTTGTGTTCTCGTCGCTACATATCCACCAGTCTGACCTATCGGCGGCTTCCACCTGTGCCGAGTGTATCCACCACCATTGCGGTGGCCATCTTGCCCAGCAGTCGCCATCGCTCCACTCCTGTGTGGTCTGCCAGCTGCTCAGCCTGCCCATGCTTATCGTAGCTGTTGCTGCGCTGCATATATTTAACAAGGTATATTCCATTGTCTCACTTTCCAGGCACTACAGTGCAGGGCTGGCTCACACCAGCGTGCCCAGCCTTCGTGCGCCACCTGCCATGTACATGTAAGTCCGTGTGGGCATTGTCAGGACTCTTGTGAGGCCTGGCCGTTAATGGATTTCATGTAGGATAAACCCTAATTGGCCGTTAGTGCAAAGTGGTTGTGGCTATCCTTGTTTCAAGGGGCACTGACTATTTTTCAAAAAGCACTGACTATTTTCTGAAAAGCACTGACTATTTTCTGAAAAGCACTGACTATTTTTCGAAAACCAGTGCCTTTTGAAGACGATGACCAAGGCGGGATAAAAGTAAAACATTCAACACAATGATAGTCAGCTTGTTAGCGACGGCGCTCCTGTCGTGTGCCGTGGAGGATACCACGGTGACGCTCAGCAACGTCACAGTTACCGGCCTCCAGCGTCGCGACTACCAGATGCGCTCCTCGCAGTCAACCGTGCAGGTGGGCCACGAGTACCTGGGGCAGCACTTTGCCGGAAGTCTCATGCAGACGCTTGAGGGCATACCCGGAGTAAAAGCCATGACCATAGGCTCCGGGCAGTCGAAACCCACCATCCGTGGCCTGGGCTTCAACCGCATGGCTGTGACCGAGGACGGTGTGAAGCACGAGGGGCAGCAGTGGGGCGACGACCACGGCCTGGAAATCGACCAGTATGCCATCGACCGCGCCGAGGTCATCAAGGGTCCTGCTGCCCTGCTCTATGGCAGCGATGCCATTGGCGGCGTGCTCAGTCTCTACACCAACCACGTTCCCACAAAGCCCCTGGAGGGTGGCGTGCAGCTCTTTGGCCGCACCAACAACGAGCAGCTTGGTCTCTCGGCCAGGCTTGGCGGGCGCAGCGGCAAGTTCTTCTTCCGCGCCAACGCCACCGTCATTGACTATGCCGACTATCGCGTTCCCACCGACAGCATACAGTATTACTCCTATTGGATAAGGCTGAAGGACGGCAGGCTGAGAAACACAGCCGGCATGGAGCGCGACGGGAGTGTCATGGTGGGCTATGCAGGCTACAACTTCCATACCGACCTGCGCGTGAGCGATGCCTACAGCAAGAGTGGCTTCTTTGCCAACGCCCACGGCCTGGAGGTGCGTCTGAGCACTATCGACTATGACCGCTCGCGGCGCGACATCGACCTGCCCCTGCAGAGCGTCAACCACTTGAAGCTGCTCAGCCACTCCACCTGGCGCAATGAGCAGTGGTCGGCAGAGCTGAACCTGGCCTACCAGAACAATCTGCGCAAGGAGGAGTCGGAGCCCATCTCTCATGGCTACATGCCTACGCCGCCCGATGCGCTGGAGCGCCGCTTCAACAAGAGCACCTATACGGCCAGTGCCTTGTTGCGCTACGAACCTAATGCCCGCCATAGCATCACCATGGGTGCCAACGGCGAGTACCAGCACAACCGCCGTAGCGGCTGGGGATTCATCATCCCCGACTTCGAGATGCTCAGCCTTGGAGCCTTCGCCTTCGACAGGGTGACGCTCAGCGAGCGACTAAAGCTCAACGCCGGACTGCGCTTCGACAGGGCACGCACCCACATACACAGCTATCACGACTGGTATCAGACACCCACGGACAATGGCTATGACTTCAAGGAACGCTCTACTGAGCTGCGTCGACGCTTCAACAGCCTCACCTGGTCGGCGGGCATCAGCTACGCCGCAGGACAGTGGGTGGTGAAGGCCAATGTAGGCAAGAGCTTCCGAGTGCCCATACCCAAGGAGCTGGGAGCCGATGGGGTGAACTACCACATCTTCCGCTATGAGCGGGGCAACGCCGAACTCGACCCGGAAGAGTCATACCAGGTAGACGCTGGCATAAGCTGGGGCAACGACAGGTTTAGCCTTCAGGTAGACCCCTACCTGAACTACTTCCCCAACTACATCTACCTCAACCCTACAGCCGACTACGTGGAGGGGCTGCAGCTCTATCACTACACACAGGCCCGCGTGCTGCGCTACGGCTTCGAGGCAGAGCTTAGCTACGCCATAAGCAGTCACTGGGAGGCAGGCCTAAAGGGTGAGTATCTCTACGCCGAGCAGAAGTCGGGGCAGAAGAAGGGCTATACGCTGCCCTTCTCAACGCCTTGGTCGGCCGATGCCGACGTTAGGTACAAGTTCGACTGGAAGGGCGAGGGCTTCGTGGGACTCAATGTTCACGTCGTTGGTGCGCAACACGAGATAGTGCCGCCCGAGAAGCCCACCGACGGCTATTTCACACTCAACGCCTCGGCTGGCAAGCACTTCTCCTTAGGAAAGGCTGTGCTCAGCCTGGCTCTTCACGCCGACAACCTGCTCAATCGGCGCTACTACGACCATACGAGCTATTACCGGCTCATCGACGTGCCCGAACCGGGACGAAACCTGTCGCTGAGACTGGGTATCGAATTTTAAAAACATTTTAGAAACAAAAAACATCATGAAAAATATTATCACAACAATGTTCGCTGGTACTGCCAGCGCAATCACTTCAAGACACGACTTCACGCTGGCACTCATGGCCATTCTCCTCCTGGGTATGACCTCGTGCAGCAGTTCAGATGACGAAAAAGACATGGTCTCGCCTTCCATCAGCACTACCGGCATAGTGGCCAACCCCATCAACTGCCAGGTGTACCACACGGGCGAAACCATTTACTTCGACTATCTCTTCGAGGACAACGAGGAACTGGGAAGCTTCAACATCGAGATTCACGGCAACTTCGACCACCACAGCCACAGTACCGAGGCCGATGACCACGACGATCACGACCACGACGGCGACCACGACCACGACGGAGAGTGCCCCCATAGCGAGGTGGAAAGAACGCTGCCCGACACGGCCTGGGTGTTCAACCAGAGCTATGCCATACCCGCAGGCATGAAAACGTATCATGCAAAGGTGGCCATCCCCGTCCCCAAGCACATTAAGTGTGCGGACAAGAATGGCCATCCTGGCGACAGCCTCACCTTGAACACGCGCCCCGGCGACTACCACTTCATGGTGCGTCTGACCGACAAGGCCGCCTGGCAGACGCTCAAGGCGGTGGCTATCAAGATTGAACATTGAAGATAGTGGAACTTAGCGGTCTCCCTGCCAGTACTCATAGAAATCGTGGGCACAGGCAGGGAGATTGTCGCCAAGGGCTTCGCTGAACAGGCGCTCGGTGGCTAAGCGCTCCTGGCAGGCCTGTTGTTGCTCCTCGTAGGCCAGGAGCGTCTCTACCGGATAGGCGTCGTACTTCTCCGCCCATAGGCAACTGTAGTAGGAACCATAGGTGCTTGCAGCCACGTGGTCCCAGTGCTCGTCCCACCAGGCCATGTCGGGCTGGCCCAGGGCGCGCCACAGGTCGCTGCGCCGGCGCGAGAGCAGCTCGCACTCGGTCTCGGAAACCACGTCGCGCAGGCTTACGCGCTTGGGGTTGAACCATACGTAGCGCCAGTCTTCCCAGTCCTTCTCCTCGATGAGCTGTTCGGTCCAGCCCCAAATCTTTTGTGCCCACGCAAAGTGCCCTGTCTCAGCACAGAGGTCGCCTATGCGCATGCCTTTCATAAACTTCTGGCGGCAGCTCTGGGCACAGCGTATGGGGTGGATTTCGCGATTGACGAGCTGCCTGAGTAGTCGGGCTTCAAGGTGGGTCACAATGCCACTGGGCGTGCAGCTGCACACCCGATAGGGGATTCTTCTTCTCATAAATGCTTGAAAAACTATGTGTAACAATAATATAAAAGAACGCCTTCACCACCGGCTTTCAGAGCCAGTGGACGTTGGGGAAGGTTCGCTTCCCATTGTTACACTTTTGCCTTGGAGCGTCTATGGCTATGTCATCGCTTGTAAGCTTTTGGGGTTGTGTTTTTTGCAGTGTGGCTTGGTTTGACAAATTCGGGCGGCAAAATTACAATAAATTTTGTAATCTTCCAAATTTTTCACTCAAAAAAAGACATTTGGCCTGGCGGTTGGTCTGCCAGGCCAAATGTGGCGTGTGGTAGTTGGCGGAGAGCGCTCGGTGCTGAGTGCTCTGCGTTAGATGTTTAAAGGCGAATAGGGTAGGTTCCACACCTTGGCCACGGCCTCGTAGGTACATTTTCCACCGACCATGTTTACTCCTCGTGCCAAGGCGCTGTCGTCGCGGCAGGCCTGCTGCCAGCCCTTGTCGGCCAGGGCAAGTGCGTAGCGCAGCGTGGCATTGGTCAGTGCTATGGTCGACGTGTTGGGCACTGCGCCGGGAATGTTGGCCACGGCATAGTGGAGGATGCCGTCGAGAGAGTAGACGGGGTCGCTGTGGGTGGTGGGACGTGAGGTCTCGAAGCACCCGCCTTGGTCTATGGCTACGTCTACGAGCACCGTTCCCGGCTCCATCAGCGTGAGCATGTCCTTGGTGATGAGCTTGGGTGCCGCGTCGCCGGGTATGAGCACCGAGCCAATGACCACGTCTACCGTGGGCAGTTCCTGGCGTATGTTGTGCTCCGAGGAGTAGAGCGTGTGGACGTTGGCGGGCATCTCACTTGCCAGATGCTTGAGACGTGGCAGCGACACGTCGGTGATGGTCACTTCAGCCCCCATGCCGGCAGCTATGCGGGCGGCAGCCTCGCCCACGGTGCCGCCACCCAGCACGAGCACGCGTGCCGGCTTGACACCGGGCACGCCCGCCATGAGCTTGCCCTTGCCTCCCTGGGTCTTCTGTAGGTAGTAGGCTCCGTTTTGGGCAGCCATGCGTCCGGCCACTTCACTCATGGGGATGAGCAGTGGCAGCGAGTGGTCGTCTTTCTCCACGGTCTCGTAGGCTATGCAGGTGGCACCGCTCTTCATCATGGCGTGGGTCAGCTCCTCCTCGCAGGCGAAATGGAAATAGGTGAAGAGTACCTGGCCCTGACGCACCAAGCCATATTCGGGAGCTATGGGTTCCTTGACCTTGACGATGAGTTCGGCCTGGGTGTAGACATCTTCGATGGAAGGCACCATGCGAGCGCCCGCCCGCTCGTAGGTCGCGTCGTCGAAGCCGCTACCCTTGCCGGCGGTTTGCTGCACGTATACCTCGTGTCCTCGCTTTACTAACTCGGCGACACCCGACGGTGTCATGCCCACACGGTTCTCGTTGTTCTTGATTTCCTTGGGAATTCCTACTTTCATGTTGCTTAGGTCTTTGTGGTTAGGATATAGCTTCAGGCCGGCAGGCTACCCAGCCCAAAGCCTGTTGTGCAATAGCTTTCAAGGAGCTTAAGGCTTTTTGTCGTAGGCGTGGACGGGGTAGTCGGTGGTGTAGTGCAGCCCACGACTCTCCTTGCGCTCCAGGGCGAAGCGTGTGATGAGGTAGCCCACGTTGATCATGTTGCGCAGCTCGCAGATGTCCTTCGATGCCTTGACGCGCTTGAACAGTCGCTCGGTTTCCTCGTAGAGCATGTCGAGGCGGTCCCAGGCGCGGTGTAGGCGCAGGTCGCTGCGCACTATGCCCACGTAGTTGGCCATAATCTGGTTGACCTCGCGTACCGACTGCGTGATGAGCACCTTCTCTTCGTTGGTCATGGTGCCCTCGTCGTTCCACTCGGGAACCTTGTCGTTGAAGTCGTACAGGTCGACGTGTTCCAGCGAGTGCCGTGCAGCCGCGTCGGCATAGACCACGGCCTCGATGAGCGAATTGGAGGCCAGGCGGTTGCCGCCATGCAGGCCAGTGCAGGAGCACTCGCCGAGAGCGTAGAGCCGGTCGATGGAACTTTGACCGTTCAGGTCCACCTTGATGCCTCCGCACATGTAGTGCGCGGCTGGGCGCACGGGTATGTAGTCGGTGGTGATGTCGATGCCCAGGCTCAGGCACTTCTGGTAGATGTTGGGGAAGTGGTGGCGGGTCTCTTCGGCAACCTTGTGGGTCACGTCGAGGCACACGTGGTCGATGCCGTGTATCTTCATTTCTTTGTCGATGGCGCGGGCCACGATGTCGCGTGGGGCAAGAGACAGCCGCTCGTCGTACTTCTCCATGAAGGTCTGGCCGTTGGGCAGCTTGAGTATGCCTCCGTAGCCTCGCATGGCCTCGGTGATGAGATAGGCGGGGTGGGTCTCGTTGGGATTGTGGAGCACGGTGGGATGGAACTGTACGAACTCCATGTCCTGAACGGTTCCCTTGGCGCGGTAGACCATGGCAATGCCGTCGCCCGTGGCGATGACGGGGTTGGACGTGGTCTGGTAGACGGCTCCGCAGCCGCCGGTGCACATGACGGTGACCTTGGCTAAGTAGGTGTCCACCTTCTGGGTGTGGGGGTTGAGCACGTAGGCTCCATAGCAGTGTATGTAGGGCGTGCGGCGGGTGACGCGTGCGCCGAGGTGGTGCTGCGTGATAATCTCCACGGCGAAGTGGTTTTCCTTCACCTCTATGCCAGGACAGCTTCTCACGGCCTGCATCAGGCCGCGCTGTATCTCCGCGCCGGTGTCGTCGGCGTGGTGGAGTATGCGGAACTCGGAGTGGCCACCCTCACGGTGAAGGTCGAAGGAGCCATCGTCGCGGCGGTCGAAGCTCACGCCCCAGTCCACCAGCTCCCGGATCTGGGCTGGTGCCTGGCGTACCACCTGCTCCACGGCCTGGGGGTCGCTAATGTAGTCGCCAGCTATCATGGTGTCTTCGATGTGCTTTTCGAAGTTGTCGAGTTCAAGGTTAGTCACTGAGGCCACGCCGCCTTGGGCGAACGACGTGTTGGCCTCGTCGAGCGATGTCTTGCAGATGAGGCACACCTTGCCCTTTTTGGCGCGGGCCACCTTTAGCGCGTAGCTCATGCCGGCCACGCCGGCACCGATGACGAGGAAGTCGTATTTGTATACCATGTTGTGTAGTATGGGGCGGCGTGGCAAAACCACGCCGCACACTGTTGATGTTTTGGCTTTGTTGTGTTTTTATGTTTACTTGTTCATCACTTTCCTTGACTGGTTGCCTACGCGGACGATGTAGACACCGTTCGACAGCAGCCCACGCAGGTTAAGTTGCGTTTCCGTGGCGCTGGCTGTAACTTGTTTCGTCAGCTGCCCCTTCATATTATATAAGGTGATGCGGGAGCCTGGCTGGGCCGTGATGTGCAGCACGCCGTCGCGAAGGGCGATGGTGGCTTCGTCGTGGGTGATGGGGGTGATGCCGCTGGTGGAGGAGAAGAACATGCGGTCGAGCGAGGCCAGCGGCAATTCGGCAGTTATCGTCTCGCCGTTCCAGAGTATCATGTTTACGGAGTCGAACGTGATTTTGTTCACGCTCTTGAGCTCGTAGCTCCTCTCGCCATTGGCTGACGCCACGGTGAGATAGCCGTAGCTGTCGGCCCACGCCACCCCGCTCACGGCCAGGGCGGCACATAGTAGTAGTTGCTTCATCTTTCTCATCTTATTATTATCTCCATTGGGTTCATTCTTCATTTCCTTAGTTTCGGTACTCTTCCAGTAGGTCGAGCTTGGAAAGGTCACATTCGTTGCTTACACGCTCCCAGGTGCAGTGTGTGGTGTCGGAAAGGGGCAGCGACAAGCGGTAAACTCCCAGAAACACGTAGCCCGTATCCCTGAGATTCTTCATAAAGGTAATGCGTACCTCGTTGAGGCGGGTGTCTTTGCCAGAATGTTTAGCGTGGTGACTCGTGGGGTGACATCTTCCGATAGGTATCCCCACAGACGCTTAAGAGTGGTTGCGCTTATTTGCTCGTGAAGCTTGTCGAGGATTTCATTTTCAAGAAGCACGAAATCCTTCGGCGTGACCAGCTTTCTTCCTGCCGTTGTTTCCACCTCACGGCACAGCTCTCTTATGGCAACAGACACGTCCTTGTTCATAGGTCCTTTATTTCTTCTGGCGATAGACCTGTGTATTTGGCTATCAGGTCTTCTGATATTCCGTTGGCCTTCATCTTGCCAACAATTGCGGCTTGCCCTTCTTTGATTCCTTCTTTGATTCCTTCGTCTCGTCCTTGTTTTAGTCCTTCGTCTCGTCCTTGTTTTAGACCTTCGTTTCGTCCTTGTTTTAGTCCTTCGTCTCGTCCTTGTTTTAGTCCT
>Ga0247608_10008014_pt1 | contig 10753 bp, 10 predicted proteins | sample 176DNAGHGlowgp2_FD_193490 | JGI IMG/M metagenome (GOLD analysis project Ga0247608, IMG submission 193490) | Sheep rumen microbial communities from Palmerston North, Manawatu-Wanganui, New Zealand - 1766 DNA GHGlow gp2 | ecosystem: Host-associated > Mammals > Digestive system > Stomach > Rumen ... | reverse complement strand
TTATCAAAGTTGTCACATTCTTTATTATCATCGTAGCTGGAATATCATTAGTTTTTTGAAGTGCAATAATGATATTATGAAGTAACTCAACTGAAACTAATGAAAATACAGTATATGTTGAAAATGAAACTACAACTTGAACAGAAATTGCTACAAACGAAGAAGGACTTAATGAAGTCACCAATATTGAAACAGGAAGTAACGAAAACACTGGAGCTTTAGAAGAAAATGACACAGAAATAGAATAATTTTATCTGTTCTATACTATAATGAAATATTTTGCAAAAACATTTCTCTCAATCTTAATAACATTCATGAGCTTTTGAATCATAATTACAGCACATGCTCAAGAATGATGAACAGATAATACTAATTGTCCTTGAGGAATATGTACTGATGTAACAAGGCTAGCTAATTGAACAAGTAAAATGGATATCTACAAAACATTATGAATGGGACATAAAAGTAAAGGAACTGATTGAGAAACTTCTGTTATGACATTCATCCAAGATATTATCTATGCTGCAACGCGTTTTATATGAACAGTCGTAACAGTAGCTCTCATTGTATCTGGATTGTTCTATATATTTTCATGAGCTGACAGCAGCCTCCGTAATAAAGCAAAAAGCTGAATAAAATATGCACTTATTTGATTAGTATTGGTATCAGCATCAATTCTTATCGTTAGAACCGTCCAATTCCTTGCACAAGGATGATCATAGAATCTAAGAATATAAAAATATAAACAAACGGTTTCAAATCTTATTTAAAATGAATAATGGCAAATCAGTTAATTGATGATTTAAAAAATTCAACCGATATTGTTGATATAGTCCAAAGATATGTTCCGTTAAAAAAGGCTTGAAGTAATTATGCTTGAAACTGTCCTTTTCATAAAGAAAAAACTGCATCTTTTATTGTTTCTCCAACAAAACAAATTTTCAAATGTTTTTGATGCTGAAAAGCTGGATCAGTAATAACATTTATCCAAGAAATAGAAAGAATAGACTTTTGGGACGCAGTAAAAGAATTAGCAAAAATTCAGAACTTTGATATTACAAAATACGACACAAACACACAAAAATATGCTGCTAATAATGATGAAAAATGAAAAATTAAAAGAATGCATTCATTAGCACAAAACTTTTTCAAAGAACAACTTGCAAATAATCAAGAAGCACAAACATATCTTAAAGAGAAGAGAAAACTATCAAATAATTTAATTGAGCAATTCTGAATCTGATATGCTCCTGAAAAATATCTTGAACTAGTCCAATTACTCAGAACTAAGTGATTTACTGATCAAGATATATTAGATGCATCACTAGCTAAAAAAAATGATAATGGTGAAATATATTCTTTCTTTAGAAAAAGAATCACTTTCCCGATATTTGACATCATGTGAAATATCATATGATTCTCAGCAAGAGTTATCAATCCAGAAGACAAACCAAAATATTTAAATAGTGCAGAACACAAAGCCTTTGAAAAATCAAAAGTATTATACTGATTAAATTTTGCAAAAAATAATATAAGAGAACACAACAAAATAATCATCGTTGAATGACAAATGGATGTCCTTTGACTGGCTAAATTATGAATTCCTGTTGGAGTAGCAACTTCATGAACAGCTTTAACTGATGAACATGTCAAAATATTAAAAAGATATACCGAGAACCTCTACCTTATGTTTGATAATGATTTAGCATGACAGCAGGCAACACAAAGAGCTCTCAAACTCTTCTATCATCAAAATCTATTTCCAAAAATAATAAGTTTACCAGAACCTTGGAAAGATGTAGATGAAATTTCAAATGAAGAAAATTGAAAAGAAATATTTAATGAATGCCTATCAAAAGCTGAAGACTGATTTGTTGAATTATACAACCGTCTCAGAAAAAGCTCTGACATGACATCACCGGTAGACAAACAAAAACTCATCAATACATTGTTTGACGTGATTCTCTCAGTAAATTCTTTAACAATACAAGAACACTATAAAGATATCTTAGCTAAAAAACTATGATTTGCTTTTGAAATAATCGATACTCAATTTAAAAGATATAAATCTACCGACTGAAGAATCCAATTACTCCAAAACCAACGTATACAAGAAAAAGAACAATCAGAAAAATATAAACTCGAAAGAGAATGGTTATATGCTGCAATATTATACAACAATCTCATCGAGAAATACCTAAAAGAATCAGAAGACAGCTCTAAAGACTATGAGAAATTCAAGAATTTTACTGAATTTAGCAAAGCATTAGCTCACGCATCACCTGATAGTTTAATATCAAAAATATTTCAAAACAACTTAACAGAAGAAGAAAAGACCAAAATCGATGAATTAACCCTACGACGAGACAAAGAAATTGAAATTTTTGATGAAAACACTGTCAGATACCAACATATCATCAAGACATTACTTCCTGTTATCCAAAAAGAATTACAAATTGCATTAAAAAGTTCAAAAATATCTGCTGAAGAAAAGTCTCAACTACTAATTATGAGAAAATCACTCTAATACACTATTCTCACGTTTTTACTAATTGTTTCTTAATTTTTGATGAATTAAGAAATATCAAAGAATCCATCTCCTCTGGATTCCAATGTTTTCCAAATAAGTCCAATTGATCTGAATGGTGAAACGGAACAATATATTTATTATGGAATCAAGCATAAATCTTATTAAATTCTTCCATAAAATTTCAGTTCTTTACAATGGATGATACAAGAAAAATATCCTTATCTGTTAAATTAAGATCATTCAACCACTTACAAAGAGTATTAATATAAAAACGAATTGTTTCCAAAACAAGATTCTTTGCTAATGGATTCTCAGCTATTTCAGCAGCACTTTTATACCAATATTTAACAATCTGAGTATCTTTATACATTTGCATAAGATTGTTTACTCAAAAATTAATTTGATCTATCTGCTTATAAAATCAATCCTCAACTGCAACAACCTTACAATTTGTATCCTTAATATATAATAACAAAAATGAATCTCTCTCTAATTTTTTCTTTAAAAAGGAAACTGTTTTAAAACTTTCAGGCCATAAAAAGACATTTTCCTGATTAAAAACATTTCAATAATACTTATTAAACTGTAATAAAGTATTTCTATTAATATAAATAAAATACAAACGGAAAAATATTTGTCATTTTTCACCTATCAAATATGTTTTTGGTTCTCAATCAACATAAACATTATCTACCAAAGGGAATAATAGCTCTTCTTTAGTTATTGTTTTTAAATACTCTATCCTATCAGAAACAATAGCATCTAAATCAGCCATTTTCATTGGTTCTGAAAATTCCTTATAAATATCAAACCTAAAAAAATGGAACCTGTTATCATCCAACAAAAAATAATGATTATAATTTTGATGTCACAAAGTATCATCTATTACATCATCCAATGACTCATATTTATCATATTGCTGTAGCCCAAATTTATCCTGAAATTTTACAACAGAAAATCTAGGATGATGTTTATCATATACTTCATGCCAAAGATAGAACATCAGATGCTAAAGCCAGAAATAAAGAATTATTAAAAGAGATAGTATTTATTTTCTAATAATTTGCAACTGTTCTACTTGAAAAGGCAATAAGCATTCATTAAATATAATAATGTTTAAAAATAGCTTAATCGAAAATATGGATCTTAAAAAAATTATAAACAAAATACAACTACTCCACCCAGAATTTTCTTATGAAGAAATCGAAGAACTATGCTTAGAATATCTAGTACAATTTTCGGACAAAACAAAAGAATCTACAAAAGAAAAAAGTTTAAAAAGATACCTTAGCAAAGAGTTTTGAGTAGAATGGGAAGAATCTGAACAAGAAGAATTTTCTGATAAAAAAAATTCATTAGCATCAATACCAAGATATCTTTTCAATTATGCAAACAAAAAATCAGCAGACTATATTATAACTATAAAAGGCTTATATAAGCAACTATGATCCACTATTCTTTTTGAAGATACTGACCTTAGAATAAAGCCGCAAGATAAAATAGCTTTAATAGGGAAAAACTGAGCATGAAAATCAACATTTCTAAAAATATTATTAAATCCATCTCTTGCTGATAAATGAGAAATAGAAATTTTAAAAGACTTAAAAATATGATTCTTATCACAAGACTTATTTCGAGAATCAAGAGAAAGGACAGTACTAGAAGAGATGTTAACAACTTTTCCTAAGATAACAGAAACCGTTGAAAGACTCAATGAAATAAAACAATTGCTTGAAAAAGAAGAATGAGATGGAATTGCTCTTTTAGAAGAACAATCAGAATTAATTGAATGGATGCTAATGAATGAAGCATACCAAAAATATGATTTACAAAAAGAGATTTTAAAATACTTTTGATTTAGCAATGAACAAATGAATTTTAAAATTTCACAATTATCATGAGGAGAACAAACAAAAATCCAAATAGCTAAATTCCTCATTCAAGACGTTGATCTTCTTATTCTTGACGAGCCAACAAACCACCTAGATATTGAAGGAATTATGTTTGTAGAAAACTTCTGTAAACTTTGGAATAAAGCACTTATTTGTATTTCACACGATAGAAAATTTCTAGAATCTGCATTTACAAAGACAATAGAAATAAAGAACAAAAAACTAAACCTTTATTACTGCTGATATAAAGACTATCTTATAGAAAAGAAAAAGAACGAAGAAATATACCTAAAAAACTATACAGCGCAACAGAAATACCTTCAACAACAAGAAAGATTTATTGAAAGATTCCGTTATAAATCAACAAAAGCATCACAAGTTCAAAGTAGAATAAAGATGCTTGACAAAATGGATAAACTAGCAGCACCAGAAGAAGAAATACAAACACATGCACCAAATTTACAAGTAAAACGAAGACTACCTGAAACTCTAGTAAAAATTTCAGAACTATCTGTTTGATATTGAAATACAACACTAGTATCTCTTCCTAAAGAACTAGAAATAACAAAAGCTATGAAAATTGGAATTATTGGTAAAAATTGAGTATGAAAAACTACTCTTTTGAAAACTATTCTTTGAGAACTAAAACCTCTTTACTGATGAATATGGATTCATGAAAAAGTAAGTATATGATTCTATTCACAAATAGCTGATGATTTAGATTTTAATGCAACAGTTAGTGAAGAGCTTATTTGACCATGAGTCTCTCATAGAGAAATGATGGCATATCTTTGAGCATTACGCATTGACCAAGAAAAAGCAGACCAAAAAATTTGATTACTATCCTGATGAGAAAGATCTAAAGTTGCTTTAGCAAAAATGCTACTTGCACACCCTGATATCGTCGTAATGGATGAGCCAACAAACCATCTAGATTTAAGTTCAAAAGAAGCTGTAAAAGAAATGCTAGAATGATTCAACTGAGTAAGTCTGATTGTTTCTCACGACAGAGATTTTCTAGAAGCAACTACAGAAATTTTACGAGTAATAAAAGAATGAAAGCTCACAGTCTTCCATTCATTTGATAGATGATTTAACGAAATTTTAAATTAGTTTCATACAATCACTCTTGATGGTGAAATAACAATAACTTCATCATTATTCTCATAAACAAACCCTTGTTGAAACTCTTGAATAATCTTTCATTTTAAATTTTCATCATCAACAGGTTGCATACTAACAGGCTCATGGAACTGAGCATCAGGCTCTAATCATATAGCCTCAATAGGCTTTATATGAAGTTTTTCCAAACTTTTAATAAAATTATCATACATCATACGAATTCATTCTCAAAGACTTGAAGTTTGTTGTTCTTCAGTCAAATTTAATAATGATTTCCTCAAATTTTCAACAAATGGAAGTAATTCCTTAACAACTTTTATCTCCGCATCACGTTCAGCATTATCAACTTTTTGTTGAGTCTGTCTTTGTAAAATATCAAAATCAGCTTTTAAATGAAGATAATTAATCTGAGAATTTTTTGCTATCTCATCTTTTTCTTGAAGCTGAGATTCTAACTCCTTTATTTTATTAAGCAAAGGAGCAAAATCAGCTTTAGCTTCCTTTGCATTATCTTCAGCTTTCTGAAGTTCTTCTAATTCATCTTTCAAAAAATCATCATCAATTTCAGTTGATTCACCAACAACATTTTCCAACTCCTTAGGATTAGGATTTTTATTAGTATTTTGATTTTTTTCTTCCGCCATAAAATTATTAAAAAAATATTTAAAAGTAATATTTAATATATTTTTTCAACCCTATCTTTCAAGACTATAATACCACTCAGCAAAGCTCTGATTCTTTTCATGCAACTGTGTTGCTAACTCAACTCATAAATACCTCCGATGCCAAGGCTCACTTATTTGTCCATCAATTTCAATTCATTTTTGATAAGTATTATGGAATCACCATTTATGAGCATTATTTTGTAACCACTGAAAACTAGCATTATCTAAACTTCTACCATTCACTCATAAATCTAAAGCTAATCAAGCTTGATGTTCACTAGTTCATGGAAGAGCACACTGTCAAGATCTACCAGCACAATAAGATGTCATCAAATATTTTTGAACACCATAAGATCTATATGCTGTATTTATAGATAACCTCTGTTTTCATGAAAAGTCATTCCAAAAATTCCATGCCATATCAGCAAAAGCCGTTCAAGCTTCTTCTCTTAATAAATAATTTCTTGCATTATTCGCCGTAAAATCAGACTCAATAGCCTTCAAATCACTAGGTTCATAATCAATATCAAAAAAAGGATGTTCTTTATCTAAGAACCTTTGAAAAGAATCATCATCCTCAGTATTAACATACGAGCTACTTACTGTTACTTCTCAGCGAAAAGCAATCGGATCAACAGCATGTGAAGGATTAAAAGCTAATGATCATATTCAAACAAAAAGAAGACCGAACATCTTAAACGACCAAATTAAACAAATACTCATATAAGGATTTAGTCAATTTTTACAACAAAAAATCCGAAGAGCTAATCTTCGGACTTCCATATTTAAAAAACGAATCTTACTTATACTTTTCCTTTAACTTTGCAATCTTTTCAGCTTTTTCAGCAGCTTTCTTAGCTTCTCTTTCAGCTTTTAATTCTTCCTTAGTCTTTTCAACTACAACTTCTTCTTTCTTCTCTTCTTTAGCTTCAACTTTTTCTCAAGCTTCTGGTTCAATTACAACTGTAACTTCCTTTTTCATATCTTTATAAATGAAAGGAACAGCAAAGCTTCCTGCTTCATTAATCTTCTTTTTTAACTTTAAGTTATGAGATTCAATCTCAACTCAATAAGTTTCTTTAATTGCGTCTGCAATATCTGATTCATTAACCTTAGCATAAAGAACGTTATCTTTATTAACTTTTCTAACTAATTTAACTCCTCAATTTTCAGCCATTTTAGCGAAAAGATCTTCAAGACCTGCAGCTTTCTTAGCTCTTGCAGCAACAGCAGCTTGCATTTTTTGTTCATACTTATTCTTATTAGCCTTATCTGCTAATACAGCAATATTCTGAGGTAAAAGTACGTTTCTAGCAAAAATAGGTTTAACACTAACAATTTCGTATTTTTCTCCAAGATATCTATCATCTTGTAATAAAATTACTTCAATGTTTCTGTTTTTAACTAATCTCCTTGGCATTTTAACACGCTTCTTTACGGAAGTAAAATAAAGTTCAGTTGAATTTTATACTGATTTTAATCATAAATGCAATTGGTTTTCGTTATTTTTTCTTCTTTTTGTTGTTTTTTAGTAATAAAACGCTAAAAAACGTGATGAAAAATTTTAAATAATAGTCTACAATGGAAATATTTGATTCTCATACCCACCTTAATCAAGAAGAACTATTTAAAAATCGAGAAGAACTTCTTCTTAATTTTATAAAAAAATGATGAAAAGGACTTATAAATGCATGAGCTAACAGAATATATAATAACAACTGAATCTATATTTCAGAAAAGACAAAAAAAAGCCATCCAGAAATATTTGTAAAATGTGCACTATGATGGCATCCTTGCGATGTAGAGCAAATAGGATTAAATTATAAAGAAACTAAACAAGAGCTCAAAGAGGGAATCATTAAAAACAAAGAATACGTTGTTGCAATAGGTGAATGCTGAATAGATCTCCATTATGATCCGGAATGAAAAACACTAGAACTCCAACAACAATATTTTGAATCCCAATGCGAACTAGCAGAAGAACTCAATCTTCCCATTATGATTCACTCTAGAGATGCATTCAACCAAACATATGAAATACTTAAAAGACATAAAGACATAACTGTTTATATTCATTGTCGATGATATTGAGCAGATGAAATAAAAAAGATGCTGAATACTTTTAATACTCTATTCATCTGATTTTGTTGAAACATCACATATAAAAATGCCGAAAATCTAAGAGAAAGTATAAAAATTCTTCCATTAAAAAATTTATTAATAGAGACAGACGCTCCTTACTTATCACCACAATGATTCCGTTGAACACTCAATGCGCCAGAAAGAGTACAAGAAATTGGGAAATACATTTGAGAACTTCTATGAGTTAGTGAAGAACAATTATGGGAGCAAGTTAAAGATAATTTCTTCAGATTATACAAATAAAACCATAAATGTGGCTTTACTTATTAATTCTATATCAGAATCATTTAATCGTCTCGATACTATCTTTCCCTATTTTTCTTCTTATTGTTGATAAATATACATCTAATTTTCAATCTTCTTCAAATCAAGCTTCTCATCACCAAATTTCTTCAATAATATCAAGTCTAGAAACTGCAACTCATTGATTTAACATCAATATCTCTAATATTTGAAATTCTTTCAATGACAACTTTAATTCTTCATTTCATTTAAAGACTTTTTTTTGTGTCCTATCTAACAAAATATCTCAAAAAACTAATTCTTCTTTCTGAGGTAATCTCTTTGCAAGAGCCAAGACTCTTGCTTCCAATTCCTCTAAATCAAAAGGCTTTACCAAATAATCATCCGCTCATACCTCAAATCATTCTAATTTATCTTCCAATTCACCTTTAGCAGTCATTATTAAAATAGGAGTATCTGGATGAACAGACCTGATTGTTTTAGCAATTGTCAATCAATCTACTCATGGTAACATCAAGTCCAAAAGAATAATATCAAAATTTTGGTGTTTCACTAGCTCATTAGCATAAGCTCAATGATCTACCCACATTACCGTATGTCAATCAAGTTCTAAATATTTTTTTATACTTTCTGCTATAGTTTTAGTATCTTCAACTAATAATAATGATAATGCCATCTTCTTAAAACTTCAATATAAAAGTTACTCACTTTCATTCTTCACTTTCACAATACAACTCAAATCCTTGTTTTTCAGCAAATAATCTTGATAAATACAATCACAATCAGAAACTCTTTCTATCAGAGTTTGATGAATCTCACTGCCAAAATCTCTCCCATATTTTCTCCATATTTTCCTTAGCAATTCATGATCAAGAATTCCAAACTTTAAAACAGTTTTCATCTAAACTAACATTTATTTCTCCTTTTTCAGGGACATATTTAAATGCATTCCTCAATAGATTAGTCATAATACTCTCCCATCACTGTTTATGAACTTCCTTAAACAAAACTTCAGGAATATCTTGATTTAAAACAATATCTTTCCCCTCAAATTCTAATGTTAACTGTTTTAAAGTAGTATTTAATGATTTAACAATATCATACTTTTCTTTATCTAATTTTACTGTTTCCTCAATTCTCGTAATCAAGAGTAAAGAATCCAATAATTCATCCATTCTTTTTATCTCCTCTTTTACTTCTTTTAAACTTTCATCATAATTTTTAGATTTACGAGCCAAATCAACCAATGTAGAAATTCACATCAAAGGAGTTCTTAACTCATGAGATGCATTTCTTACAAAATCCTTTAGTCACAAAGTTTGATTAGAAATTTTCTCTAATGCTTGATTAAATTTTTTACTCACTTTATTGATTTCATCATCTTCAGCTCATTCTATTTGAATCCTATGATGCAAATGATCAATATCCAATGACTCAAGAGCCTCATTCAAGGTATTCAACTTCTTTAATGCCGTTTTTACAAAGAATAAAGAAGCAATATACGATAAAAGAATTCACACAATAAGAATAGCAATAGAAACCCACAAAAGAGAATACTGCAACTCAACCTGAGGCGTCACATTATTAACTTGCAAAAAATTTCAATCCTTTTGTAAATACAAATAATATCCATCAACCTTATAGATTCACAATATATTTTTCTGACTCAACAATTCTTTTGCCTCTTCTGAATCAGAATTTAAATGTAACTTATGTTGAGGAAAATTTTGTTCAGGATTAAAACGCCTATCTCCATCAGGTTTACACATTCAGTTTGGACATCTATCCATACTCCTATCAGAAACAAGACCTCAAGTTCATCATCTAAAACTTCAGGTCAGCACGCGAGACGTTTTTAAAGATTCATCTCTCATAAAAGGAGGATTCTTGAAACCAAAATACCAAAAAGAAAAAAAGAAAAAATTCATAAAACACGCAACAAATAACAAAATCACTGCAGAAAACACAGTAAATTTCAATGATATTTGAGTAGATGTTTTTAGATTTTTAAACATTTTCTTCTCTATATTATATCTAAAGATAACTTTACTATATTCCTCAACCTTAAATAAAACTTAAATCACTATAAAAATTTTTCAATCAAATCTAAAACAGCTTCTTTTCAAGACTTTTTAACAGATGATGACACAATTATATCT
>Ga0247608_10008012_pt1 | contig 10755 bp, 12 predicted proteins | sample 176DNAGHGlowgp2_FD_193490 | JGI IMG/M metagenome (GOLD analysis project Ga0247608, IMG submission 193490) | Sheep rumen microbial communities from Palmerston North, Manawatu-Wanganui, New Zealand - 1766 DNA GHGlow gp2 | ecosystem: Host-associated > Mammals > Digestive system > Stomach > Rumen ... | reverse complement strand
CATTCATGAACGAATTTGAAACCATTCTGAATGGGGATGGTCTCATTCGTACAGTTTCCTGACTTGGTATCGAATTCATCTCTTCCACCATATCTGGAATAAGCTGTCGGCTGATTGGATAAAGGCTCATACAATCCATTTCCGACTGTGTCAGGGAACAGCAGAACTCCTCCGAGAGCCGTGTGAGCTAAATCAAGAACCGATTCAGCCACTCCTTTGTTACCGTCAAGAGTCCCACGGTCAGCTCCGCAGGGGCACTTGTTCAACAGGCTGTCAATGGCAGTGGTGAAAGTGTTATTCCCTTCCACCCTTTCCTTGACTCTGCCTGTCAGGGCATCGCAAAAATCCAGTCTAACTCTACCTTTAAGCATCTGTTTTTCTCCTCCTTACTGTGTATCTCGCCATATCATAGTTCTTGCCATATAAGCGTCCGTATTCGAATACCTAAAGAATGTAGCTGTTGCTGGTACTGTCACCTCCAAGTATCCTCGTCCTGATGGTCTAAAGTTCGACAGAAAAGTTGCCGAAGCCGTGGAATCCCCACTGTACCATGCCGCATAATTATCGTCATTATAAAGAGCCATCTTGATGGTCTCGCCTGCTGTGACGGGAATATAAGGTGTTGAACTCCAGTTATTAAATGAATCTTCTGCCCCATCATCCGTCTTGATAAAAGTGTTCGCAACGAGATTATCCATGAGATATTCTGCTCCGCCTCCGCCTTCCGAGATAGTGCTATATTCAACCTCGATATCTCCACTGTCTGCCCACACATTGTTAATACCTGACAGTGCCTTTATCTCTGTTGCCGTGAGCTGTACTGTTGTCGGTGTAGCAAGTTCATAGACAAGCTGAACGCCACTTGTTGCCGTTTTAAATTCACTTGCACTTCCCTCGGTATAATTCAAATCTCTGCACCTTAACTGACTAGTGTTAGTGATGAATATGCCCTCTGTACTTCCCGAATTACCGATAGATGCTTTACTATATTGAGAACATATAAAGTTATTCTGTGCATCAATGTACCTATATGCCGATGGCAATGTTGCACCAAAATAAGGGGATTGTCCACTTGTTATTTTCGACCATGTTAAATTGCCGAATGTGACATAATAGTGCGTAACAGTCAAGACACCTGTCTTAACATCAAGTGTGCCACCATATACTGTCTGACCAAGAGCAATGGTCACCTCATCTCCTGCGTATGGCTCGTATGCCGTTGCCGTACTTCCTATCTCTATCTGCAGGTTTTTACATCTGCTCTTATTGAACGCAACCTTAATATAACAATCTGTAGCAAGTGTGAATGATGCCGTTGTTATATCGCCTATTGTTGCCGTTGCTGAATTGTTAACCTTTAGCGGGGATATGAATGTCTTATCATCAAGCGAATAAGCACCGATGCGGAGTTTGGCTGACGATGTTGTACTATCAATATAATCTTCGCACGATACCGAATATGTACCTGCCTTAAAATACAGATAATCGGAACAATCAAAATTAGCATTACTTACTTCTTCACCTGATGTGTTAATCGTAACTCCTGTTTTTGCAAGTGTTCCTATTAAATTCTTTCCTGTCCTTGTAACATTGACAGAACTAAATCCGCTTATCGGTCTAACATTACTCGGAGAAGGCGTACCGCTTCCCCCTTGTACTGCTGTTATATCCGCAATAACAGATTTGATAGCATTCGGAATAGAAAAGGTCGCAATCTCTCCTGATGCTGTTCCTGATGTTCCTCCGCCTGAACCTCCCATGCATCTATACCAAGCCATTAGCTCACCCTCACTTTCACACCTATATTCGAAGCCTGAGCCTCAAAAGTTAAAACGACAGATCCTGTCGTCACACTGACCGCTGTCGGATTCACTCCGAAGACATCTGTGTAAACATCTATCGTAGAGCTGGAAGTGATAGAAGCATCCTGAAGTGTGCAGGTCGTCTGGCCAGCTGTCAGAACACCTGTGACTTCGGTATAACCACCGCCACTGGTTGGAGCATACACATTGATCGTGGTTCCGTTTATGGTGATCTCTGCGATCTTCGTGCCGGACTGAACGATCTGGTTCCAGGAAACGGAAGAGCCTCCTCCTCCGCCTCCTGCCAGGAGCTCATTGATCGCACCAAGGATCGTCTTCGCAGTTGTATTAAGAGCTGCATACTGGATGCTGTTTGCAACCAAGTTTGACAGCTCCTCTGCCGTTATCTTGCCCGACAAATAATCATTCGGGTCGTCTGGGTTTATAATCGCTACATATAGTAGTGAAGATCCAAGAACCTGAACAGCGTCAAGTCCGCTCAATGCAATATCGCCTTCTGCCATTCTTTTATCCCTCCGTAATAATATTATTAAGACCATCTTCAGTGGTCAGATTATTCAGACCGTCTTCGGTGGTCAGCTTGAGCACCTGAACCTCTGTGGTGATCCTTGTGTTATTCGTCTCGCTATAAGAGAATCCGATTCCTGCCTGGAATGGGAATGAATAGGAATCCGAAGCCTCCAGCTCGTCAATGGATGAGCTGAGACTGATTCCTGTGTTCTCTGTCTCTGTATAGGAGAAACCAAGACCTGCGTGGAATGGGAATGAGTAACTATCCTCAATCTCGATATATCCATCCCAGTTGCCTGTCGTAACACCTGTGCCCTGCAGAGCGATGTTGACATCTCCGACATCTATCGTGCCGGCACCGTCTCCGCTCATGATATCGATCTTTATATCGTTCACGAACTCGTTCGAGATGGGTATCGGAAGGAATAACGTGATCGTGTCCTCCCCAATCGGGAACTGGCAGACATGAGTGAACAGGAGCGGAGTGCCGTTCAGAACATATCTGAGATAAACAGTTCCTGCACTCGTCAGGTTCAACTTAACGACTCCGTTGAGCTTGATCGTCTGGGACTCCATGACTCCGATTCTCAAGTGAGCTATCGTTTCCCACTCGTCTCCGATCGTCTCCGCTTCGGTATTCGTATAAGTCACAAGAGTGATCTTATCCTTCGGGTTCGTTCCCCCTCCGGTCTTTCCATCGAGCTTTTTGTCTGTTGTGCTCTTCGCATTCGAGAGCGAAGGGTCTGAACCATAGCCCTGGAACTCTGTGAGAGCTTTCGGAGTCCAGTTGATTGACATTATGCAGCAGTTGAGACCGTTGTCTCCTGCCACGCCTCCCGTCATTATGATCGCATCTCCGAGATCATAAACAGGATTGCTCAAGAGAGAACAGGAGAATGGCGTGAACTCGATTTCTCGAGCTATATTCATCAACCTCACCCTTTGTCTGTTCTTGGTCTCGTCCGTTCCATACTGAAGTAAAGGGTTAGATCCAAGACTGATCGTAACTCCTTCGCCTTCTTTGTAATAGGAAGTGGTGTTCTCTTCTATATCATTGATGGATATTCCGTTGTAATCGGTCTCAAAATCCGAGAAGACAGAACCCACGATCCTGTCTGCAGCTGTGAATGTATCAACGACTGTTGAATCTGCCCAGGAACGGACCACAAGAGCTCCGCTTCTGTTAATCGTGGCGAAGCCTCCGACCACCTGAGCGATCCATCCGATAAAATCACGGAATGTTTTGATATCTGACTCCGGATAAAGTCCCAGATATTCCGATCCGTTCGGAAGAGCTTCACAGTCTGCCTGAGTCATTCCGAGGGTAACATTACACTGGAGACATGCCCAGTTCAGGAAGGAATAAACCGACCCAGAGACCTCATTGACCGAGAACTGCTTATCAAACCTCGTCATTCGGTCGTTGGCTGTGATATTTATTCCCTGATCCGTCCACAGAGCCGAATCAACATCGAACACTCCGACTGGAATCCATTCTATGGTCTGACCAACTTCCAAACCATACTCGAGGGAGATTGATAACCTCTTCCATGAGCCTCGAGGGATATTCACATCGACCAATGTGATCTGAAGCTGTCCGACATAAGCCAGACCGAAGCTGACCTCTTTGGTGTCGGAGCACCTGTTCGTATAATTGGCCGAGATGATATTCTCATCCGTGAAAGCGATATTCCCAACTGTCCCCCGGAGATGCTCGATTCGTGAATTCTGTTTCAGCTCGTTAAGAAATGCCTGGCTGACTGAATACATTCGACTTCTCCTTTAAAAAGACTCAAAAACCAAAGAAACGACCCAAAGACCATCTGTTCCTTCGACCAGTTCCGTATTTTCAACAAGCTTTGATGGGCTTGAAAGTCTCAAAGTCCCGTCGAAGCTGTCTCCATTTATGAGACAAGTCACTCTTGCGGTTTTACAATAGCCTTCAAGAGTGTTTTTCATCATGCTGGTGCAGTTGAAATCGCCTGACCAACTCATTCGGTCAAGCCTTGTCGGAATGGTCTTTCGTGTGCCGTTCTCTGTAAAATATTCGTGCTCAATGGGATTAAGTCCCTGCTGCCATGTCCCGGGATTGGGATTCGGCATCTGAACCGAATTGATCCTTAAATACTTACCTAACATCAAGCCGTTCCTCCTGTGCGTGCGTTCTCTGCGTTCAGTGCCCCCATAACGACCGAGCCAAGCTTATTGGTACCGAGATATACATTGATGACTTCGGTTCCCTTACCGCCCATACCTGCGAGCTGTGAGGATATCCCTGCGAGTGCTCCGGAGTAATCAGCTCCAACCATTCCGTCATAAATGACCTCGGAGGTCTGATAAAGTCCTCTTTGAAGAGTGGGAAGCTCGCTTTCCATTCCGTCAGTAATGAGGTCGATCATATCAGGTCCCCATTCATCAGCATGAGAGAGCGGTCCCTTCTCAGGAACGGAGAATCCAAGGAAGTCATCAATTCCCTGGGCAACATCCGAAACAGTACTTGCAAGGGATGAAGCCATGGAGTTAATACCATCAATCAATCCCTCGATCATATCTGCTCCCCATTCGGCAGCGTTATCCATCAGCTGAGGTCCGAGATCTGCGAAGGCTTCAATGATGTTGGCAATGATCTCAGGGATCTCGTCAACCACTTCAGGGATTGCCGCAACAAGTCCCTCGGCCAGAGCGATCATGATATCAAGAGCCGCCATGATTAAATTCTCGAGGTTATCAGGAGATGTAAGTGTCTCCGCTATCTGAAGAATACAGTCAACGACTGCAGGGATGAGCTCATCAAGATTCTCAGCAATAGCATTCGCTATCGTGATGACGATATCGATGGCACTCTGGAAGAGTGTCGGCAGGTTCTCAATCAAGAACGTGACGATCTGTTCTATAACTCCGATTATCGCCGGAAGGAGTTCCGGAAGAGCGTCAATGATGCCCTGAGTGATTGTTAGTACGATCTCGATTGCTTCTGCCAGGATGATATCAAGATTGTCGATGATTGCCTGAGCCAGAACCTCGATGATAGAGCCTCCGATTTCAATTATCATCGGCAGATATTCGTTAATAAGTTCAATGACCTGTGGAAGCATCTGGTCGATTACGCCTCCGAGCTGGTCAATATCTCCGTTTGTCTCGAGGACTGCGTTGGTGAATTCCGAGAGCAGGTCAACGCCCTCTCCTGATAACTGAGTAAGGACCGGGAGCAGTACTGTTCCCAAAGCCTGCTTTGCGGCCTGTGCTCCGTTGTTAAGGCGGACCATGTTATCATCGAGATCGCCAAAACTCTCGACCATATCGTCACTCATGACATAGCCGACCTCGTGAGCTTCCGCAGCCAGCTCCTCGAATGCTCCGGAGCCTGCCTCGATGAGAGGATTAAGCTCCCTGGCACTCTTTCCGAAGATCTCCATGGCAGCCGCATCTCGTTCCGTCTCGTTCTGGATATTTCCCAGGGCATCGATTGCCTCCCAGAAAACATCCTCGGAATCTCGGAGCTCTCCGGCGGAATCCGTGACGGATATTCCAAGAGATGCGAAAGCCTCACTCATTGATTCAGAACCTTCGGAGGCGGAACTCATATTTCTGACGAGTTTCGTCATCGCTCCGGTCATTGTATCGGTTGATACATCCAAAAGATCGGAGGCGTAGTTCATCTCCTGAAGAGTCTCGACTGCGATGCCTGTGACAGAGCTCATTGTCAAGAGTTCGTCAGCAGTGGAAGCGGTCTCCAGTGTCATGTTGACCATAGCTCCTGCCGCCGCACCTATTGCCGCCGCAACTGCCGCAACTGCCGCCGCTGCCGCTTCTGCAGCAACGACTACAGCTTCACCCCAAGCTTCAAAGGATGCTGATGATTCTTCCGCCTCAGCTCCTGCCTCGCTGGCATTCTCGCCAGCCTCCGACATTCCATCAGCTCCTTCCTCAGCTGCTGACTGAAGGTCCTCAAGAGCGGCCGCCGTGCTTGCCACTTCAGCCTGAAGAGTTGCATACTCTTCCTGGGAGATTGCTCCCATCTCAAGAGCTTCCTTGGCATCCTCTGCGGCTTTAGCTTCAAGCTCCAGTTTCTGTGATGTCTGTTCAATCTGCTTTTCAAGAAGGGCCTGTTTCTGTGCAAGGAGCTCCACATTCCCGGGATCGAGCTTGAGAGCTTTTTCAACATCCTTCAAAGCAGACTGAGTCTTCTTTATGTCGGAATTAACCGAGGTCAGCGACTTCGCAAGTCCGCTGGTATCACCCTCGATCTTGATCGTGATTCCCTTTATTGCTCCTGCACTTGCCATCAGGGCACCTCCGTTATAGTAATCTGATTAGATCCTCAGCTGTTCCATCAATGGGCCAGTCATAAGAATCGTTTCTCTTCTCTGCGAGAAGATCTGTGAGTTCGCCAACCTCCAGGTCAAAAAGGTCTCGGTAAGATAGACCAAGCGTTATCGCTCGGAGGATTAACTGTGCCGATGACGGAGGTCTGACGGTTGGCTTTACTGGTTTTTTATTTCAATATTGGATCGCTCCTGGTTATTCCACAGGGAGATGACCTCTCTCATGACTTCCTTATTGAAAGAAGAAATTGAAAAGTCCTCCTCATCCTTCCACTGGAATAAAGCCTTCTGTGTGAGCAGTTTTTCCATCTCATCGAGATCCAGTCCCTTTGCCTGAACGTTCATGCAGTAAGCCATCTCGATGATGATATCCAGAGCGTTTATGCCTGTTTCTTTATTTCTTATCTTGGTGAGATCCTGAAGCCAGTCTCTTCCTGTCAGTTTCCTATAGAGGACCGCTGTGCCGAGATTGGCTTTCATCTCATAGTTTTTCTCGTTGATAGTGATTATTTTTCTCATTTTGTAGCTCCTTAGAAAAAAACTCCCGACAGAGATTTTCTGCCGGGAGTGAATCGATCTTCTGATCTCATCAGCCTTCGCTATCAGGCAGGAAGCTGAGGAGTTGTGAACCAAGCATTATAAGACTCAGCTGTCGTCTCAGCTCCTGTCCTAAGACCAAGGACGGGCTGCTTAACTCCGCCGAGCGTGAACTGCTTAGTGGGAGGAACGACCTTCAGGTCGACTGCTGTGACTTCGGGAGTTACCTGATCCGTTGTTGTGTCACCGGAAACAGGGATCTTTCCGAAAGCACACTTGTAATAAACGAATCTGATATCTCCGTCGTTTGTCTCCTTGGAGAATGCCATAGCGAAATACTTGGCTGTGCTGTTTACGAGCTCAACCAGGTTTCCGTTGCTGTCCTTGATGAAGTCCATGAGAGAAGTCAGGACTTCCTCGGGAATGAAGGCATTTTCAAGAGATCCTGTTCTTCCGTTATTCTTGCCGGGGGTAATATAGTAAGCTATATCATCGGCATAAAATGTGGAAGCTTCGGAAGCGTCGGAGTCCAGAGTCAGCTTGGTCGTTCCGGGAATAGCGATCTTCGTTCCGAACTCGATCGTGGGCTCCTGTGTGGAAGGATCTACGCCTTCAGTAACAGGCCAAACCGTGACATCTTTAATACCGAACTGTACTTTCTTAGCCATGTTGTTTATTTCCTTTCAGTTTATTTTTGCATCGAGATATTTCTCGTGATTTTTGATTCGAAAAGCTCGATGACCTCTTTCTCGACCGGAGCAATATGAGGGAACGCACCAGTCTTTGTCTTCTTTCCGTAAACACCGGACTTGTAGTTCGTCTTGTGCCCTTTTTCAAGAAGATGTGTCAATCGATAATCTTTTCTGTTGTGGATATAGACAGTGCCGTTTTTCTGTTTCGTCGCTGCCCAGGTCTTCGGGTACCTCTTCCATTTGCCACCATTATTTGCCTGCTGGAGCTGTTTGGCTCCGGCTTTACCAACTTCCATGGCGGCCTCATCGACCATTGTCGTGACGGAATGGTTGAAGGTCTGCAAGATCTGTCCGACCTCGCTCGCCAGTTTATCGGGAGTAATCTCAGACATCGTTCTCGTCTCCATCAAGTGCCAGGTCGTACGAATCCGTAAACATCATCGTGTCTGCGTCAAATCCTTGAGCTGTCATGTCGTAAGAGATCCCATGCCCCTGAAGGAAAGCCTTAATGTTTCCCCGGAGCTGTTCGTTCCTCATTGGAGAGAATGCCAGGAGCTCGTACTTGATAGCTGTGTAATAGTTGATGCAGTCAGCACGGAATGGAGCCAGTTCAACCTCACGGATCACGAGGAAATCTCCTGTGATCTCGTTAGCCTGGTCAACATCTATATGATCGTAAAAGATGGGAATGTTGAGAGATCTATCTGCTTTTATGGCTGTATAGAATTCAACGAGATTCATGAAGCACCTCCGTTCAACCCGATTGCCATCGAGCAATAGATCTCAAGCTCATCCTCCGAACTCTTATAGGTCCGTTCGACTTTGAGTTTCTTACCTTCAAATTCGACAGTGTTCTGTCCTGAGTACTCGATCGGATTAATGGTGAACTCATAAGACAGCTCGACACCGATCTGTCCTGCCTGATAATAGGAGGACCGGGAAACAGGAACGGACATCGCCAGGATGTCCGTTCTTGTCTCTGTATATACCGGCTGGCCAAACTTGTCATAAGAGCCGACACTTTTTCCGATCAATGTGATCGTCGTGTCATTCGCCATCTGAGACCTCCTTCTTATCGAAGACTCTGTTGTTTATTCTCCACCGGAGGGATCTCGGGAAATCCTGCGGCTCCCTTCTGGAAAGCCACATATAACGAGCGTAGTCGATAATCAGGTTCTGATCGTCAACGTTCTCGAGATTGAGAACCGCACCTTCTCGCTCTATTTCCTTTTTTGCCGCCTCCAGAAGATTATCGAGTCTCGAATCATAAACTGTGGAGTTTATAATTCCGAGATCTATCTTCAAGCCGTTGAGAATTGCCGAATCCATAAGTTACCTCCGAATCAAATCAGCCCTCGCCGCCCTCTTCCTCGGGAGGAGTAGCGAAATCGATGGATGTTGTGGGAGCTGTTGCATTGAGTCCGACAGCGATGAAAGCTGCAGGGATTGCAGGCTTACCGTCGTATCTGCAACGGCCACGGATGACTGTCTGATCCTCGATGAACTTAACATGCTCGGATGTGTCGATGGTCATACCCTTACGCTCACCGAGAACATAAAGCTCGAAGTAACCAGCTACGATGTTGGCAGCAGGGATGAAGTTGAGAACTTCGATGATGCCGCCAGTAACAGGCATTGTGCCGTTTACGCCGGAAACGATAGCACCAGCTGCGTTGACAGCGATGGACTCGGAAACGACTGTTGCATAAGTTGCCTCAGACATAGCCCAAACCTTCTCACCACGAGCGTACCTGTTGGCAGCCTTGGAAGCTCCAAGGATGAGAGACTGGAAGAGCTTGACACCTGTGGAAGATGCAGCAGGGATTGTGATGATGTGGTCTGAAAGAGTCTGGTCAGCTGCGAGAGCTGTAACAACACCAGTAGGCATCTTGCCTGTGGAACCCTTACCGTAAAGGATAGCCTTGTCGAGAGCATAACCCATGGAAGCGTTAAGAGAACTCATAAGAGCATCGAGAAGGTCGATGTCGGAATCCTCAAGGAGAGCGTTGCAGACTGCGAAATAGCCAGCGAGCTTATAGCAGTCAAGCTCAACCTGTGTGAAAGCCTGGTTAAGCTCATAGATGGGATCGCAGCACTCTTCCCAAATAGCTTCGGGAGTTGTACCCATAACGATCTCACGGCCCTTGCCTGTGAGTCTGATAACGTTAACGTGCTTGTAGAGCTTGGAGTAATCCATAACATCCTCACGGAGCAGTCCGATGATGGTGTCGCTGATTGTGTAAGCTCCGCCGGAGATAGCTCTCTTCTCCTTGATTGCGGAACGGATCTCTGCAACGAGAGCCTGTGTCTCGTCTGCCTGAACGAAAGCATCTCTTTCCTGGATGCTCATCTGACGAAGTGATCTTGTCTTCAACATAGTGTGAAATTTCCTTTCTGTTTTTCTTGTTTCGGGCTCATCTGTTGACTCAGGAGCAGGAGCCGCAGGAACTGCTCTCTGATTCTCTTCAATCTCGGAAAGCTCTCTCTCCATTTCGGAGATCTCACCCTCGAGATTGGTGATCTTCTCATCGTTCTCGGAAATATCGGTCTCAAGTGCTGACTGGTCAGCTTCGAACTTGTCTGCCTCATCCTCGACGACACTTCTTTCTTCCTCGGTGGAAGCTTCCTCGATAGCTGTCTCAAGCTCAGCCTCTCTCTTCTCGAGGTCGGCTTTTCTGCTCTCGAAGTCAGCTGTCAAAGAGCGGAGAGCTTCAAGCTCTTTACTCTTCTCGGATATCTTCTTCCGAAGGATCAGAGTTCTGATTGCCATCTGTCATGTCCTCCTGTGTAGTTTTTCTGATTCTGGCGAGCATCTTTGCTCTCCACGCTTCCGCTTTCCTCGACATAAGGTCAGCGGCATCACGCTGG
>Ga0247608_10008011_pt1 | contig 10755 bp, 5 predicted proteins | sample 176DNAGHGlowgp2_FD_193490 | JGI IMG/M metagenome (GOLD analysis project Ga0247608, IMG submission 193490) | Sheep rumen microbial communities from Palmerston North, Manawatu-Wanganui, New Zealand - 1766 DNA GHGlow gp2 | ecosystem: Host-associated > Mammals > Digestive system > Stomach > Rumen ... | reverse complement strand
GAAACTATGTACGGAACGGGGCGTGATTGTGCGCAACGTGGCGGCCTATTCCACGGATTCGGTGGCCCAGACCGCCTGGATGCACATTCTCAACCTGGTCGGCGGCGCCTTCCACTATCAGGACTTTGTCCGGAGCGGGGCCTACAGCCGGAACCCTGTGCATGTAGATTTCAAGCATCCCTTCATCGAGCTCGCGGGGAAAACGCTGGGCATCGTGGGCATGGGTGCCATCGGCCAGAAAGTGGCTCTCATCGGCCGCGCCATGGGAATGGAAGTGATTTATTATTCCACCTCCGGTACTTCGCATTGCAAGGATTATCCCTCCGTCTCCCTTCCGGAACTCTTGGAAAAGGCCGATGTCATCTCCATCCACGCGCCGTACAATGAACGGACGGCCGGGCTCATCGGCTATGAAGAGTTGTGCCGGATGAAACCCACGGCCTACCTGGTGAACACCGGACGCGGAGGCATTGCCGTAGAAGCCGACCTGGCCCGCGCCCTGGACGAGGGACGCATCGCCGGAGCCGCATTGGACGTTTATGTAAAGGAACCCCTTCCGGCCGACAGTCCCCTCCTGCACCTGCTGCATCCGGAGCGCCTGCTCTTCTCCCCCCACATTGCCTGGTACTCCCGCGAGGCCCGTGCCAGGCTGGCCCACGAGATGGCGGAAAACATCCGGAAAGGCTGGTAGGGACGAAGGGACGAATCTCCCCGAGGCATTATTTTCGTCCCAAAATATGCCCTTTCGTCCCTGTATAGCGTTTTTTGTCACTTCTGCACCTCAGAGGTGACATTTCTTTTATCGGCCCGGGAAGGATCGGTAATTTTGCAGCAACAAAAGGATAAAACGAAATGACAACTGCAATTCCCGCCATCTTGAAACTGGACAACGCAGCCAACATTTACCCTGCGTCCATGTCCAAGCATTATTGCTCCCAATATAGAATGAAGGTTACCTTGTCTGAAAACATAGACAGGGAGATACTTCAAAAAGCCCTGGAAACGGTTTCCGAGCGTATTCCCACCTTCCGCTGCCGCCTCAAGGCCGGCGCTTTCTGGTGGTACCTCAAACGCATAGAGGCCGTGCCCACCCTGCTGCCCCTGACGCCGCTGAGGCATCCCGACTTCCAGGAGCAGAATGGCCTGCTGTACCGCGTAAGCGCTGAGGGCGCCACCCTTTATCTGGATGTCTTTCACGCCTTGGCCGACGGAAACGGCGCCCTGTGTTTCCTGCTCACCCTCACGGGCGAATACATCCGGCTGAAATACGGCGTCTCCATCCGCTACAACCGCCTGGTACTGGACCCGAAACTTCGGCCAGCCTATTTTGAGGTGGAAGACAGCTTCAAGACCGTTTTCAGCGGCCGTCACGGGCGGCTGGAGCAAAATGTGGACGCCTATCACATCCGGGGGCATGCACTCCCCCACGCCGCTGTGCGGGATCTTCGGGCCGTTATCCGGATAGAACAGATTCAAACGGTCTGCCGGCGCTTTGCCTGTACTGTCACGGAACTCCTCACGGCCGCCATGCTCTGGGCCTTGCAGGAGGAGCATCGCACTGACCCGTCGAAGAAAAAGAAATCGGCCCTCAAGGTATCCGTACCCGTGAATCTGCGTCCTTTTTATGACAGCCGGACCGTGCGGAATTTCTCCTCCTACGTGAATTTGGGGGTGGATGTCAAGGACGGTTACCTGAGCTTTGAGCAGTTGGTATCGGCCGTAAAGGCCCAGAAGGCCCAAGACCTGCAAAGAGAGCAGCTGGAACCCAAGATTGCCGCCAACGTGGAGCTGGAAGAGATGTTGATTGTGCGGATGCTTCCCCTGGCCTTAAAGCACCCCATCATTGACATCATCAACCTGCTGCACGGAGACCGCTTCTGCTCACAGACTCTCTCCAACATGGGACTTGTGCAACTTCCGGAAGCCATGACCCCCTATGTAAAGGACCTGGACTTCATCCTGGGCCGCCAGCGTGGCAACAGCGGCGCTTTCTCCTGCATAGGCTACAACGGGAAACTCTACCTCCACATGACCCGGAAAATAGAAAGGAACGCCTTTGAGCAGGCGTTCCTCGGAAAACTTTCCTCTTTGGGAATAGGCTTTCAGCTCAGCCTCTCCAACCTGGCATAGCCTTCGTCATGCCCGGCTTTTATTCAACTCCGCCGCCAAGGGCGATGTATAGGTTAATGATGGCTTGATTTCCGTTGAAGGTATTGGCCACCTCAGAAAGTTGGGCCTTAAGGAAGGCTTCCTGGGCTGTAATTACCTCCAAATAATTGGCCTTGCCGTTTTTCATGAGTTCGTGGGTACCGTCATAGGCTTTCTGCAGGACGTCTATCTGCCGGCTGAAAATTTCGGCCTTTTGAGCTGCTGTTTCACAATCGGCAATGAGGGAATTGACCTCGCTGCCTGCTTTGAGCACCGCGCCGATAAACTGCTCCCGGGCCTGCTCCTGGCGCATCTGTGCTGTCTTGTAATTGCCCCTGATGCGGCCTTGGTTAAAGAGCGGTTGTGCAAGCGACGCGATGGTAGAATACGCCAAGCCGGCAGGACTTCCTATCACGCCTGCAAGGCCGATATTTCCGCCCAACGTAATTTTGGGAAAGAAATTGGACAGGGCTTCCTGCTGCACATAATAGGCCTTCTCTATCCCATGCTCCGCCGCCCTGATATCGGCCCGGTTGCGGAGAAGGTCTCCGGGGAGCCCCAGCCCCACTTCTACAGGAAAGATGAAATGAGCCATGGGTTCACGCTCTACGTGCCCGGGAGTGCGGCCTAACAGCACGCATAGGGCGTTTTCGGTGTCACGGATATCATTGGCAAGATCTGCCCGCTGGGCACGAACACCCAGTAGCGAAGCCTCCATCTGGTTCACGGAAGTGCTGTACGCCTTGCCGTTCTCCATGAGCGTCCGTTGAATATCCAGCGATTGTTCCCAGAGCACGATGGCCTGGTCCATCAAATCCAGCTGGCGATCCTGCATCTGGAGCATATGGTAGCCGTTGGCAATATCGGCCACCAGGCGCGTCTGGACTGCGGTTTTTTCATCCTTAACCTGGGCCAGCAGGGCCTGAGCCTGCCGACGACGGCTAGAAATGCCGCCAAAGAAATCAAGGTCCCACTGCAAGCCGGCGCCGACGTTGTAGGAGGCGCTACCTTGATACTGGAAACTCGGTGTCAGGTTCAGGGACGGCAACCAGGCCAGACGGGCGGTCTGGAGGGATACCTCTGCAATCTCTATATTGAGGGCCGAAATTTTCAGGTTGCTATTGTGTTCCAAGCCTTCCTCGATGAGTGCCTGAAGCTTGGCGTCCGGAAAGAAGGTGCGCCAGGGAACGACGGCCATGCTTTCCCCTGCTTCCACACCTTCTCCCATAAGAGCAACCGGTGCCTCGCTGGTGGATTCATATTGTTTATACAGTGCGCAGCCGGAAAGGCCAAGAAGCATTGCAGTCAGCAAAAGATATTTTTTCATAACTCAGTCCTCCTCTTTTTTCACCATCGGCCCCTGGAATTTCTCGTGGAGCTTCTGGAAAATCAGGTAGAATACCGGCACCACAAACAGCAGCGCGATGGTCCCGACGAAGGAACCGCCCGTTACGCCGATGGCGAGGGACCGGTTGCCGTTGGCACCGGCTCCGCCAGCCACAATGAGCGGAATCATGCCGATGATCATGGTGAGCACCGTCATAAGGATAGGACGGAAACGGTCCTTGCAGGCCTCATAGGCGGACTCGAAGATGGGCATGCCTTGCTTTCGTTTATCCACAGCGAACTCCGTAATGAGAATGGCGGTCTTGGCCAAAAGGCCTATCAGCATGACCACACCGGTTTGCAGGTAAACGTTGTTGTCCATGCCGGGGAGCCCCAACTTGAAGCAGAGGAAACTGAACAGGAAGGAGCCCATAAGGCCGAACGGGATGCTCAGGAGCACCGCAAAGGGGATGAACCAGGAATTGTACAGCGACGCCAGGATAAGGTAGATGAGAAAGACGGCGATGGCGTAGAGAATCACCGTGGTGTTGGATCCCATGTTCTCTTCCAGCTCGCGGGACATGCCACCGTATTCATAAGTGTAGTCAGACAGGTTCATGTTCTCTTCAAAGACTTCCCGGATGGCCTGGTGCGCCTGACCTTCGCTGTAGCCCGAGGCCGGCGTCACATAAGTGGCGATGCTCTGGTACATGTTGAAGCGGTTCTCCGTGCTGGATCCCACCGAAGGCGTAAGGGTGACGAACTGCGTGATCGGGGCCATACGGCCATCGGCCACACGTATGAAGATGCTGCCCAGGGATTCGGGATCCAGCCTGTAGCCGGGCAGCGCGTTGGACAGGATGCGGTATACCTTGCCGAACTGGTTGTAGTTGCCCACGAAGGCCTGGCCGCAGTAGTTGCCCAGCGTCGAAAGTACCTGCTGCACGGAAATGCCGGCCCGGGTGCACTGGACGGCATCCACGGAAACATCGTATTTAGGGAAGGACTCCGAATAGGTGGATTCTGCACTGCCCACTTCCGGACGCTCCTGGAGCTTGGAAAGGAACATCGTCACTTTATTGTTAAAGGCTGTCATGTCACCGTCCGTCTTGTCCTCGATCATGAGTTCTATCTGGCTGCTGGTACCAAAGCCCGGCACCTGCGGCAGGGTGAACGGAATCACCTGCGCTTCTTTTATGTCCTCGCAGTCCATGTAGAAGCGGGTGGCCACCAAATCTATGTAATGGTCTATGCCCGAACGCTCTTCCCAGTTTTTGAGCCGCACGAAGAAGGTGCCGTAGCAGGAACCAGCGCTGGAGATGAGGCCGTAGCCGGAAACCCGGCCATAGGTTTCCATTTCCGGAATTGCGCGAATCTTGGCCTCCACCTTATCCATAATCTGATTGGTCTCATTCAGGGTGGACCCCGGCGCCGTGCGCACCTCCACCATGAACACGCCCTGATCTTCATTGGGCACCAGACCGCTGGGCATCACCTTCATGAGGTAGATCATGCCACCGGCGGCAATCACCAGGAGAATCCAGGACCACGCCGGTGCGCTCATAAACTTCTTCACAGAGCTGAAATACTTGCGGGAAACCGCGTCGTAGCTCACTTCATAGGCTTTTCTGGTATAGTCCAGGAAAGATTTCTTCTGCTTCTGCATCTTCTCCCCCTTGGGCCTGAGGAGCATCACACAAAGGGCCGGGCAAAGGATAAGGGCCGATACGGTGGACAGTCCCACTGATGAAGCCAGGGTAATGCCGAACTGCTTGAAGAATGCGCCGCTGGTTCCGGGAGAGAACATCACCGGGATGAACACCGCCATAAACACCAGCGTAGTGGAAATAGCCGCCATGGTCACCTCCGACAAGGCGCTTGTAGTGGCTCTCACTACGTTTTTCTCTCCAAGTTGCAGCTTTGTCATTACGGCTTCCGTAACTACAATGGCATCGTCCACAACAGTTCCTATGGCCAGCACCAACGCAAAGAGCGTGAGGAGGTTCAGGGAGAAGCCTGCCAGTTTCACTATGGCAAAAGTGCCCATAAGGGACACGATTATGGAGATGGACGGGATGAGGGTGGCCTTGAAATCCTGCAGGAAGAAGAATACCACCAGGATGACCAGGAGAATGGCAAGGATCAGGGTCTCCACCACGTTGTGCATGGCGGCATCCAGGAAGTCGTCGCTGCACAGGAGGGTGGAGAACTTGAGGCCGGCGGGGGCAATCTGCTCCGCTTCCCTGAGCACTTCATTGATTTCCGCGTTCACGGCCTTGGCGTTGGCGCCGGGGGCCTGGTACACAATGGTGATGACGGCAGGGCCTTCTGCGCCTTTGGAGGTGAAGGTATAGTCCCTGGCGCCCAGCTCGATATCGGCCACATCTCCGAGGCGCAGTATCTTGCCGCCTTCCGAGCGCAGGACGATGCTGCGGAATTCCTCCACGGTTCTGAGACGGCCGCTGTATTCCAGTTTGTATTCGTACGTGTTCTCCGACATCTTGCCTAGGGAGCCAACAGGAGCCACCAGGCTCTGCGTGCCCACGGCCGCAAAAAGATCCTCCGGCATGAGCTTGTATGCCGCCATTACATCCGGTTTCATCCAGATACGCAGGGCGAACGTATTGCCCAGGCTCTCCACCTTTCCAACGCCTGTCACACGGGTAAGGCGGGGCTTTACGGCTATGTCCAGGTAGTTGGCAATGAATTCGGGGTCATAGGAGCCGTCCGGACTTTCCAGCTGGAACACCTGCAGGATGTTGTTCTGCTGTTTGGCCACGCTCACGCCAAACTGCAGTACTTCCTGCGGGAGGAGCGGCTGCGCCATGGAAACCCTATTCTGCACGTTCACGGCTGCCATGTCCGGGTTGGTGCCCGGCTTGAAGAACACGAGGATGGAAATATTGCCGGTGGAGGTGGCGGTGGATTTCATGTAATACATGTCCTCCACGCCGTTGATGGCTTCTTCCAGGGGCTGGATTACGGACTTGATGGCGGTCTTGGCATCTGCGCCGTCATAGCTGGCTGACACAACCACGGTGGGAGGGGCGATGTCGGGATACTGGTCCATGGGGAGGGTGTTGAGCGAGATAAAGCCCACCAGAAGAATAAGAAGGCCGATGGACACGGCCATCACCCTCTGTTTGATGAACGGATTGCCTTTCATACGAGCCGGATGAACTTAGAAAATCACTTTTTGGCCGTCCAACACGTTGGTGGCACCGCTGGAAACAATTACGTCGCCCGGCTTCAGGCCTTCAAGGACGCAGAGAGAAGTGCCGATGTCAAAGGTTTGCACCTGGGTGGAGTGGGCCAGGGAATCCGCACCGACCTTCCACACGATGGTGCGGTCCAGCTGGCGCACAATGGCCGATGCGGGTATAACGATTTGGTCGGCATAGGTGAAAGGAACGATGACGGTCCCCATGTTGCCGGAAGCCAGAACGCCATCCGGGTTAGGGAACTCGGCTTCTGCCCGCATGGCGCCGGTGATGGGATCCACCACATTGGAAATACGCACGATACGGCCCTTCTCCTTGTAAACGGAACCGTTCTTGAGCTCCAGTGAGACATCGGGCAGACTGGAGAGAAACTGCTTCAGGGACTTGCCTTCCAGGCCTCCCTGCAGCTGCAGGTACTCACTTTCGGAGATGGAGAACTTGGCGACGATGCGGGAAGCTTCGCTCACCTGGGCTACAACGGTACCGGGAGACACGAGCTCTCCCCGGTTCAGGGGCGCTCTGCCTACTATGCCCGTGATGGGGGAAGTGATGGTACAAAAGCTCAGTTGCAGCTTTGCGGCCTTGAGTGAGGCTTCTGCCTGAGCCACTGCCGCCGTTGCCTGGTTGTAGGCGTTGGTGGCCGTTTCCAGCATATAAGAACTCACAATTCCTTTCTGGAAGAGATTCCGGTTGCTTTCCATTTCCAGCCTGGCCGTGTTCTGACTGGCCTGGGCGGCCAAAAGGTTGGCATGGGCATTATCCAACGAGGCCCTTGCCTGACGCTCATCTATCCGCGCCAGGACGTCTCCCTTGCGGACGTGGTCTCCGATGTTCACATTATACTCGGTAACGGCTCCACTGCAGATGGTGGTCACTACCACTTCATTGACACCCTCCAGCGTGGCATTGTAACGGGCAGGATACTCCACCTCTTGCGTTTTGACGGTAAGTGTGTCAAACGATGTGTGTTTTTCTTGGGGCACATTGAGACCGCATCCAGTCACAAGCAGGATTGCCAGCATGGCTTGTAAGGACTTCTGGAAATTCATGTTCATCTATGTATTTGTTTTCTATTATTTTGCATTTACAAATATACATAATAATTTTAGATTTGGCATGACGAAAAAAAAGATGCCCGGACGTGGCCGGGCATGACAGATTGCCGATCAGCTCGGCAATGACGGGGCAGGTCAGGCACCCAGGCGGGCTTCCAGGCGGCTGCGGATTTCCTGGAGGAACTGCAGGGAGGTGAGACCCTTCGGGGTGATTCCCTCGGAGAGGTTCACGAGGTCCTTCGTTTCCAGGCCTTCGTTCAGGGTGTCGAAGCAAGCCTGTTCCAGCTGGTTGGCGTAGTTCACCAGTTCCGGCAGGTTGTCCAGCTCTCCCCTCTTGCGGAAGGCTCCGCTCCAGGCGAAGATGGTGGCCATGGGGTTGGTGGAAGTCTCCTCGCCCTTCAGGTACTTGTAATAGTGACGGGTAACGGTGCCGTGGGCGGCCTCATACTCGTATTTGCCGTCGGGGCTCACCAGCACGGAGGTCATCATGGCCAGGGAGCCGAAGGCGGTGGACACCATGTCGGACATCACGTCGCCGTCGTAGTTCTTGCAGGCCCAGATGAAACCGCCCTCGGAACGCATGACACGGGCCACGGCGTCGTCGATGAGGGTGTAGAAGTACTCGATGCCGGCGGCCTCGAACTTCTCCTTATACTCCTTCTCATAGATTTCCTCGAAGATGGCTTTGAATCGGCCGTCATACTTCTTGGAGATGGTGTCCTTGGTGGCAAACCAGAGGTTCTCCTTCACGTCCAGGGCATACTTGAAACAGGAGTGGGCGAAACTGCTGATAGACTTGTCCGTATTGTGCATGCCCTCGATGACGCCGGGACCGGCAAACTCGTGAATCACTTCCTCGATGCGCTGGCCGGAAACTCCTTCGAACACCAGTTTGGCCACGCCGGGCTCGGTGGTCTGGATTTCCACGTCGCGATAGACGTCACCGTAGGCATGACGGGCAATGGTGATGGGCTTTTTCCAGAACTTCACGGCCGGATGGATGGAGGGGATGGTGATGGGTGTGCGGAACACGGTGCCGTCCAGCATGGCACGGATGGTGCCGTTGGGGCTCTTCCACATCTGGTGCAGGTTGTACTCGCTCATGCGCTGCACGTTGGGGGTGATGGTGGCGCACTTCACGGCCACGCCAAGACGCTTGGTGGCGTTGGCGGAGTCGATGGTCACCTGGTCGGAGGTCTTGTCACGGTACGGAAGGCCCAGGTCGTAGTATTCGGTCTTAAGGTCTACGAAGGGAAGGATGAGCTCATCCTTGATCATCTTCCACAGGATTCGTGTCATTTCATCGCCGTCCATTTCGACGAGCGGGGTGGTCATTTTGATTTTTTCCATGGTTTTTATTTACGGTTTTTGTAATAGTTCATAAGGCAGCCGTCGGCAAGAATCTCTCTCTCGTCTTCGGTGAGGTTCCGGAAGTAAAGGGTGATGGGCGCGGAGCGGCCGTCACGGGTAATGACGCGGGCCTCAATCTGTTCTGCGCCGCCCAGGATGGCCTCCCGGATGCCGGGCACAAACACATAGTCCCCTACCTCATATTCGAACGGCGTTCCATTTTCCAGGGTGAAAGGGACGATACCCCAGTTGATGCAGTTGGAACGATAGCGCTTGGTGGCATATTCGTAGCAGATGTTGGCGTCTCCGCCCAGCACCTTCTGGCAAGACGCGGCCTGCTCGCGGGCACTGCCGTCGCCGGGCTTGTTGGCAAAGACGCAGGAGCCGAAGGAGGTGCTTTCGGCCGATGTTCCGGCTACGGCCAGGGCCTTGCGAAGGTCTTCGGTGAGTTCTCCGGCACGGCGGGCCCGGTCATCGGCCTGAATGCGCTTGGCGCGGCCCACATACTCGGGTACGCGGCGGCTTAAGGCGAACTCGGAGAGCTTCAGCGGATTGGAACGATAGCTGGAGGTTTCTCCGGAAGGGATGAGCTCGTCGGTGGTGGTCACGGGGTCGTGAATCACGGCGGCCAGTTCCAGGAGCATGTTCTCCTGCATGGCGGGCATCACCGGCCAGTCCTTGATATTGGGGCCGTAGCGGAGCGGCTCTTCGGGCATGGCCTTGCCGAAGCCGTTATACACGCGTTTCTCGTAAATGTGTCCATCAAACTGATAAGGCTTGTGGGTATCTTCGTATTCAATATCCGTGGCAGCGGTGATGACACCGCCGTTTGCGGCCGTGGCGGCAATGGAGCGGGCGTCCATCAGGGCCACCATGGAAATCTGTCCTTGACCGGGCTTGGAGCCTTCCCGGTTGGGGAAATTACGGGTGGTGTGGCGGATGGAAAGGCCGTTGTTGGAGGGCACGTCACCGGCGCCGAAGCAAGGGCCGCAGAAGGCGGGCTTAATCACCACACCGGCTTCCAGCAGCTCTTCGGCAATGTGGTTGCGCGTGGTAGCCAGGTACACGGGCGTGCTCTGGGGATAGGCGCTCATGGTAAAGTAATCGTTGCCGATAGACTTGCCCTTCAGGATGGTGGCGGCTTCGGAAAGGTTGTCGTAAGTGCCGCCGGAGCAGCCTGCGATGATGCCCTGATCGGCATGCACCTTGCCGTCCCGGATTTTGCTCATCAGGTCCGGATGCACCTTGTCTCCGAAACGTTTGACGGTATCTTCCTCGATGGCTCTCAGAATCTTTTCGGGATTGGCCTGCAGTTCATGGATGCTCACGGCGTTGGACGGGTGGTAAGGCAGGGCAATCATGCTCTCCTGGCTGCTCAAGTCTACGGTAATCATGGAATCGTAGTATGCCACGGACCCCGGCTTCAGTTCTTTATATGCCTGAGGCCTTCCGTGCATCTCGAAGTAATTCTTCACCTCCTCATCCGTAATCCAGATAGAGCTGAGGCAAGTGGTTTCGGTGGTCATGACATCGATACCGTTGCGGAAGTCGATGGGCAGTTCCTTCACACCGGGGCCGGCGAATTCCAGCACCTTGTTCTTTACAAAACCGCTCTCGAAGGTAGCCTTTACCAGGGAAATGGCCACATCATGCGG
>Ga0247608_10008007_pt1 | contig 10759 bp, 9 predicted proteins | sample 176DNAGHGlowgp2_FD_193490 | JGI IMG/M metagenome (GOLD analysis project Ga0247608, IMG submission 193490) | Sheep rumen microbial communities from Palmerston North, Manawatu-Wanganui, New Zealand - 1766 DNA GHGlow gp2 | ecosystem: Host-associated > Mammals > Digestive system > Stomach > Rumen ... | reverse complement strand
TCCGAATAATACGAACAAGCATCAAAAGAATGTGTATCTTGAAAAAAACGGGTGAAATCATGGGAACAAATAATATACTCCGGACGAGTATCTAAAAAATCGACTTGCTTTTGTAATTTCGTTGTATCACACCAATAATCATCACCCTCACAAACTGCAATATACTTGGAATTATCTACCCAGCGATTCAAATATGGCAATTTGCTTTTCTTTTTACTATAATGATTCTCTTTAAGTAATACTATTGTAAAAAAACAGTTCTTGTTTGTATTGTGTCGTGCGAATAAAACCTTACCATATTCAGTTTCCTCTTGATATGCAATTGAAGGGTCTTCGGTCTCGAAATACTTTTTGAAATAATCTCTGATTATCTGCGGAGCGTTATCAGTTGATGCATCGTCCACAATGGTAGCCACAAAAGGGAAATCCGTCTCTTGCATCACAAAACCATTCATAGCATCCTCAATATATGAAGAATGGTTGAACGTGTAACAACGGATACAAACCTTAAACATACAATGGCAAGCAAACACTTATACTTCGACGTCGCTCAGATAACGTATGACTTTTGCTGGCACACCGACAGCAAGGGCATAATCCGGAATATCTTTTGTCACAACTGCACCTGCTCCAATTCTGGAGAATTTTCCAATATAATGACAAGATGAAAGGACTGTCACTCTTGAACCAAGTACCGCCCCTTCTCCTATCGTTAATTCTGATGGAATGATGACACTCCTCGGAACAGCAGGATCAGAATGGAAAGAATGATGATGCGTTTCTATAATTACACCATTCGCCAATTGAACACCGTCTTTGATAATCACACTGCCGGAATAATCAATAAAAACATGCTTTGCCAACAGCACATCATCGCCAATGGAGATCGTTCCTTCCAGATAGTGTTGTCTGCTGATATTGACATCATATTCAACTAGCAGATTCTTTCCGGCATTGTATCTTTCGGAATAGGCCTTATTTCTTTTCTCCCTCAAAAGCGATTTTTCGTATTTTACATTTCCGTATTTGATAAAGAATTCTCGGTTATTGTAGAAATCCTTCAGCCACTTTTCTTTTTGGGAATTGTCCTTCTGGTACTTGACGCCAACATTTTCCCTTTCAGTGGTAGACAGAGTCCAAAACCTTTCCTTCTGATACTGGTTGCTCCACATGCCGTACTTGATGAAGACAAAAAGAATATCTAAGAAAAGACCGACTCTTTTTCTCCCGGAGAAAAACTCTCTACTAATCTCTCCCGCATGCTTCCACCCATACTGGAAAACTTGGTTAATTCGTTTAATACTAGACATTCAATTTGTTCTCAAACAATTTCCGAATCATCATTTCATCGTCAATTTGACAATCCCATTTTGTCTGCCCTTTTAATCTTGAACAGTCCATGCAAATTGCCGTATTTATACCACTGTCTTCAATACTTATCGGGACTGGATGAAAACCGAAGTCTTGAGCAACTTTATTAACTAGATTTGCATAATCCAAAATGGAACGCTGACGCCCCGGTCCAAGATTATAAGTTGTTAGTCTACTGGATTCGTCTATGCCGGCAACAGAAAGAATCCCTGTTACTGCATCAGAAACGTCCATGATGGATGCATATCGATTAGGCGTAGTGATACTTAAAGATTTACCCGAGAGAACTTGACTTACAAAGAAATCTAAGAAACGAGCATTCCGCGCTAAACTCGCCATCCTAATATTCGAGAATTTTTTAGTACACCCAAGGGATATCATCTTTTCAACACATAACTTTGCCAACCCATAAGCAGTACCTGGCTCAAGAAGCCCATCTTCCGCCACAGTTTCGCCTTTTTCAAGAGTCTTATAAACACCTTGTGAGGAAATATTGATTAAAGAACGAATGTCGCGAGTATTGACAAGATTGATAATACTTTCTGTAAGATGAATAGAATTGGCTAAACCTGACAAATTCTCTCCCCGTGAGAAAGCAGTATGAATAAGAACATCAATCGGACCAAAATCAACTGAAAACAAAGAAGAACATGGGCAGACAATGACATTGTCCCGTTTAAAAAGACTAAATGCATAGTCCTCCGGACGACCAAGAATCGCAATAACTCTCGTATACGGAGAAGTTGCCAAATTATTGACAATACTATGTCCGAGATATCCAGATGCACCAGTGACCAAAAAGGTTTTCATGAAAACAACAATTCTAGCAATTAAAAAAACGAGAATCTGCCTTAAACCGGTAACACATGTCCTGCCTATCATTCCCCAATACTTGAATTGAGCGATTGATTTCAAGAACATCATTGACCATTTCTTCGATTGAGTCACAGACAAGAACAAACCTCAAAACAATTTGTCTCAAAGTATCGCCGCCTGGAACAATATCTCCTTCATGATAACGACATTCCGCATCGACTAAAGATCCAATCCGGGAAATCGTCTCCTCATAACCGACAATCTTGTCGATTTTTCCTCCCTTTGAAACAAAGGATGTTACACAGCAACACTTCCCTTTCAAATAAGGATCATCTTTCGGCAATTTCTGAGAGGAGCAAGACAAGGCATAATCGACAAGGTTTTCCATGAAACTGCTTCCGTTTACCTTCTTCAAAAAACGATATGGAGCCTCTCCTGCACACCGAAGGCCGGCCTCGAAAATGCAAAATTGATTGTTCTGTCTGTTGTATAATCCTTGAACGAAGAAAACACCTGTTTGCAAGCCTAACGACTTGATCATCTTCCTAACTGACCCGTCAACTTGGGAGACATATTCGTCAATGAAATCAGAAGGGTAAATACGAGCTAATGGCACGGTTGTCACACATCCTTCATGAAGGGCTATCGAAATACGATTGTCAACACACGCCAAAAAAACTTTGCCATTGACCACTGAGTAGTGCGCAGTAAACTCATCGCCCTCGAAATACTCTTCGATAATTATTCTCCCCTTTCCCGAACTCTCCCTAGCATGTCGGACAGCATTATTTAAATCTTCATACTCTCTGCAAATAGAAACACCGACAGAGGCACATGCATCGACTGGCTTAACAACTGCTGGAAGTTGAATTGATGATAAAAAAGAATTGGAAGGATAATCTCCGGAAAAATATGTAACAGGACAAGGAACACAAAAGTCTATGCATAGTTTCCGAAAACGCTCCTTATCCTCTATCAAATCCCACTGTTTCCGGGAACAGTAAAATGGAAGATTGAAATAACTGCAAAGTTCCATTGCCTTTAGCAGATTGAACTCACTGACACCGGCAAATACTCCATCAATATGGTTATTCTTTATATAAACCTTAAGAGCTTCAACATCTCCAGTACTGATCATGACAGCTTCATCAGCGAGTTGCTTACCCACAGATCTTTCGACTGGTCTATTATCCGCGACAATCGTATAGGCACCGTTTTCCTTTGCATATTTAATAATATCCAAAGTGCCTACGTTGGACCCAAGGATTAATAGTTTTTTTCCGTCAAACTTACCCACTTACAACATTATTCTAGAGAAACGCGAACAAAACAGTCGATGTTTTCAAGAAGATTTCGCATCTCTTGTCGATCTCTTGTTGTGAGGAACAAGGTGCCAACTGCTGAATTCGCACCCGTAAATGCATCAACTCTGTCCCCTATTTTTATCCTAAGTTCTTTCTCAATGACAAACTTATGCTCAAATTCCGGATTGATTTCTAAACCTGAGAATACTCCTCTGGTTGAAGGATGAAGAACTTGAATAGCATAGCATCCATGATATTCCGGTTCATGAATACCGGAAACATTCTCCCCCATAGCCTTCCTAACTTCAGCATCAATAATATCCACATCTGCGGCATAATTAAGGATTTCCGCCAAACGGTTGCCGCCGGCCCTAGGAGAAACTTCCATCAAATACACTCTCCCATCAGTACAAAGTCGCCACTCAACATTGAACAGGCCGGTGCCGAAATGCAGGAGGTCACTAAGCCGCTGAAGTTCAGACCTGACTTCATCTAATACAGACTCGGGTTTATCGGCAGGCCAGCATTCCGCAGACGGCGTAAAGGGATTAGCGGCATTCAAGTCAAAGAACTGATCATAGAATCCATTATACATCAACTTCCCATCCACGAAGAAACTTTCAGATCCAGAAGAGAGTCCTTCTTTTTCCAAATAATCCTCAATAATGAAAGAATGACAATGTGATTCACCCAAAGCAGTCACAATGGCTTTCTGTAACTCATCCGGACGTTCGATTTTGGTTATTCCCTTGCTACCGGCAGAATCTACCGGTTTAACGATAACTGGCCAGTGGAAGAACTCCGCATCCGTTAAAGCCTCATCTACTGAGGAATACCCTTTTGCATGAGGGACATTGAAATGATGGTCAGTGAGAAACTGACGGAAAAGTGCCTTATTCTGTAATATGCATGCCGAAGCATAACTACAGGAAAAAGGCAATCCCATCCGCTCCGCGACATAAGCTGCAGTCACGACGCCAGGATCGACCGCAAAGGACAAGATACCATCAATTTGAAGATCCTGAGCCAGTTCAAGGACAGCCTCTTTATCCAGAATACTTACATTATGGTATTCATCAGAATACTTGTGTGCTATATTATCCGGCAGATAGTCAACCGTTATTACCCAATACCCATATTTGTGCGCAGCCTCAATGACCGGCAACAGATATCGGATTCCTCCGAGGAGCATCAGGCGTTTATTAGTCATTTGTTTTCAAGAAAAAACGACAGAGTCGATCGTCTTCAAAGTATCCACCCTCCCTTTGAAGAACACCTAAGGATGTCAAGGAATTTGCTTCCAATATTTTAAACCCATTATCAGTAATAGCGACATCCCAGCCGATATACTTAAGAAAAGGGAAAGAATTCGATATCTCTAGCACTTTCATCTTAACACTATCAAAATTAGGTATAACCATACCGGGATACGCGCTATGTCGAGGATACTCTAAATAATCCATATAGACCTCATGCCCATTTCTACTCAACATTCCATTACTCTTCAAACATCCTTTTTCTATATCCACCAAATAAAGATAAGCATTTCCGTTCCCTCCTAGATTATCCACGATACATCCCTCTGTCCCAAAGCGATGAAAACATCTTGACAAGAAGAACTCGTGGGTCTTTGTATCCCTAACACATAAAAAACGGAGAGTGTTCAATGAAGATGAATTGACAGCACTGCTATAAGAATGCTGTTGAACATATTCGGTACATACATAATCATGGAGCTGTGTTATGAGGTTCTTAAAGTCAGTTACAGAAATAAAGCTTCCGTTCACTTTAAGACTACCTGATAAGAACTCCAGTTTATGGAAGCCTATCCCAAAACTGGAATAACACTGTTTTAAAGCGAGTATCCTTTTATCTTCTAGTAATTTCAATAAGGATTCAAAACCGTCGCTAAAATCCTTACATAGAGAAGATACTATACCATCACTGATGAAATAATAATACTTCGGGACAACTTCAGGATAATCCTTGAGTAAATAAGGAAGATAAAGCTTATTATCTATAATACTACTAAAAACTCCATTATACGGATGCCCCCTTTTATATCTCCTGTCATCTAAAAATAATGTGTAATTGGTTTTATCAATACCATTCAGCGCAACCGTCTGCTTACTGAAACCGTGTATATAATTCCAGACAGAACCGTAATAAGTCTTAAAACGGATAATTCTTCTTTTAATGTTTTGATAAAAACCCATTATGAAAGTTTGAAAAATGAACAAACTCTTTCCACATCATCCTCCCCCAGCCCATGATGCATCGGCAGACATATCACACTATCCGCCATCTTATTCGCCTGCGGAAGATTCTCCGGCGCAGCACTGGACAAGCCCCGATAAGTGCTGAAGGAACTGATTAGTGGATAGAAATACCGCCGCCCGAGAACATCATTCTCCTTCATCTTGAAGTATAACTCATCCCGAGTCATTCCATAAACCTCCGCATCGACAAAGATCGGGAAGTAGGAGTAGTTGTGACGTACGCCGGGCATATCATCGAAGAACGTAATCCCGGGGACATTCCGCAATGCTTCCCGATACTTGATTGCCACTTGGTGGCGAGCCTCAATAGCCGCATCAACCTGCTTAAGATTCAACAGACCATAGGCCGATCGCACCTCATCCATCTTGCTGTTTATCCCGGGACCGACGACCTCCGTTTCCCCGGCAAAACCGAAATTTTTCAGGTAATCGATCCGTTTCTTGGTTTCCGCATCATGCATGACCATGGCACCGCCTTCGATGGTATTGAACACCTTTGTAGCATGGAAACTGAGCGTAGAGAGATCGCCGGCATTCAATACACTTTCACCATTCACTTCTACTCCGAAAGCATGGGCGGCATCATAGATAACCTTCAGTCCGTACTTGTCGGCAATCTCTTGGATACGCTTCGTATCGCAAGGTTGGCCATACACATGAACCGGCATGATAGCGCTTGTCTTTGGCGTTATAGCGGCCTCGATACAATCCGGGTCGATATTCCCAGTCATCGGGTCGATATCGACAAACACCGGTTTGCAATTGTTCCACCAAATGGAATGCGTCGTTGCAACGAAACTATAGGGCGTTGTAATTACCTCTCCAGTAATCCTAAGCGCCTGAAGAGCAGTAAGCAGCGGAAGCGTTCCGTTCGTGAATAAACTAATATATGGAACTTTCAGGTACTCGCAAAGTGCAGACTCCAATTTCTTATGGAAGGAGCCGTTATTGGTAATCCACTTGCTGTTCCATATTTCCTGCAGGGCCTGATTGAACTCATTCAGGTCCGGAAGCAAGGGTGACGTAACTGTGATAGGCATTTTACACTGTATCCATAAAACTTTTTTGTACCTTATTGAACACCACAATACCGACCCCCAAAAGCAAAGTCATGAACAAGAAACTGTAAATCAGCCACCTCCAGCCGACGAATTCACCACAGCCGAGGAAACCATACTTGAAGGTCTCTATGACGGGGGTGACCGGATTCAGACACATGAATGTATGCACCGGAACCCCCATGAAAAACTTACTGCTGGTTTGGCTCAACGGGTAAACAATCGGGGTCGCGTACATCCACAAGGAAACCAAGAAGGACAACAGCACCTGCAGGTCACGATACTTCGTAGTCAATGAGGAAAAGATGGTGCCGAAACCTAAGGCAAGTCCGGCCATCATGAGCACCAAAACCGGGAGCAACAAAGCATACCAAGTCAAATGAGCAGTACAGTTCGGATCCAATAAAGCGTAAGCCAAATACACGACCACAAAGAATCCGAACTGGATTGCCAGCGTCAGCAGATTGCTGATCACACTAGCCACCGGCATCACCAAGCGTGGGAAATACACTTTCCCGAAGATGCCCGCATTGGCCACAAAGGTGTTCGAGGTCGATGTCAAACAACTGGAGAAGTAGTTCCACATGGCCGTACCCGCCAAATAGAACAGCGGGCGGGGCACACCATCCGTAGGGATGCCAGCAATACCGCCAAAGACGACCATATACATGATGACCGTCATGGCCGGCTGGATCACAAACCATGCCGGACCCAGGATAGTCTGCTTGTATTTGGTAATGATATTCCGCTTGACAAACAGCGAGCACAGGTCCCGGTAGGCCCATAGCTCTTTGAAATCAACCGAAAAGAGTTTATCCTTCGGTTTGATGACGATGTCCCATTTTTCCTCTAGGGGAGCAGTTTTCGCTTCTGCCATATGCTAATGCGATCTCTTGTGCTTGAATAGAATATTGCCCACTGTGCCCCAGAAATAGCGCCAATCCGTGGCGAAGGGGCGCTGGTGGTAGGCCTCAATGTATCGTTTTTCCGAGGCCTGGACATCGTCCAATGTCTCGGGGGTCTTCTCGTCGTAGTAGAACGGAGGGAGGAGCCCCGGTTTCACGCTCACGTGAAGGCCCTGCATCTCAGGTGTGTACATCCCGAAATACTGCCGGCTGAGGGGGCGAACACCCACGAGTTTCATCTGTCCCTTCAGGAGATTGATGAGCATGGGCAATTCATCCAGCCAACTCTTGCGGAGCTTGTGTCCCCAATAATTGACCCGGTAATCGTGCGCGAACTTCCCGCCTTTCTGCAGACCTTCATGCTCCAGGATGTAGTGCTGCAGATACTCCGAATAGGGGTACATCGTGCGGAATTTGTACACACCAATCATGTTTCCTTTGTATCCCACGCGGTTCAGCTTAACAAGCGCACCATAAGTAGGATCATCGTCCCAGATAGGGGCACGGAACTTCTGCCCAAGAATGAAATACTCGCCTTGATGGAAACACTCGTCCACGACTTCGAATCCGGCCCGATACATCCTCCCCAACAGTTCCACACGGCTGTAAGTGCGGTTCTTCCCATCCGTCACCCACATATAGAACCATCGCGTCCACCTCATGCGAGCGCATACTCGATGCCAGAAATAATGCATCGCGTAAATCGTCTTGCCGATCAATCCGGGATGCGAACGCAGAATGATTTCCTTCTTCAATCCCGAAGTCCGCGAATGGCACCACACGAATCCGCCATCCACCAGGTTCTCGTTCGCCTTGTTCAGGAATGTATTCAGATGCCGGATCCGAGTAAGTCCCATCTTATTGATGATGAGGCGCGGATGATGTCCACGCAAGATATCCAGCGCCTTCCCGTCGTCCGTGTCAATGACATATGTACTTCCATCAAATTCCTCTTGATGCGCCTCCAGCCAATCCATGAAATCAGCCAATCCGAAGGATTTCGTCGCGCTATGGATCCGCTGCAAGTCCACATTCCCGACCAGCTGTTCTTCCAGCTTCGCCCCGGTCTCCACACCCCGCTCGGAGTAGTCCTTTGGAATGAACTCTTCCTCGTGCTGGAGATCGACCCAGGGTTTCTTGCGCTTGAAAAGACTCATTGAAGTGCGTCAATAATGGCCGAACACACGGTATCCATCTGTTCTTCCGTCAGATACGGGTGCATGGGTAAGGAAAGGACGCGGTCGCAGAGGCTCGTTGCTACGGGACAGAGAGATTCTTCGCTACGCTCAGAATGACAAGACGAGAACGCCGTCTGAAGGTGCATCGGCTTCGGGTAATAAACCATGGACGGAATGCCCGCAGCCTTCAAAGCATGCTGCAGCCCATCCCGCTGCTCCCGGTTCTGGAGTCGGATCGTGTATTGCGCCCAACTGGAACGGTAACCTTCAGGAATCACCGGCGTCTGGACATGACCTGCGAGCCGTTCCGTATAATAAGCTGCGGCCTTATTCACCGCATCCAGCTCATAATCGGTAAAGGCCTTCAACTTCACCAGCAGTACCGCCGCCTGAACCGTATCAAGCCGGGAATTCAGGCCGATCCGGACGTTGTCATACTTGAACTGGCCTTTTCCATGAACCCGGTAGGACTCGATGAGCGCAGCCCATTCGTTATTATCCGTGAAAACGGCTCCGCCGTCACCGTAGCAGCCCACCGGTTTGGCCGGGAAGAAGGAGGTGGTGGAGATGTCGCCGAAAGAGCAGGCACGTTCCCCTTCTAAAGAACCGCCAAAACCTTGCGCACCGTCTTCCAGAATCAGAAGGCCGAACTTGTCAGCCACAGCCCGAATGGCCTGATAGTCAGCAGGAAGGCCGAAAAGATCCACGGCCACGATAACCCGCGGTTTGAGCTTTCCTTCAGCAACGACCTGCTGCACAGCACGCTCCAGATCCGCTGCGTCCATATTGAACGTCTCTTCGTGAACATCCACGAACACCGGAGTGGCGCCTTCCAGAGAAACCACCTCGGCTGAAGAAAAGAACGTGAAATCCGGCACAAACACCGCATCACCAGGACCAATCCCCCAGGCCTTCAAGGCCAAGGTTAAAGCATCTGTACCGTTCGCACAGGTTAGGCAGTGCTTTACGCCCACATACTCCGCCAATTGCTTCTCCAACTCCCTCACCTGCGGACCCATGATATAAGCCCCACTGGCGACTGCCCCCAGGATGGCCTGATCCATCTCCTCTTGGAGGACTTGATATTGATGCTTGATATCTCTGAATTCCATAGATTCTTCGCTACGCTCAGAATGACAATAATGGCTTCGCCATTGCTCGTCCCGATGAAAGAAGAGCAAGAGATTGATTCTGAGATTCTTCGGCAGTCTTTCGACTCCCTCGGAATGACATTTATTGGTTGACCTGTTCGAGGTCCCCCTCCACAAGCCGATAGCTGCGCCCACAAGGGCAACGAAGGCTGTCATCCAGCTTTCGCCCGCACTCACATACCCACCCGATCTGTCGGGCCGGTACGCCGGCCATCAGTGCGTAATCTTTCACATCCTTGGTCACAACAGCACCCGCTGCAATCATTGCGCTACGCCCAATTGTATGGCCGCAAACGATCGTGCAATTCGCTCCGAGCGATGCACCCTCGCGCACGCGCGTACGCGCGTAAACTCCATGCACCGGAAAGTGCGCCCGCGGAGTATTGACGTTCGTAAAAACACAGGAGGGGCCGCAGAAGACATGATCCTCCAGCTCCACCCCTTCGTAAATAGAGACATTGTTCTGGATCCGGACCCCATTGCCGATGCGGACATTGTTCGCCACATTGACATTCTGGCCCAGGGAACAGTTCTCCCCTATCACCGCCCCACGTTGCACGTGGCAGAAATGCCAAATCTTGGTGCCAGAGCCAATCTGCACATTATCATCGACATAGCTGCTTTCGTGTATAAAAGGGGCAGACATGTTTCTTTTTTGAAACATAGCCGGAGCAGTTAATACCCCGGCTATGTTAAG
>Ga0247608_10008006_pt1 | contig 10760 bp, 13 predicted proteins | sample 176DNAGHGlowgp2_FD_193490 | JGI IMG/M metagenome (GOLD analysis project Ga0247608, IMG submission 193490) | Sheep rumen microbial communities from Palmerston North, Manawatu-Wanganui, New Zealand - 1766 DNA GHGlow gp2 | ecosystem: Host-associated > Mammals > Digestive system > Stomach > Rumen ... | reverse complement strand
CTTGATATTTTCCCCGGGGGGTGTTTTTAAGAAAGCTCTTTGAGAAAGAAACCGGTACAAACAAGGACAAACCCCTTTTAAAGTTTTAAAAAGTCTAATCTTAAGCCTAAAAAGCAAGATAAAGTGGGAGGAAAGAGATGAGAAGGCCGGTAGATCCAAAAAATATAGACACCGAAATAAGACCAGCTCTTTCGCCTGAAGCTCGTGAAAGTCAATTGATATCTTTAGCTACTGATTTAGCTGAGAAACAACTAAGAGAAGGAACCGCTTCTGCACAGGTTATAACTCATTATTTAAAACTTGGATCTTCAAAAGAAAAGATAGAGCAAGAAATTCTACAAAAACAGAAGGCATTGATAGAGGCAAAGACCGAAGCAATATATTCTGGCAAGAGAATGGAAGAGCTTTATGCTGAAGCAATTAAAGCAATGCAAGTTTATAGAGGAGAACAGGTTAATTCCGATGAGAACATATAGTGAACTAATCAAGCTTCCGACTTTTAGAGAACGTTACGAGTATTTAAAACTCAGCGGACGAGTAGGCGAAGAAACATTTGGCTATGATAGGTATCTTAATCAGATATTTTACAAAAGTTCTGAGTGGAAAACCATTAGAGAAGAAGTGATAGTTCGCGATATGGGCTGTGATTTAGCTTTGGTGGATCATGAAATAGTTGGTCTTATTTTTGTGCACCATATGAATCCAGTCTCTGAGCGGGACATTTTCAACAGATCAGATTTTTTATTAAATCCAGAATTTTTAGTAAGCTGCAGTGCTGCAACCCATAACGCAATTCATTACGGAGATGCCGCACTACTGTACGAAGAACCTATTATTAGAAGACCACGAGATACTATTCTTTGGTAAGAGGTTTTAAGATGTCGCTTTCAAATACGGCAACCCCTAAGTACTATGGTATGTTTAAAGATGCTGTAATTAGGGGTGATATTTATGTAAACGAAGAAGTCTCTATGGAGATGAATCGCATAGATCAGCTAATTGCAAATCCATCTATTTACTATGATGAAGATGCGGTTGAGGGATGGATCGAATATTGCGAAACAGAATTAACATTAACCGATGGTTCAGATGTTAAACTTCTAGATACCTTTAAATTATGGGGCGAACAAGTATTTGGATGGTATTACTTTGTAGAGAGAAGCGTTTATGAATTAGATGAAGACGGACATGGCGGACGTTATGTAACGAGATTAATTAAAAAACGTTTAATTAATAAGCAGTACTTAATAGTGGCCAGAGGTGGAGCTAAATCCATATATGATTCATTTATTCATAGCTATTTCTTGAATGTTGATTGCACAACAACCCATCAAATTACTACCGCGCCTACGATGAAGCAGGCTGAAGAAGTAATGTCTCCTTTTAGAACAGCCATTGCAAGAGCTAGAGGACCGCTATTTAAATTTTTAACGGAAGGTTCCATTCAAAATACGACTGGCTCTAAAGCAAATAGACAGAAGTTAGCTCCAACTAAAAAAGGTATTGAAAATCTGTTAACGGGCTCATTACTAGAAATAAGACCCATGACTATAGCTAAGCTTCAGGGCTTGCGCTGTAAAATCGCAACGGTTGATGAGTGGCTTTCTTGCGATATTCAAGAGGATGTCATTGGTGCAATAGAGCAAGGTGCATCAAAAAATGAAGACTATTTGATTATAGCTACAAGTTCAGAGGGTACTGTCCGAAACGGTAGTGGCGATACCATTAAAATGGAATTAATGAGTATTCTCCGTGGTGAGTATATTAATCCACATGTATCTATATGGTATTATCGTCTTGATAATATAGATGAAGTTGGAAAGCCAGAAATGTGGATTAAGGCAAATCCCAATATAGGCAAAACTGTCAGTTATGAAACGTATCAACTCGATGTTGAACGTGCTGAAAAGGCGCCTGCTACCAGAAATGATATTTTGGCTAAGCGCTTTGGCATTCCTATGGAGGGATATACATATTACTTCACATATGAAGAGACCCTTCCACATCCAAAAAGAGTTTATTGGCAAATGCGCTGCGCTATGGGCGGTGACTTGTCGCAGGGCGACGATTTCTGTGCTTTTACTTTTTTATTTCCTTTAAACAACGGAGCTTTTGGCGTTAAGACCAGGGCATACATTTCGTCGAGGACTTTAATGAAACTAGCCCCCGCTATGAGATTAAAGTACGAAGAATTTTTAAACGAAGGCTCTTTAATTGTGTTGGAGGGGACCGTACTAGAGCCGCTTGAAGTTTACGATGATCTAGACAAGCATATTTCATCGCTTGGGTACGACGTAGAGTGTTTCGGATACGATCCTTACAACGCTCAAGCTTTTGTAGACAGGTGGATTCGTGACAACGGACCTGTTGGAGTCGAAAAAGTAATACAGGGCGCTAGAACTGAAACAGTTCCGCTAGGTGAACTTAAGCAGCTTTCAGAAGATCGTCAGCTTTTGTTTGACGAAGCTTTGATGTCTTTCACTTTAGGCAACTGTATTACTCTAGAGGATACGAACGGTAATAGAAAATTACTTAAGAAAAGGCGCGATCAAAAAATTGACTGCGTATCAGCCATGATGGATGCATACGTGGCCTATAAATTAAACAAAGAATTATTTGATTGAGGAGAAAATTCAAAATGGAGCAGAGTATTCTAAAAGACATAAGAAGGCAATTAGGCGTTGGTGAAGAATGCTCAGCCTTTGATAACGATTTAATACTATTAATTAACTCTGTGTTTTCAGAAATGTATCAATTAGGCTTTGGCGGTAGTCCATATTCAATTAGTGGAGTGGATAACACCTGGTCTGAAATAATTGATGAAAATTCAGAGTATGCATTTATAAAAGAGTATGTATATTTAACAGTAAAAATGTCTTTTGATCCGCCAACGAATTCGTTCCTATGTGATGCCATAAAAAATAAAATAGATCGCCTTGAATGGAGGCTGCATAGCTATTGCAATTATGGTTTAGATAGCGGATCGACTGGAGGATGCAATGAAAAATGATTATTTAATGCATTATGGTATTCTAGGCATGAAATGGGGCGTAAGACGTTATCAGACTGAAGACGGAAGACTCACTAGAGCTGGAAGAAAAAGATACGGTGTTGATCGCTATAGTGATAGAATGTCTGTTGAAGGGGCGACAAAGTATATAAAAGATCGAGGAATTAGACTAAATAATGACCCAATAAATGCACGAAAGTTGAACGATGCATTTCATGATGAGTTTGATAAAAACCGTACCGACATAAGGAATTTAGTTGAAAAAGAGCACGCGGCAAGAGAAGAAAAGATAAAAAAATCAAGAAAAAGTGACTCAGAAAAGGCGCAGTTACTCATTAATGAAGAAATTCATTACAACGCTAGCCAGCTTATGGCGGATAGAGAGGCGGGAGCCAGAGCCTATAAAAAAGTAAATGATCTCATGAAAAAAACGCATAATATGACAATGACACAGTTGTTTCTACAATATGGCGATCCAATTGACTATACCAATTACAGAGATTTAGATAATAAATTAGGATGGGTCAATAATTTGTGATAGTTCGCTAGTTGAAGGATTGGTTTAAAAACTAAAGAGGATAATAATATGTCAGATTATTTAATGCATTATGGCATTTTAGGCATGAAATGGGGTATAAGGCGTTACCAGAATAAAGATGGTTCACTCACCGATGCTGGAAGAAAAAGATACGATGTCGAAGAGGGCGAAAAAGCTGAAAAAGCAAAAAGAATGATACGTATTCGCTCAACAAAAAAGTCCACAAATTATTCGCAGGATGATGCACGTAATAGAGTTTTGGACATTAGCGATGACGATCTTAGAAAAACAATAAACCGCTTGGAGCTCGAAAAGCGTTATAAAGAACTTACTACTGAAAAAGTAGAAGATGGCCACCAAAAGTATATGCGGTTTATGGAAAAGTTAAAGACTGGTGCTAATACCGGAGTAGCTATTATAGGCTTTATTACAGCTTTTAATAAGCTTAGAGGAGCCGGCGATTCGGCGATAAATAAAGTAAAAGACGCCTCGGATTCTATTAAGAGTAGTTCAAAAACTATAGCCGATGCTGTAAAAAAAGAGGCGGGTATTAAAGATAAAGAAAAGAAGAAAGAAAAAAAGCTTAAAATAGCACCTGTTTCAGGACTATCAGCCAAAGTAGCAGAGTTAAATAAGAGGATAACGGCTATGCATTCAGATGAAAGAACTAATTACTTAGCTCACTATGGAATTAGAGGACAGCGTCACGGAGTTCGCAGATTTCAAAATGAGGACGGAAGCTATACAGCAGCAGGACGTCAGAGGTACGGTATAGGTAATGGAGCTGGCCGATCCGACAAAGTTGAGTTAAAAGAACTGCAAAAAATGGAACGGATGGACAAAGCTAAAGAAACTGGAAGTAATAAAATTCAGAAGCCTAAAGTTATTAGCCGCTCTTCAACGAAAAAAGCGTCTAAGTATGATAAATCTAAATACGATAATGAAATCGAATCCGCTAGAAAAGATCTTCTTGACGTGATGGCCAAAAAATTTGGAGTAAATTCACCTCAATATGTAGCTTTGCTGGAAGATGCTGGCGGAAGAGATTATATCCGTAAATTAGAGCTAGGAGAAGCTGTCAGTAGAACACCTAAACCATATGATTCAGAATTAGTATACGATAAAAATTCGGAGTATCGCGACAAGCTAGAAAGAAGAGAAGACAGTAAAGCCAAAACTTCTCCAAAAGAAAATACTGCCTTGGCTAGGCTTAGAGATGCAGTTTTACTCGAAGAACCCACCTATCCTAAAAGCTTTTTAAAAGCAGCTAAGAATAATATGGCTCTACGTAATGGAAAAGTTAAGTCTTCAAAGTCTAAAACGGCTAAGAGTAATTCCGATATACGTAAAGAAAAACGTAAAGCTAGAGCCGACAAACTTAATAATTTGAAAAAGGCTCCTCTGTCTTGGCTAAAAACTAGATCCAAGTGAGGATAAAATTATGACCGATTATTTAATACACTACGGCATCCTAGGTATGAAATGGGGCGTAAGACGTTACCAAAACGAAGACGGTTCCCTTACCAATGCTGGAAGAAAAAGATACGGCGTTGATTCTAAAAATAATATGTCCTATAGAGGCGTTAAAAAATACATAAAAGATCGAGGAATTAAGCCAAATAATAATCCAGAGGCGAGCCAGAAATTGAGTGAGCAATTGGACAATGAGCGTGATAAACTATTGGATAGAGCATATGAGACTTATGAAAAAGAGCATGCGGCAAGACTTAAAAAGTTAAAAAAATTAGGAATAAGCTATTACGAAGGTTCAAAAGAATATCAGGAAGATGAATATCGTTTGCTTGAACTGGAGGGTAAGGCCTTAGATAAAGCCTATAAAAAAGTAAATTCTCTCATAAAAAAAACGTATAATATGACGATGCCACAGCTGTTTTTGAAATATGGCGATCTTGGAAATTATTTAGAGGCCAGCGGGTGGAAATATTCTTTAGACTCTATCGAAAGAGATTATAAAGCTTTGTCTAAAGCTACAGATGGAGGAGGAAAAAATTAAACCATGCCCAAATTTGTAGATAGAATCCAGCATGCATGGAATGCATTTTTCAACAAAGATCCAACAGAAGATACATACATTAATTTAGGTCCATCAACATATCAACGACCGGATAGAGTGTATAATTCTGTAGGCGACAAAAGATCATTAATTAATACCGTCTATAATAGAATCGCTATGGATGTCGCGGCATTGACTTTTCATCACATTCAGACTGACGAAAAAGGTCGATTTAAGTCGGTGCTGAAAACTTCACTAGATGAGCGTTTTAATTTGGAAGCTAATCTGGATCAGACAGGACGCATGATGATTCAGGACTTAGTGTTTTCGATGTGTGATGAGGGCTGCGTTGCTTTAGCACCTGTGGAAACTGACGATGATCCAGAGGAAGGTAACACTTTCAAAATAATGGAAGTTAGAGTTGCCCAGATTAATCAATGGTATCCTGAATACGTTCAAATGACGGCTTACAACCAAAGGACAGGTTTAAGAGAACAGCTTACAATGAGAAAAGCAACGGTAGCTATTATCGAGAATCCGTTTTATGCAGTTATGAACGAGCCGAATTCAACAATTAAACGACTTATAAGAAAAATAAGTTTATTGGATTACATTGATGAGCAAAACGGCTCTGGTAAATTAAATTTAATAGTTCAGCTTCCATATTCTATTAGAAACGACCTTAGAAAACAGCAGGCCGAGGAAAGAAGAAAAGATATAGAAACGCAATTGGTTAAGTCTAAATATGGAATCGCATATACTGATTCTACAGAGCATGTTACTCAATTAAATCGTGCTATAGATAATAATCTAGCGGCCCAAGTTGATAAGTTAACGCAACGAGCTTATTCGGAATTAGGTATGTCTCCAAAAGTTTTCGATGGAACAGCTACAGAAGAAGAGCAGTTACTTTACCAAAATACAACCATTGAGCCTATAGCATCAGCTATAGTTAATGAGGTTAGAAGAAAATGGTTGTCAAAGACTGCTCGCTCACGAGGACAGGATTTTAAGTTCTACTCAGATCCATTTAGACTAGTCCCCGTTTCAAAGCTTGCTGAATTAGCTGATAAGTTTACTAGAAATGAAATCATGACATCTAATGAAGTAAGACAAATCGTTGGCATGATTCCTATGGATGATCCAAAAGCTGACATGCTATGGAATAGTAACATTAATCACGGAAATGATGAAATGGCTAAGATTAATGGAACCAATAAACAAATGAGTACGGAGGAAAATCAAAATGAAGAAGTATGATTTTGGTGGCTGGGCTACAAAATCTGGAATTCTCTGTGCTGACGGACGGGTAATAGGTAATCAGGCATTTAAAGACGATGATGGCAAGAAAGTTCCACTTGTTTGGAACCATCGTCATGATGGTCCGGAAAATGTCTGCGGTTATGCCATTCTTCAGCATAGTGATGAAGGTGTTTATGCCTTCTGTAAGACAAATGCCACTGAGCGTGGAAAACTCGCAAAGGAACTGGTAGAGCATGGTGATATTACATCTCTTTCCATTTATGCTAACCATCTGACACAAAAGGGCAGGGAAGTTGAGCATGGAATGATAAGAGAAGTAAGTCTTGTGCTTGCTGGCGCAAATCCCGAAGCAAGAATTGACACACTGTTTGTGGAACATTCTACCGATGGTGGTGAAGAGGCCCTTATCTATCATGGCGAAGACGACTTTGATCTCTTTGAGGATGATATGGAAGAGCCTGACGAAGAAGACGAAAAAGATGAAGAAAAGGATACTGACATGGCAGACGATGTAAAGCACGCTGATGAAAAAGAAAAGACTGTTCAGGATGTAATAAACACGATGAACGAAGAGCAGCAGGCAGTTCTCTTTGGACTTCTTGCAGCAATGGATGAAGAAAACGATGATGATTCAGAAGGAGAAGATGACGACATGAAACACAACGCATTTGATGATTCGTATGAGCAGAGCGACGTTCTCACTCATGACGATATGGTTGAGATTTTTGCTGACGCTAAGAAGATGGGCTCCCTTAAGGATGCTGTTCTTGAGCATGGAATTACTGACATTGAGCTTCTGTTCCCTGATGCCAAGAACGTTACCAAAGAGCCGATCTTTGTCAAAAGAGACGACACTTGGGTGAGCTACTTTATGAACAATGTTCATCGTAGCCCCATGAGTAGAATTAGGTCCCTGTTTGCAAACATTACTGGAGCTGAGGCTCGTGCTAAGGGTTATACCAAGACTAAGAAGAAGATCGATGAGGTATTTGCTCTTCTGAAGAGAGAGACAACCCCTCAGACCATCTACAAGAAGCAGAAGCTGGAGCGCGATGATGTTGTCGACATCACCGACTTCGATGTTGTTTCTTGGCTTAAGCGCGAAATGCGTACGATGCTCGATGAGGAAATTGCTCGCGCAGCACTGGTTGGTGATGGTCGTCCCGATGCTAGCGATGACAAGATTAGCCCTCTTCACATTCGTCCTATTTATACCGATGATGACTTCTATTCGATCAAGGTTCCTGTAGAAGTTACTGGTGATTATACGCCAGATAAGAGAGCAAAGGCCTTTATTAGAAATACCATCAAAGCTCGCAAGAACTATAAGGGCAGTGGTAACCCGGTTCTGTTTACTACCGAGGATATGCTTACTGATCTGCTCCTTCTTGAGGACACGACTGGTAGACTTATCTATACTTCGGTTGATGCTCTTGCCACCACTCTTAGAGTTAGCAAGATCATCACTGTTCCGGTTATGGAGAATCTTACCAGGACCAAGAGCGGCTTCAACTATGAGCTTCTTGGCATAGTAGTCAACCTTAAGGACTACAACGTTGGCGCTGATAAGGGCGGAGCTGTAAACATGTTCGATGATTTCGATATCGATTACAACGCGATGAAGTACCTTATGGAGACCCGCTGCTCTGGCGCCCTTACTGTTCCTTATTCAGCAATGGTCATCGAGTATAAGACGGCGGTTACTACTACGCCCGACCCCGATCCCGATCCTGATGATACCGAGAACACGGAGCCTGAGGGCTAATTAATAGAGGAGAAAAGATTATGGCTAAGTGGCATGGGAAATTAGGTTTTGAAATTCAAAATGTTGAAGTTCGGCCTGGAGTTTATGAACCTGTAATAAAAGAGGAAAACTTTTCAGGTGATATATTGGAAACGGATAGTAGATGGCAATTAACAGATAACAAAAACGATAATTTGAACATTACAAACCGGATCAGTATAATACTTGACCCATCCACTTGCCATGACTTTTCTACTTTAAAATATGCAAGTTTTATGGGCTCATTATGGAAAGTTGAAAATGTACAGATAAAATATCCTAGAGTTATATTTTCATTGGGAGGTGTTTGGAATGGATAGAATTGACTCTGCCCGTTTAGACCTTCATCAAAAGTTAGAAAATATATTAGGATCTAAAAATGTATATTTTCAGCCGCCAGAGACCATAAGAATGGAGTATCCGGCTATAGTGTATTCGCGAATGATGGGCCGGTCACAATATGGGAATAATCGTTCTTATATTTTTGTTCCTGGCTATCAGTTGACTTATATAACTAAAGATCCGGACGACACAGCAATAATAGATAAGTTATTTAGTAACTTTTCTAAGATTAGTTATGATCGGCATTTTGTCAGCGACAATTTGCATCATGATTCTTTTACCCTATTTTATAATATGGAGGATAAATAAATGACTTGGGATGATATTGGCGAGCGTTTATATGAAACTGGTGTAAAGAAAGGCGTTCTTTACCCTATGACCGGAAGTACTTATGGCGATGGTGTTGCTTGGAATGGTCTTACGGCTGTTAACGAGTCACCTTCTGGCGCAGAAGCGACGGCTATTTGGGCTGATGATATTAAGTATCTCAACCTGTATAGTCGCGAGGAGTTTGGTGCTACTATTGAAGCTTACACCTATCCTGATGAGTTTGCCGAGTGCGATGGTAGTGCTCAGCTTGTAAATGGTGTAAATATCGGGCAGCAGCCTAGAAAGAGCTTTGGCTTCTCTTATGTTACCACTATCGGTAATGATGTTGATGGCGAGGCTCATGGCTATAAGATTCATCTTGTTTATGGATGCAAGGCCAGCCCTTCTGAGAGATCGCATGCAACCATCAATGATTCACCGGAGGCAATGACCTTCTCCTGGACTCTTACGACTACACCTGTCGAAGTTACTGGGCACCTTCCGGTTTCTCATCTTGAGATTGATTCTACTAAGTTTACCGCAACTGACGCAAAAGCAAAGTTGACTGCTTTCGAGAAGATTCTTTACGGTGAGGATAACGTTGCGGCACGTCTTCCTCTTCCTGATGAGGTCAAGACTCTGCTTACAGTGTAACTTAACAATTAATTTCAAAATGCTGGTACTTTTTGAAAGTGACAAAGACAAATCGCTACACGCCCTTTTTAAAAAGGATAAAGCTTAGCCAGCATTTATTTATAAAAAGGAGGAAATAAAAATGTATCGTAAGACAATCACTTACACGGATTACAACGGAGAAGAAAGGACAGAAACTTTTTGGTTCCATTTGTCTAAGGCAGAAATCGCCGAAATGGAACTATCCACTACTGGGGGACTTAAGTCTAAAATAGAAAAGATTATTAGTACTAAAGATACTCCCGGTCTTGTTAAGATTTTTAAAGAGCTTTTGCTGATGTCCTACGGCGAGAAGTCCGATGACGGGCGTCGTTTTATCAAGAATGCAGAGCTCAGAGATGCTTTCTCTCAGACAGAGGCTTATTCCGAGATTTTTATGGAATTGGCATCAGATGATAAAGCTGCGGCTGAGTTTGTAAATAACATCCTCCCTAAGGATGTAGCTGAGCAGGTAAGAAAGCAGAAACCTGAAATAGTTGAGAAAATAAACAATTAAATACTTGGTTAGAACGAGATGGAGGTAAGAGAATGTTATCAATATACGTACCAGAGCAAGAACTATACGATCCTAATAAAGAAGAGTTCTATACGGTGAAAGGCGCAACACTTCAGTTGGAACATTCCTTACTCTCCATCTCAAAATGGGAATCCAAGTGGCATAAACCATTCTTAGAGAATGTTGATTCACGTTCAACCGAGGAAGTACTAGACTATATTAGGTGCATGGTAATCAATCCTAATATAGATCAAAGGCTTCTTTCTTTTTTAACAGAAGAAGATATTAAGCAAATCACAGACTACATCAATG
>Ga0247608_10008005_pt1 | contig 10761 bp, 8 predicted proteins | sample 176DNAGHGlowgp2_FD_193490 | JGI IMG/M metagenome (GOLD analysis project Ga0247608, IMG submission 193490) | Sheep rumen microbial communities from Palmerston North, Manawatu-Wanganui, New Zealand - 1766 DNA GHGlow gp2 | ecosystem: Host-associated > Mammals > Digestive system > Stomach > Rumen ... | reverse complement strand
TTAAAATGTCAAAAGATAAAGGATTTTGGGACAAAACGAAAGAGGTCAGCGAAGATATTTGGGATGGTGCTAAAAACGTTACCGAAGATGTATGGGACGGCACCAAAGAAGTTGCCGGTGATATCAAAAATGTTTTTGTCGGGGATAAAGACGAAAAAAACACCCAAAAATCTGCACATGAGCATAAAGCACACCACTGCAACCGTTCATAATAACAACAAAAACAGGCACCCTCTGGGGTGCCTGTTTGGGATTTAGTAGCACTTAACCTTTTGATTAAGCGGCTTTCTTTGCCTTTTTAGCGGCAAATTCGTTCATCACATTAATGATGTATTCTTGTGCTGCCGGCTCCAAATACGGATGCATCGGAATACTCAAAACCGTCTTAGATAGCTTTTCGCAAACCGGCAGGCTTCTGGTGTTCCATTTTGCATAAGCGGTCTGGGTATTTACCGGACGCGGGTAGTATGCACCGCAAGGAATGTTGTGTTCTTTTAAGTATGCCATCAATTCATCACGGTCTTCACAATTAATGGTATACAAACCATATGCGGATTTGGCATTATCCAAAATGCGTTGGCGACCATAGTAAGGACTCAAATTGTTGTCATAGTTCTTAGCGATTTTTTCTCTCTTAACCAACTCATCGTCAAAAATCTTTAACTTCTCAAGAACAACAGCACCTTGGAAAGAGTCTAAACGACCGGTAACGCCCAAGCGGAGGTTATCATAGTGGTCGGTTTCGCTCATACCGTGAACGCGGCAAGATACGAGCATTTTGTATTCTTCTTCAGAATTGGTAAAAGTTGCACCGCCGTCACCATAGCAAGCCAAAGGCTTTGTTGGATAGAAAGAGGTTGCCACCATATCCGCATATCCACCGGCAGGTTTGCCGTTATATCTTGAACCATAAGCTTGAGCGGCATCTTCCAAAACTTTCATACCGTTTTCATGGGCAATCTTCATAATTTCATCAAATTCGCACGGAGAACCGAAAATATCAACAGCGATAACGGCTTTTAAGTTTAATTTGCCTTCTTTCTTTACTTCTTCAATAGCTTTCTTCAAATCTTCAGGATTCATGTTGTATGTATCAGGTCTTGAATCTACAAAAATAGGTGTGCCGCCTAAAAGAGCAATGCATTCAGCAGAAGCTACAAATGTAAAGGATGAAACGAATACGGCATCACCCGGTTTAACACCCCATGCCATCAAAGCCAATGTTAAGGCATCTGTTCCGGAAGCGCAGGTTGCGCAATATTTAGTGCCGGAATATTGAGCAAGTTTTTGCTCTAATTCCTTGGTTTCCGGTCCTTGGCAATAAGCACCGTGGTCAAGAACTTTCTTAAAAGCGTTTAAAAATGTTTGTTGGCCGATAACTGTTTGCGCGGTTGCACAATCAAAAAGGTTAATTTTTCCGTTATATGTGTTAGTCATCATGTCTTCCTTATAAAAAAATTACAACATTGTTTGCATCATAGCCGATGTTTTTACATTTGCAAAACACAAAACATTTCAAATTGTAACATTTTTATGGGGAGATAAAAATAGGTATTGATTTATCTGATAATTAGGATATATTGAGCATTGTGAATATTGTTTATGATAGAGGAAAAAGTGTATAAGAAGCTTGTTAGATATGCCTTAGCGGTCAGTTTGATTTCGCTTTGCGGTTGTGCATCAGCACCTCATGTCGGCAATGATATGTCGGCTCTCGAAAAATATAACCGCACGATGTTTAATATTAATGATAAGATTGATAAAGCCGTTATTCGTCCGGTGGCAAAGGGGTACCGTGCCGTTACCAATAAGTTTGTGCGCCAACGGGTTACAAACTTCTTTAACAATATTTCTGAGCCGGTTTCTGCCGGAAACCATATTTTACAAGGTGAATTTCACGATTCAGCACAAAACGTCGGCCGTTTTATGATAAACACGGTTGTTGGTGTGGCAGGATTGTTTGATGTGGCGTCAAAAGTCGGTTTGGAACAGAAAAAGACCGGATTTGACGAGACAATGTCCACTTGGTGCGTTCCTGACGGACCATATGTTGTATTGCCGATTTTAGGACCGAGCACGCCACGTGCTATGACAGGACTTGTTGCTGATGGTTATTCGGCGCCCGCCTACTGGATTATTAAAGAGAATGGTGATGATAAGGCAATGCTTGCGTATTATGGCGCCACCGGACTTAAATATATTAACCTGATGGCAGAAAACTTGCCAATGTTGGAGAGTTTGGAAGAAAATTCAGTTGACTATTACGAAGCCATGAAATCTTCTTATTTACAGAATCGGAGCAAATTAAAGCGTTGTAGCTATAAACCGACACCAGAAACTGCTCCGGATTATGATTTTGATATGGATGACGAAGAGTTTGACGACTAATTTTTAAGAGGACTTGTGATGAAAAAATTATCTTTATTGTTGATTGCTTTGTTTGGCTTTATCAGTGTTGCAAAGGCCGATATTGACGCCTCTAAAGCAACACAGATGATTGAAGATGTAACTAAAGAGGGAATTGAAAAAATTATCAATTCCAACCAATCTCAAGAGGAAAAAGATCAGACTTTCCGTAAACTCTTTACGGAGAATTTAGACCTTGATTTTATCGGCAAATATGTCTTGGGGCGTTATTGGCGCGTGGCAACACCGGCCCAGAAAAAGGAATTCATCAGCCTTTATCGTGAGCTTAATGTGCAGACATGGTCCAAGAGATTTGATGAATTTAAGGGTAAGAAATTTATTTTTGACGGCACATCGCCTGCAAACAACCCCGAACAGATATTTGTAGAAACAAAAGTTCCGATGCAAGAGGGTGCGCCTGCAAGTGTTAAATGGCGTGTTAAGAATACCGGTGGCAAGCTCAAAATTATCGACATCATTGTTGAAAATGTCAGCCTTGCACAAACGGCACGTAATGAATACACATCATTTATTGCTAAATCGCCTAAAGGCGTTGAAGGATTACTTGAAAACCTGAGAACCAAAGTTAAGAAATAAGCGTTTTATGCAGACAGCTCTTATAATCGGCAATATTTTTTCGTTTTTTTCGGCAGTATGCATTGCTATATCTGTTATAAAGCGTAGTAAAAAAGATTTTATGCTGTGGCAGATAGGCGACACAGCTTTCGGTATTATCGCCAACATTGCTTTGTTTGCATATGCAGCGCTGGTAATCAGTATTGTTTGCTTAATACGAAATTGCTTGTCTTATATGAATAAGCTTACAAAAAACATCACTCTTGCGTTGCTCGTTTTAAGCGTTATTGTCGGGGTATATGCAAACAATCTCGGCATTATCGGGTGGTTGCCGATTATTGCCTCCGCAAGCTATACAATATGTATATACTTCACAAAGAATGAGCAACAAATGCGCTATGCACTCGTCATTAACATGATTTTATGGTTTGTGCATAATCTCTATGTTATGGCATACCCCTCAGCTATTGCTAATATCGTTCTTTGTCTCTGGACAGCAATACAGATTATTCAAGAAAACAAACGGCGAAAACAAATATAAACACCGCAACGGTGCTGTAGATGGTTGTCAGCTGGAGCATATAACAGCAATAGCTACACAACATACTTCAATTATGGGGCATCGCATGGAAGCGGATTGACCTGTTATCGCGGAACAGCATGTAATATAAGTGGCGGAGCCTATAATTCAAGCCCGAACACAGCGTTCTTTAATGTAAGCAGCAAAGAACAAAGTTCAATCACATGCTGGCGAGCAAATGGATGCAGTAGTGAAGCAACGACAAGTTCATCCACAACATATTTCAATAAGATAGTATCGTATGGAAGTGGCATAACGTGTTATCGAGCAACAGCGTGTAATTCAAGCAATGGGTCATATGAGCATGGTAGCGGCACGCCGAGTACGACATATTTTAATACATCTCAAACAAGCACATTAACAGGCAAGACATGTGATTATGCAACAAGTTGTCGGTATTTAGCAGGAAGCGATAGTAGATTATGCTTATTTAGCGGCACGACAGAAGACACAAAGAAAATACCGACAGGAAGTAACATCACGTGCACGAACTCGAGCGGATGTAGTGCAGCAAGTAAGAACATACCGACGGGATACTTTACAACTGCATCAGTTAATAACGGCGGTGCAACATGTAATTACGCAACTGGTGCGGTAAGTGGGTATCATATTGCAAACAGTGCACAGTCAAGTAACTATTTCAATTATGACCAAGCGTCAACAGATGCGTATGGAACGGGTTGTGCAACGAAATGGTCATATAAAGCAAGCAGTTGTAAGAATACAACAGATTCAGGCCCACACTGTATATTTAATGTAACAAATAGCAGCGCAGATGGGGTAGGACCATGTTACTATTCAACAGATTGTGTATGGGTAGCACCAAATACAAGCTACTTTAAGACAGCATCAGCAACGGTTGGAGGTAAGACATGTAGTTATGCAACAGCACCGGCATCTGGACGATGTGATGTAGCAAGCAATGCGGTGGATTCGACATATTTTAAGGTATCAAGCACATCAGTTTATGCAACAAATAAAGGAACAAAAGGGTGCACAGAGATGTATTCCACACGCATTACGGGCTGTACGCAAAATCCGGACACGACATATTGCACAACAAGTTCTAAGGACAGACCATCGTCAATGAGTAGCTGTAGTGCAGTAACGAGCTGTTCAATTGAAACAGGGTGCAAGTCTGAATACGCTTCATGTGATACAGAATACTTTAACACACCGTCGACAACGACATGTGCTGGTTCAACGTGTTACAAGTCCGCAACGCCGAAAACAGGTGGATGCTATAGAAGCACCAATACGTATAAGACAGATTACTATAATTGGAGTGAAAAGACTTGTGGTACTTCATCAGTTTACTATGCAAGCTGTAAGCTTTATACAAGTACGTCAAGCGACACGCCGAGTGCATTTGTGGTAGAGAAGGATACCGATTGCAGAGATTGTTATAAAACAGCAACATGTGCAAACGGATGGAGCGAAAGCGACTCTGGTATGGTAAAATCAATAGAGGCAAAGATGGAATTCCTCAGAGATAATGTTGTTTTAATGACAAGAAGCTGTTATCAAGAGTCTTGCAACGATGAATGCCCGACATATTACTCAAGGCCGAAACCGAGCGCTTGTAACGAAAAATTTGATAACGGTCAGGATAAGTGCGATGTAAAGCAGAGCCAATGTAATAATGATTGCTGGTGTAAATATAGAATAGCGCCATCGGGTGACAGTCCTAGCACTCATACTGAAAATGCATTCTCCGGAGATACCTTCTGGTATTACGGATCGGTTGGCGTGGGCTGTGGCCAAACGGTTATGAAATGGAAGAGCATGAAGTGTCCGTCAGGCGTGATTTATGGTTCAGATGAACAATTGGGCGGTTGTAATGCTCATAGCTTGGATGCGGATCAACAGCCGATAGCAGATAAATTTGGTTGGGGAGGTTATAGATACACCTATGTTTGCTGTCAAGAATTTTTCAACATGGCAATTGATGTAGTGCCTGACGCAAATGATAGTAATATACAAATAAGTCATAATCATCTTTCACCGACACAAATAAAAGTTCAATGTGCTGTAGATAAGGCAGTTAGTAATACTGTCAAGGTAACAGTTCAGTGCGATGATTATAATCAAAACGCAAACTGTATAACAAATACAAGAGGTACTTGGACTGACGGTGCCGAGACTGTATCTTGTCAGACCAGCAACCCCACCTATACGGTAGTTCATGAATTTTATAACCTACCTAGTGATACTTGCTATGATTATATAGGTAAATGTCACATATATGAAGTAAGCTGTGGCTCAAATTCAATAACGAAAGCTGGCTTATTAGATTGTGGCGATGGTAAGAAATATAATGTGACAGGTGACTGGTAAGCCTTAATCTCAAAAAAACACCGTGAGTTAATTCTCACGGTGCTTTTTTAAGAAAAATCCTTTTGTGATTATAGCAATTTTTATCTTCCACCAATAAGGGAAACAGAGGATATGGTATCGCCCATGCCGACAAGGGTTTTAGGCTTTTCTACCAATATAGTCGGAACTGCAGATAAACTATAATTCCCCACTTGGCAAATACCTGTTTTAATAAGTTCCGGCGCTTTCAATTTCTCAGCCAATGCGGTCAATTCCTTTAGCCCTACTTCCGAAACACTTTGCCCCAAGGTTGTGGTTACATCCTTAGAGTGTATTAGTGCGCCCTTTGCCGCCTTAGACGAGGCAACAACAGAGGCTGTCATCATCCCTTTTAAGTTATCATCAGCCGAACGTGGGAAAGAACTATCCTGCAACGTCATATAAAGCCCAAACATGTGGAGTTGTATCCGCGGTGTTTTAAGCTTTTCTTTGAGGAATAAAAGCGCATCAAATAGGTTGCAAGCGCTCATCTCGCGTTCTATTTTTTGCGCCAAAGCCTTTTTACCCAAAACATTTAATAAATCCAACGTCTCACGCTCGTTTAATCCGATAGATTGGGAAATCGGCGCAATATCGTCTATAATGGCTTTGCGAATAGCTTTATCTTGTGTGGAGGCAACCTCTAAATGCACAATCATTTTGGGGTTTGCCTTTTGCCACTTCTTAATTACCGGCACAATGTTCTTAATAAGTTTTAAGCCGTTATTTTCTTTTAATAGCGGGTGAAAGCCCGAAAGCAACAGATACGAGACTTTGTGGCTGTTAAGATAGGTCTTAAAATGCTGATTAACCGCCAAATTCATATTAAGCGGGTCGTATGTGGCAATAAAACGATTAGACTTAGGGCAAACAAAAGTTTTATCACCCAGACTAAAATTATCGCCTTTATCAAACTCTATTATCCAATGAATCATCGGTGGCTCGTTACGGGCAATCGCCGCTGCCTTTTTGAGCTGTCCGTTGACATCAAAAGCAAGCAAATTATCTAAATCAAGAAATTGTTTAGCCTGTAATTCAGGGTGCGAGTTGGTATGGGTGATAACTTTTTTAATGCCTAAAAGCGCCATTGCATTGGCAATAATGCCGCCTTGACCGCCCATTTGCAAGCGGTCGTAACCGATTTCTTGTTTGAGCCATTCATAAACAGATATATCCGCCGTTGTCCACTCCTCGGCAATCCCGCGAGAAAAACACTTTACAATCGCGATAAGCGCATCTTTTGGCTCTCTAAAAGAGGTAAGTTTAATATTTTGAAGCTCTGTTTCGGAAATCTTATGCCGTTCCAACAACTTTTTTAACTGTTTGCCGCTGATTTTTACCACGGCATCAATATTGGTGTTAAATGCAGTGGCAACCGCCGAGATTTTTTTGACTTTTTCCAACTGCTTGGGAACAATCTGATATTTTTTTGCCCATAGGATTTGTAATTGTTTGGTATCCATTGCCTCATATATCCTCATTTGAACCGGCATCTTTATCTACATACAAATGCCAATAATTGCGCCCGACCTCTCCGCAATCAGGACAAATCGCTTCCCACTTATCCGATACATGACCGCAGTTGGCGCAAACCCATTGGAAATCTTTGGGGTATTCGCTAAACTCATCTTTATCAATGCCGATATGGCTCTTGATTGTTTCTACAAGAGTATTTTCTTTTTTGGAACGCTTTTTGTTTTTTTGTTCCAGTTGGTTAAGGATAGAAGCAATACGCTGAGTCGCCGGATTTTTTAACAAGAATAACCTGCATTCGGATTGTGCCTTAGCCGACTTCTTATCGCTAATGTAAAGTTCTGCCAAAATGAGGTTGTTAAGCGACGGACGTTTGGTATTGGTAAGTGCCAGTTTTTCCATCCGCTGAATTTTCTCAGACTTAGTGTCGTTGGGAAATAGGGCTAAATAGGCCTTAGCTATGTCATAATTCGGGTTTTCCGCCCAAATGGCAGATAATACTTTTTCGGCCTTGCGCACCTGATTATCATTTTTAACGTAATAATCAGCCAGATCCAATGCCGCCGGAATAAGCTTGCTGTTTTCGTTAAGCGCTTGGGTGATAAACTTGAGAAACTGCACATCATTATGCTCGGCTTTTGCTTGTTGTGCCAGCTCATAAAGTGCCACAGCTTTAAGCCGTGCGGCTTTTGGGGCTGGCGTAAGGTTTTTGGCAATTGCCGCATCCAAAACCTCCAATGCACCAAGCCAATCATTATTTTTGGCTCTGAGTAAAAAGGCACTGCTGACAACCCAATATAAGTCTTGTCTGACTTCAAAAGCTTGGTTGACCGTTCTTAAAGCTTCGGAAAATTCTTTCTTTTCTAACTGAACTTCCAGTGCCGCTTTCATCCCGACCAATTGAATTTCTTCATTTTGCATCAGCTTTTGCGATAGTTGCTCCATTTTATCAAAATTCTTCTCTCTTTTATAGATTTTGAGCATCAGAATATCAATAATTGCGTCGTTGCCGATGATTTTACGTAAATTAACCAAGAGCCGCCGCGCTTCGTTCATGACGCCAGAAGATATATCTCCCATTGTTTTAACAATCAAAATTGCCGCCTCATCAAATTGCGAACGACTCAAAACGATTTTAGAATTTTGTGCCGCATCAATGACCGGAATTGACTCTTTATCTCCGGCAAAGGTGTGGTTGGATAATAAAACATCATTTTTAAGCATGGAAGATATAGCTTTTAATCCGGCAAGAACAGCCTCCATAACCGCAAAAAAGATAAAAATAATGATAAGAATAGTTGTTATCGGAATAACACGCGCTTGTCCTGCAAAGGTAAAAATAACTTTACCGCTTGGAATTATAAAAGATGCCAAGCCTAAACCGATAAGCAAAAAAATAAAAATTTTACTCAAGTTCTTCAGCATTTTCATTTGCCTCTACGGGAGTATCTGTTGACGCTTCGGTTGCTTGTTCAATGGGTTTGGGTTCTTCTGCTTGAGGGGCGGATTCGGCTTTTTTCGGCAGATTAACCGTCCCGTTTTTTATATCTTGCCTGAAAGAGTTTAACTGCTCTTGCATAATATGCGTGATGGCTTGGTTAAATTTAAGAGAAGCCGTCACATCTTGTTGCCATTGGCTAAAGGCTGGATTCGTAATTTTAGAAAACTCAGCATTGTCCTTAATGTATTGCAAAGCCTCAGCAAACTTATACTCATTAACCAAAGTGCTTAAGGTATTGAGGAGCTTGACTTGTTCATCAGTCTTTTTTTGCTTCTTTAAGACAATCACTCTATCTAATTTGATATGCGAAACGGAACTTTTGATAAGGTTTAAGCCTTTTTCAAGAGAGGATACTTCTTTAGGCTCCGGCGTAATATCTGTGCCAAAAGTAAAATTTTGAGAAATCTGCTGATACGCTTTAGCAAGAGCTTCATTATCGGCAATTTCTTGAGATTTATATTCTAAAAGAGTAGCAATATCGGATTTTACTTGCGGCATATCTTCACTAAGGGCGGCTAAAATATCAACTTCTTCGGCAAAAGAACGGTGATATAAAGCATTTTCTTTAATCATTAACGCCAAACTTAAAATCAAAGATTCTTTATTTTGCAATTCTTCTAAAGTTTTAATACGATGACCAGTGCTGTCTAAACGCTCATAAATGGTGCGAATTTGGTTGTTGCCGACTTCATCTTTAAGCGCATTGAGGTTATCAGAGATAAGATTTATCGCATTGGAATTGGCAGATATATATTGCGAAGCAGTGGAAAGAGCTAAGGGCAGTTTTTCTAACTCGGCCAAACGGGCAGATTGTGTTGCTAATTTGTCTTGGATATGCTTGTATTCCGGAACTGAGTTGCGTTGCCGATATTCTGTTAATGTTACAGCAGCACCGATTGCGCTTGCTTCTAACCCGATAACTGCCAATGCAATCAAACTACCTTTAAGTGCAGTTGACATAGGCTTCTTTTCTTTGCTGACAACAGATTTGTTGGACATTTTTTAGCTCTCCCCTAAAATAGATGTTTGCAATATTTGAAATATAGTTTATAAAATAAAAAAATAAACTTCAATCTTTTTGGATACGCAGATGATAGTTTTGGGAATAGAAAGCAGTTGCGATGAAACAGCCGCCGCCATTGTAAATGATAAAAAAGAGATTTTAGGCGAGGCTCTTTTATCGCAAGCTGAACATAAAGCCTTTGGTGGTGTGGTGCCGGAAATTGCCGCGCGCGCACACTTGGAACATATTGATAATATCTTGGAACAATGTTTTGCCAAAAGCAAAATTAAGATGAGCGATGTTGATGCCATAGCCGCATCATCCGGTCCGGGGCTTATCGGCGGTGTCATTGTTGGGGTAATGACAGCAAAAGCTTTGTCTATTGCCTTAAATAAGCCGTTTGTGGCGGTTAACCACTTAGAAGGGCATGCTCTTGCCGCACGTATTAGTAATGATGTGCGTTTTCCATATTTGTTGTTATTGGTTTCCGGTGGGCATTGCCAAATTCTAGTGGTAAAAGATGTCGGTGAATACGAGCGTTTGGGCACAACCATTGATGACGCGGCAGGCGAAGCCTTTGATAAGGTTGCAAAAATGCTCGGTCTTGGATATCCGGGGGGCGTTGCAGTTGAAAAGTTGGCACTTTCCGGAGATGAAACAAGGTTTACGTTGCCTAAGCCACTTATCGGAACACCCGATTGTAATTTATCTTTTTCAGGGCTCAAAACGGCTGTTCGTAAGATAGTTGAAACATATTCGCCCGATGGAGATATTGCTCATGCGGATATTCCGGCACGTGATGTTGCAGATATTTGTGCATGTTTCCAATATACAGCAACCGATTGCCTATGTCGCAAGCTGAGCCGT
>Ga0247608_10008003_pt1 | contig 10761 bp, 5 predicted proteins | sample 176DNAGHGlowgp2_FD_193490 | JGI IMG/M metagenome (GOLD analysis project Ga0247608, IMG submission 193490) | Sheep rumen microbial communities from Palmerston North, Manawatu-Wanganui, New Zealand - 1766 DNA GHGlow gp2 | ecosystem: Host-associated > Mammals > Digestive system > Stomach > Rumen ... | reverse complement strand
GTAGTCTGTTTTTTACAAGGGCAAGGGCCATGGCGGCTGCCGCTCTGGTCGGCAGCCGCTGCCTTGGTTTCATTTTCGGTGTTTGAGTCTATACTCGAGGGGCGAGAGTCCGAACTTCTCCTTGAAGACGTTGATGAAGTTCTCGCCCGTCATAAAGCCTACGTTGGAGGCAAGTTCGCTCATGTTGATGTTGGTGCGCTTGAGCAGTATGCAGGCGTGCTTGAGGCGCAGGTCGCGCACAAGTTCGGCCGGTGTCTTTCCAGTGACGGCACGCACCCTGTGGAAGAACGGCACGCGCCCCATGCCCATGGCATTGGCCATTTCCTCGAGCGATATTTGCCCGCGGCTCATGTTCTGCAGCACGTATTGCTCTATGTTCTTCAGCAACTGGTGGTCCATCTGGTCGAGCATGCTGTAGTCGCCGAGCAGTTCGTCGGTCTCGGCATCGTCCTGCGACAGGTCACTGCCAGGCGTTGTGGCCAGCTGCTGGTCGGGAGCCACGTCGGGAGCCGTGGCGGCATTGCCCGTGGCGGCGGCCCCCCGGCGCACGCGGGTCTCCACGAGGTCGATCTCGTCGCCATCGCCCGATACCTCCGACAGCGAATGGCTTATCTGGCCCATGTTCATGGTCTCGGTGGCCGTGGTCATGCTGGCATTGTGGTCTTCGAGCATACGGGTCTCCGCGCCCTCTATGAGGTTGGCATTGACCTGTATGGGGCCAAGTCCGAGCAGTGTGTTGAACTTGACTATGGCCTCCTGCACGTTGAAGGGCTTGGCCAGGTAGTCGTCGGCGGCCAGGGTGATGTTCATGCTCTTCATGTCCTGCGGGGTGAGCACACCCTCGGTCATGAGTACAAACTTTATCTTGTCGGTGGCCGGGGTCATCTTCATCTTGTTGCACAGCTCACTGCCACTCATGCCGCGCATCTCCTGCTTGCACACCACGATATCGGCCTTGGTGGTGAGCAGGTCCTGCGCAGCCTTGTGTATGTCGTTGTAGACGTGGAAGTCGTAGACATCGCGCAGCAGACCGTTGATGAACTTAAGGAAGTCGACGTTGTCGTCGATGAACACCACCACATACTGGCTTGTGGGCGAGTCGGTGCGCCGGGCGCGCTTCTCGGTGCGCTCCACGGTGAGGTCTGGCAGGTTCATCTCTCCCTTGGCGTTCAGCTCGTAGCGGCTGTGTACCGACTGCTTGGCCTTCTCCTCGGGATGCTCGAGCGACGACTGCATGTCGCTCACGCGGGTGATAACCTGCAGCATCTGCGAGTGGAGGGCATTGAGCTGCTCGCGCTCCTCGAGCGACTTCTCGTTCTCCGAGAGGTTGCCTATGATGGATGTCATGCGTGCCATGGGCTGCCTCAAGTCGTCGCTGGCCGCCTTGATCTCCTCGCTCTGCCGCCGCAGCTCGTCGATGACGGCCTGCTTCTTGGTCTTGATTTCCTTCACCTGCTGCATGCCGAAGCGCCAGACATAGAAGGCGATTACCAAGATGGCTGCATAGACAGCTATCATCCACCAGGAGAGCAGCCAGTGGCGGTCTATGTGGATGACGATGGAGCGCACGTGGTTGCTGGTGTTTCCGTTGGCGTTGACGGCCTTCACCTGCAGGGTGTATGTGCCGCTTGAGAGTCCGAGGAAGGTCACTCCGTGCTTGAGTGCGTCGCCGTCGCGCCATCCGTTGTAGAGTCCCTTGCCTTCGATGGCCCACTTGAACTGCAGGCGCTCGCTCTGCTGGTAGTTGCCTGCTGCAAACTTGATGGTGAAGGTGTTCTGGTTGTGGTTCAGGTCTATGCGCTGCGTCTCGTTGAGGGCCTGGGTGAGTATGACGCGCCCCCCATACTCATGGCCTATCTTCACCTCCTCCTCGCCTATGAGCAGCTGCGTCAGTATGACGTCGGGCAGCTCGCTGGCCTCGCTGTTTGTCTGCTTGCGTGTCCAGTTGACGCCATAGAGTCCGCCGAGCAGCACGTCGCCGTCGCTCGTGGTGAGTATCGAGCCTGGGTTGAACTCATTGCTCTGCAGTCCGTCGGCCGTGGTGTAGTTGTAGAGTCCGAAGCTGTGCGAGCCGTCGTCGGGGTTGCGCTGCACCACCACGCGGCTCACGCCATTGCTGGTGGTTATCCACATGTTCTTGTTCTTATCCTCGGTGATGCCACAGATGTTGTTGTTGCACAGCCCCTGGCGCTCGGTGAGGTGGTAGAGGCTGTCGTTCTCGAGGTTGAGTATGTTGGCTCCCTCGCGCGTACCTAACCATATAAGTCCGCGCGAGTCCTGGTACACCTGGGTGATGTAGTTGTTGGTCAGGCGCTTCACGCCGGTGCGATTTCCGTTAAGGTGCTCTATCTCGGTGGTATTGGTGTTGAGTATGCTCAGCCCCTCTCCGGTGCCTATGAGCAGGCGGTTGTCCTGGGTGTAGAAGAGCGAGGTGATGGTGTTCGACTTCAGCTTTCCGCTCTCGCGGGTGTAGTTGGAGAAGGTGTTCATGCGGGTGCTGTAGAGCTGCAGACCTCCGCTGGTGGCTATCCAGATGTTTCCACTCTTGTCCTTGCACAGTGCATTGACGTGGTCGTCGATAAGCTTGTTCTGCCCCTCGTCCGAGGTGGAGAAGATGGTTGATGTGCCGCCCTTGATGCGGGTCAGTCCATTTTGCTTTGAGCCCACCCACAGGCTTCCGTCGCTGGCAGTGGCCATGCAGCTCACCTTGAGGCTGGCCAACGGCCCCTGATAGCCTATCACGCCGTGGTCGCCGGTGCCGTACCACACGCGTCCGCTGTCGGCCTGCGCTATGGCGGTGACATCGCCGACGAAATCGGACTCGAAGCGGTAGATGTTGTCGCCGCAATAGGCCACGCCCGACTTCTCTGTTCCCACCCAGAGCAGGTCGGCATTGTCCACATAGATGCTCTGCACGCGGAAGACGTCGCCCAGCGTCAGGTTGGCGCTCATGGTCTTGGGCTGCACGTGCTCCATGGCGAAGGTGTTCACGTCCATGCGTATGAGTCCGGCCCTGTCGGTGCCTATCCACACGTTGCCTTTCCTGTCGGCTCCCATGCCGTTGACGGCATTGTCGACGCCAATGTCGGTGAGGCCCACCTGGTTGCCGATGGTGGTGTCCCAGGTCTTGGTGTTCTTATTATAGAGGAATAGCGTTCCCTGCCCGTAGAGCCAGATGTTGTCCTTCTGGTCGGCAAAGGCCTTGAGCGACTTGCTCCTCCTGAGCTTGCGGTCGGCTATCTCGGTAGTGGTCCACACCTTGTGCTGCTGGTGCATGACGTCGCAGCACACGATGCGCCCGTCGTCGTAGACGATGAGCGCGCCGTCGCGACACTCGCTCAGGCTGCAGATGTTGCCCTGGGGTATGCCCCGGGCGTCGTCGCTGTAGGGGAAGTCGTAGAGTTGCTGCTGCACATTGTAGCACACCACGCCCCTGTTGGGCAGCACGCCCCACATGTTGTGGTGCTGGTCGAAGTAGATGATGCTCGGCACGCTCTGTATGCCGTAGCGCGACATGGCCTGCTTCATGTCGCGCTCGAAGGTCTCGGTCTGGGGATTGTAGATGCAGTAGCCTGTGGCCGTGCCTATCCAGAGGCAGCCGTCTGAGGCTTCCTGTATGCTGTTGATGTAGCTGTCGGGCAGCGACGAGCCGTCCTGGGAGTCGCTCTGGAAATTGCGGAACACGTAGCCATCGAAGCGGTAGAGCCCCGCTGGCGTGCCAAACCACATGTATCCCTTCTTGTCCTTCAGTATGCAGTTGACCTGGCTGCTGGTGAGTCCGTCGCGCGCGTCGAGCGTCTTAAACATGTAAGTGGCCGCCACGGCCATGGGCAACACGAGCATGAGCACCATGAGCACGCGTGCCAGGGTGCTGGTCTTGAGGCGGTTATTGCTATTTCTCTTCATCTTTGCTTTAGTATTAAGGCTAAACCATACACGAATAGTGGTCTACCACGCCCACGAGGTGGTTGTCGTCGTCGGCCACGAGTACGCTGTGTATCTTGTATTTGTTCATTATGCGCTGTATGTCACTAATCTTGGTCGTGGGCTTCACGGTCTTGGGCGTGGTGGTCATGATGTCGCTCACAGTGTGGTCGAAGAAGGCAGCCTGCCAGCGCTCCATGGCCCGGCGCAGGTCGCCGTCGGTGATGAGTCCCACGATGCGCCCGTCGGCCTCGGCCACGCCCAGGCCGAGCTTTCCCTTGCTGACGAGTATGATGGCCTGCCCGAGCTTCATGTCGGGAGGCAGCAGCGGCAGGTCGGTGGTGCGCATCACGTCGTGGGCCGTGGTGAGGAGCCTTCGTCCAAGCTCGCCTCCGGGATGGAAGTGGGCAAAGTCCTGGGGCTGGAAGTTGCGCTTGCGCATGAGTGCCACGGCCAGTGCGTCGCCCATGGCCAGGGCAGCCGTGGTGGAGCTGGTGGGCGCAAGGTTGAGCGGGCAGGCCTCACGGCTCACGGCCACGTTGAGGTGGCACTGGGCATAGCGCGCCAGCAGCGACTGTGGGTTTCCGGTCATGGCAATGATGGGAATCTGCTGTTGCAGGAGCATGGGTATGAAGCGCAGCAGCTCGTCGGTCTGTCCAGAGTGCGACAGGGCGAGCACCACGTCGTCGCGTGTCATCACGCCCAGGTCGCCGTGGAACACGTCGAGGGGGTTGATGAAAAACGAGGGCGTGCCTGTGGACGAGAGCGTGGCTGCAATCTTGGCGCCTATGTGGCCGCTCTTTCCCACGCCGGTTACGATAAGCTTGCCGTGACAGCGGTAGGCCAGCTCGACGGCACGCTCAAACTGGTCGTCGATCTGGGGTATGAGGTCAAGCAGGGCTTGTGCCTCGTCGCGTATGCACTGTATGGCGTAGGCTCTTACATCCATGGTATTGGTCTATATCAATGTCTTTATCGTTGCCTCAAGCTTGTCCAGCTCCAGCATGTTGGCCGCGTCGCTCAGTCCGCTGTCGGGGTTGGGATGCACCTCGAAGAACCAGCCGGTGGCCCCAAAGGCCTTGGCTGCCAGGGCCATCATGGGCACGAAGCGGCGGTCGCCGCCTGTCTTGCCACCGTCGGCGCCGGGGCGCTGCACGCTGTGTGTGCAGTCCATGATGACGGTGGGCACTATGCTGAGCATGTCGGGTATGTTGCGAAAGTCAACCACGAGGTTGTTGTAGCCCATCATGTTGCCACGCTCGGTGAGCCACACCTCGCTGGCCCCGGCATCGAGGGCTTTCTCCACGGGGTAGCGCATGTCGGAGCCGCTGAGGAACTGCGCCTTCTTCACGTTGACCGTGCGCCCGGTGCGGGCGGCGGCCACGAGCAGGTCGGTCTGCCGGCAGAGGAAGGCGGGTATCTGCAACACGTCGCACACCTCGGCCACGGGTGCGGCCTGCCAGGCCTCGTGTATGTCGGTGAGCAGCCGCAGCCCATAGCTGTCCTTGACGCGGGCCAGCATCTGCAGCCCACGCTCCAGCCCCGGTCCCCGGAAGGAGTGGAGCGAGGTGCGGTTGGCCTTGTCGAACGATGCCTTGAACACGATGTCGATGCCCAGTCTGCGGTTGATGCTGGTGAGCTTCTGTGCCACGGTGTCGAGCAGCTCTTCCGACTCTATCACACATGGGCCTGCTATAAATATTTTTTCCATTGTATGCTTGCTACCGCTGGGGCTGAGCCTCTTTGCGGTTCCCGACGTGCAAAGATAGTGATAATTTTCTTTTCAGCAAGTTTTTTTCCACTGATTTTGCATTTATGCCCTAAGATTTTAGTTTTCTTTTCACTTGTCGGCAATGATGTGCACGTCGCGCTGGGGGAAGGGTATCTCGATGCCGTTGTCGCCGAGTGTGGCGTAGATGCAGGCCATGAGGTCGCTCACGACGTAGATTTTCTTCACGGCGTCGACCCAAACGATGAGCTTGAAGTTGACGCTCGAATCGCCCATCTCGGTCATCACCACCTTGGGTGCCTTGCGGTTGTCCACCCACTGGTGGCGGAGCTTCTTGACGGCCTGCTCCACCAGCTGGCTCACCTGCTCCACCTTCGAGCCGTAGGCCACGCCGAAGGGCACCAGGGCCAGTATGTAGCCGTGGTTGCGGGTAAGGTTCTTGTAGTTCTTGGCAAAGAGCTGGCTGTTGGTGAAGGTGATGACCTCGCCGTAGAGCGACTCCACCACGGTCGAGGTGTAGCTGATGGTGGCCACCTTGCCCATGGTTCCGTCCACCTCTATCCAGTCGCCTACCTTGATGCGCCCGGCCATGAGCGTGGCGCCGTAGTAGATGTTCTCGATGATGTCTTTCGAAGCGAAGCCGATGCCCGTGGACAGGCCTCCGCTGATGGCCAGCAGCCAGGTAACGCTGATGTTGAGCAGCGACAGCGACACCAGCAGCCACACGCCCCATACCACTATCTGGAGCACATTCTTGCCCATCACGGCGCGGCTGGCGGCGGTCGAGGGGTCGCTGGCCTCGTAGTGCTGCCGGAGCAGGGCGAGCACGGTGGCATTGATGTAGGAGAAGAGGAACCACAGGCACACCACCATGCAGATCTTGACCACGCTCAGCTTGAGGTTTTTCATGTTGACGAAGTCGTAGCTGAAAGCTTTCCAGCAGAGGTCGCTCAGGTTGAACACGTCGGCCGCCCAGTAGACGCTGAGCATCACCGAGAGCACGCCCGCCACGGGCAGGGCCACCTTGTAGAGCAGGCCGAAGCCCCAGGTATGGGTCACGGGGCGCTCGCCGAAGCCGTGGCGCTCGCCGTAGAGCTTGAGGTACTGGCGCACGCAGGTGATGGTGAGCACGCAGGAGAGCTGCATAATCCACCAGATGAGCATCTGCACGGAGAGCAGCGTGAAGCCGAGCCAGGAGCAGGCCAGTGCCACGACGAAGACCAGCAGCGAGACGTAGGCGTAGATGAGGTCGAGCCTGGGCACGCGCTTGTTGTGTCGCCCGATGACAAGCCACTGCCACAGGGTGCACACCAAGAGTATGGCCGGGAACAAGATGTTGACCAGCTCGCTTGGCACGAGCACGATGCGGAAGACGATGACCAGCAGCCCCACCACGAGCAGCGGCACGTAGATGCGTAGGGCGCTGCCTATCTGCTCGCCGTCGACGCGGAGGATGAGCGAGACCAGGATGACGCCCACCAGCCAGGCAAACTCCACGAGCAGGTCGCCGGCCATGCTGAGGAAATTTTGCTCCGACCCCTGCAGCACGCCCATGAGCACGGCAAAGGTGATGATGGTGGTGACCAGAATGATGTAGCGACGCTTCTTCAAGAAGCGCTCGGTGCGCAGCCGTTTGGGCATGAGCAGGCGGAAGGCGAGCTGGTTGAGCAGCGTGGCCACGACGAAGAAGAAGACGATGCTGACGAACAGGCCCACTATCCAGCGGGCGTTCCAGTCGGAGCCGCTGACGCTGTCGACGGCATACTTCTTTCTCACCACCCGCTGCATGTCCTTCCATCGGTGGCCGATGTGGGTGAGTATGCTGATGTAGTTGTCGCCACCGTTGCGGAAGATGCTGGTCTGTATGTCGTGGTAGCGCTTGTTGGCGTAGTCGTTGAGCCGCTGCAGGCGCTGCTCGGTGTTGTCGTAGATGGTGATGAAGGTGGTCATCTGGTCCGACTGCTCTTTCAGCTGGTTGCTGATGCTCACCGCCAAGGCCAGGCACACGCTGCGGTTGATGCGTGTAGAGTCGGCCAACTGGCTCGTGAGCATGCCCTGAAGGCTCACTATCAGGCTGTCGTAGCGCGCCGCCTCCGACGCGGTGCTGCCCAGCAGCGTCTTGAAGGGCAGCTGGCGGCGCTGGAACTCCTGATACTGCGTGGTAGCCTCATGGCAGGCGTAGGTAAGGTCGAACACGTAGTCGAGCTTCTGGGAATAGAGCATCAGCGCGTTCTGCTGGCTGCGCCGGTAGGTCTGCTGCAACTCCAGAAACGACTGCTGCTGCCGCCGCTGGCGGTGCAGGCGCTGCTCGCCAAGCTCCCGGTGGTATTTCACCAGCTCCTGGCGCAGGATGGAGAGCGTCTGGTCCAGGCTTCCCTCCTTCAGCACGGCATGGGCCTGGCCGACCACGGCCAAACAGGCTACAATTATAATAAGGATGCGTCTCATTCGTCTCAATTTTTCACTTTCAGGGCGCAAAGTTACGAAAAAACGAGAGAAAAGCAAAAGGAAAGCTCACTTTTCTTTTGCTTTTCCGAGTGCTAGTAACTTCGGCGAAGCCAAAGTTACGAAAAAACGAGAGAAGAACAAAACAAACGCGTTTGTTTTTTCTTCCGAGTGCCATGTAAGTTCGCCACGTAGTGGCAAAGTTACGAAAAAACGAGAGAAAAGCAAAAGGAAAACCTGTTTTTCTTTTGCATTTCCGAGTGCTAGTAACTTCGGCGAAGCCAGAGTTACGAATAAGCGAGAGAAAAAACAAATAATTTTGGATTTTTCCGAACCTGACCACCAAGGAGAGCCGCCCAAAGGCAGAAAACAAGGCCGCAAAAGAGCAAAGCCCGCTGCCGCCACTGTGCCCGGCGGTTTTGCCGCCGGGATGCCTTCCCGCTTCCGCCCGAAAAGCCCCCCAGGCCCAGCCAAAAATGCTACAATTGTGTGACATTTGCAGAAAAAAAGCAGGCAATGGCTGAAAATATTTGCACAGTCGGCAGAAAAAGGCTACCTTTGCCAACAGTTAAGACAAGACCAACAAAAAAAAACAATGAAGAAACTGCTCACCATCATGCTCGCCCTGCTCCTAAGCACCGTGGCAGGGGCACAGAGCGCCGAGTCGCTCTACACCGAGGGCAAGAAGCTCTACGATGCCAAGAACTACACCCAGGCGCTGGCCAAGCTCCGGCCCGCCGCCGAGAAAGGCCACAAGAAGGCACAATACCGCCTTGGGCTATGCTACGACAAGGGCCGCGGCGTGGCCGAGGACGATGTGCAGGCCTTCCAGTGGTATGCCAAGTCGGCCGCCCAGGGCTATGCCAAGGCCCAATACCAGCTGGGCAAGTGCTACAAGAACGGCGAGGGCTGCCAGAAAGACCGCACGAAGGCCGTGGAGCTGTTCACCCTGGCCGCCAAGCAGGACAATGCCGACGCTGAGTACCAGCTGGGCAAGGCCTACCTCAAAGGCAAGGGCATAGCCGCCGACGAGGGCAAGGCCCGCACCTGGCTCAAGCGCGCCGTGACCAACCCCAAGGGCGGCAAGGAGATAGTGGACGAGCTGAGGCAGGAGGCTGCCCAGGGCGATGCCGATGCCAAGCAAATTCTCACCATCGTGGGAAAGAAATAGGCTGAGCTTTTTTTGACAAGGCTGCGACTCTACTCTGGCCGCGCCAAGCAAAACCGTATATTTATACACTTCGAAATGTATAAATATACGGTTTTGAGGTTCAGGAAGGACTCTTTTGTAAATTATATGTCACAAAAGCACGCCAAAAGCCGCTTTTTCAGCCAAAAGCAGTGCTTTTCGCGCGGCAGGCAGCCCTTCGCGGAGAATAGTCACTGACTATTTCGCGAAAAGCACGTCCTGTTTTGCATAAATATACAGTTTTGGAGTCTGAGGCACGGATTCAGAAAAATCTCAACACAAAGTAAAAACGAAAGGAATACGCACAGCCGACTGAGTATGAGCCACTTACAGCAAAGCAAGCTCCACATCGGCCTCGCCAGGCGAGTATTCCGTCCACAGCCTGGCGTATTGACTGCCACAGCCGGCGTATTGGCAGCTACGCCTTTCATTGTTATTTCTTTTCCCTTTTCAACTCATCGCAAAAGTACATAACGTTTTTGACATGTACAAGAAAAGGCATAAGAATATAAATGAAAGCTTGGATTGTTGCCAAAGTCGTTACTGGACAGGCCGCAAAATGTAAAAAAAGCAAAGAAAAGGGCTTCGTTTTGCTCAAGTCTCGCAAAAAGTTAGTAATTTTGCAAGCTGTTAGCAACAAGTTATGGAAAAAGAAAGAAGAAATCCCTTTTTTGAGTCCTACGACACGCCCCACTCCGTGGTGCCCTTCGACCGCATACGCTTAGAAGACTACGAGGAGGCCATCGTGGAAGGCATACGGCGCGAGGACGAGCAGATAGAGCGCATAGTGAGCAACCCCGAGCGCCCCACGTTCGACAACACCATAGTCACCGACAGCGACAAGGACGGCCAGAAAGGCTACTACGACCTGCTGTCGAAGGCCACCACCGTGTTTTTCAACATGCTCTCGGCTGAGACCAGCGACGCCCTCGACGAGCTGGCCCAGCGCATGAGCCCGCTGCTGACCAAGCACGCCAACGACATCATGCTCAACGAGCGCCTCTTCGAGCGGGTGAAGCACGTACACCGCCACCACCGCCGCCTCACGCCCGAGGAGAAGACGCTGCTCGACAAGCAGTACGATGCCTTCGTGCGCAGCGGCGCACTGCTCGACGACGAGGGCAAGGCCCGTCTGCGACAGCTCACCGAGGAGGCATCGGTGCTGGCCCTCCAGTTCTCGCAGAACCTGCTCAAGGAAGAGAAAGCCTTCACGCTCCACATCACCGACGAGGCGCAGCTCGACGGCCTGCCCGACACCTCGCGACAAGCCGCCGCACAGGCCGCACGCGAAGCAGGCAAGCAGGGGTGGCTCTTCACCCTCGACGCGCCGTCCTACGGACCCTTCCTCACCTACTCCACCCAGCGGGAGCTGCGCCGGCAGATGTTCATGGCCAAGAACACCCTGTGCACCCACGGCAACAGCGAGGACAACACCGACATCTGCCGCCGACTCGTCACACTGCGCTGGCAACTG
>Ga0247608_10007999_pt1 | contig 10766 bp, 12 predicted proteins | sample 176DNAGHGlowgp2_FD_193490 | JGI IMG/M metagenome (GOLD analysis project Ga0247608, IMG submission 193490) | Sheep rumen microbial communities from Palmerston North, Manawatu-Wanganui, New Zealand - 1766 DNA GHGlow gp2 | ecosystem: Host-associated > Mammals > Digestive system > Stomach > Rumen ... | reverse complement strand
ATTCACGGGTCCGAATCCCGTACTGGTCACCATTTTGTAAATAACTCTTGATTTCAAGAGTTTTTTATTTTTTATTTTAAAATTATGTGATAAAATATTTATAGAGTAAAAATAGGGATGTGATATCATGTATGATGATTATGAAGTAGTATATGAATCAAATATAAATGAAAATCTAACACTATGGATAGTTGTAGGAATTATAGTGGCTATTATTGTTTTAATAACACTAATATCATTATCAAGAATATTTAAGAAGGCTAATAGATCAGGTATATCAGCTTTTATACCGCTCTATAACACTTTAATATTGCTTGAGATAGCTAATATGCCTAAATCATACTTTATACCAATGTTAATACCTGTTGTTAATATACCATTCTTATTAAATGTTAACATTAAGGTGGCAAATTTATTTAAGAAAACAAAAATGTTTGGTATGGGTATGGCATTTTTACCATTTATATATTACCCAATTTTGGCATTTAGTAGCAGCGAATATGCAGGAATAAATCTATCAGGTATGAATAGTAAAGTATCAGAAGCAATTCCTGTTATTGATGATACAAAGAATCAAGAAAAAGATGTTCAAGTTAATGAAGAAATGGAATCCAGTGTTAATCTATCAACAGGTGTTGGTAAATTAGGTAATACAGAAAAAAAAGATGTTGATTTTGATAAATTGTTAAAAGTAGAAGAAAAGAAAGAAGAACCACAAGATACACCAATAGATCCAACAGTAGGCGCAACTTTAAAAACTTCAGATGATATATACACAGTATCATATATTGAAACAGAACAAGGACAACAACCAACAAATCTTGAACAACCAGTTGTAGAACCTGTACCTGATGTATTAGCATCACAACCAGTAATTGAAGGAATAAACCCTGAACTAACAGCGCAACCAGTAGTGGATTTACCAACACCAGATGTTCAACCGCAACAAACACCAATCCAACCTTCAACAGGTAAAGTAGATTTATTAGCATCAAATACTGTTGCTCCAGGTCAAGATGGATATAGGTTATGTCCAAATTGTGGAACTAGGGCATTGGATGGCGCTGAAATGTGCATGATTTGCGGTGCTAAACTAAACTAATAAAAATAATAAATTGAGCTTTAAAATATTGACATTCATTTAATATTACGATATCATTATAAATGCGTAGCGTGTGTATCGTAATTTATGGAGTGATACTCAAGAGGCCGAAGAGGGCGCCCTGCTAAGGCGTTAGTACGGGGTAACTCGTAGCGAGGGTTCAAATCCCTCTCACTCCGCCATTTTAAAATGAACTCTGAATGTCAGAGTTTTTTTCTTTCAAAAAATATATATTTTTTAATAAAGTATGTTATAATAGATATAAGAATAGAATTGGGAGGGATAGTATGAATCAGGATAATAATGCACCAGCAGCACGTAGATTTATTTTTTCAGATGAATTCTATGACGAAATTGAAAAATTAGATGATAATAATGCTACTGAATCATCTAGTGATATTAATAATGTAATACCTAATCCTGTTATGGATGTAAATAGTATTATCCAGAATAATAATCCAGAACCAATTCAAGAAACAAAACCAGAACCATCACCTAATGATTTTTTTAAAAATAGTTTTCAAGAAACAACTACAGTTTATGATAATGTAGGTAACACAATATCCCAAACTGTATCAGATGGTAAAAATACTGAAATAATAATTGAAGAGCCAAAAGAGACAAAGCCAATATTTGATTATCCAAAAGATGATGTACCTGATTTAGGAATTCCTCGTAAAGAAGATATAGTTATACCTGATGTTATTGATAATCAAAATACATTGGTTGATGTGCCTACAATTAATCAAAATGATATAAATTTAAATGTTCAAACTGGTATAGATACACAGCTTGAAAAAGAGGTTGTAAGTAATAAGGATGAATATGTGCCAGAGATTAATTTCTTTGATATCGCACCAGTTGATTTAGAAAAACAAAGTGTGCCAAAATACAGAGCTGCAAGAAGAGTAATCAATCCTATAAAATTGGATGATGAAGAAAAAAAAGAAGAACCTAATCTTAATGATACTACTAACATTCCAGTAAAACCAGTAGAGTCAGTGCAAGTAGAAGAAAACTGGGAACCAGCTCCAGCACCAAAACCAATTGAAATAACTGAAGATATTAGTTATGAAGAAGAGACAAAAGAAGAAATAGTAGTAAAATCTGATTTATTAGATAAATTAATGGCTAAAGAAAGAGAAACTGGGAAAATTAGTATTCTTGCTAGATATGGTGATGACTTTACTGCACATGATTATATTACTAATCCAGCCATAGGTAGAGAAAGAGAAATAAAAGAATTAGGACTTATCCTATTAACACCTGAAAAATCAGCAATACTTGTTGGTAAACCTGGTATAGGTAAAACAAGTATAGTTGAGGGACTTGCATATCAACTACAAAGAAATAATGTGCCAGACGCTTTAAAAGGATATACAATAATAAGTGTTAAAACCACTTCATTATTAGGAAGTACTACAAATGGTGAAACAAGACTACAAACATTAATTGATGAATTAAAAGAATTAGATAAAATAATATTATTTGTTGATGAAGTTCACATGTTAATGGGTGCTACTAATGAATCAAGTTTAGACTTTGCTAATATGTTTAAGGAAAGTTTAGGTAGAGGTTCAATTAAAATGATAGGTGCAACAACATCAGACGAATATGAAAGATATGTATTAAGAGATAAAGCATTTGTTAGACGTTTCCAAAGAGTAGATGTCAATGAACCTACTAGGGATGAAACTATACAAATATTAATGGGTACTTTACCAAAAATCGAAAAAACTACAGGTGCTAAATTAAAATATACTTATTTTATAAAAACAGAAATTATGTCATTTATAACTGATATAACTACTGAGTATAAGAGAGTATATGGTATAGGATCAAGATATCCAGATATTTGTATAACTTTATTGAATCAAGCTTTCTCTGAAGCAGTATTCAATAACAGAAATGAAGTAAATATCTTTGATATAAGAACAGCGATACAAAATTCTAAGAATATTTATCCAGATGTTATTAGAAAAGAATTAGTAAACTTTGATAATAAGTTTAAAAATATCATAGAAGAAGAAAAAAATAGTCAATAAGACTATTTTTTTAATGCACTAAAAACATACTTTTTCATAAACTAAACTAGGGAGAGGTTTTATGAATAATATGTATTTTGATGATTATTCAATTATCAGTGATGATATTAATAATTATAATGAAATGTTAATTAGTAAAAAGACTAATGATATGTTAGGCTCTTATGAAGGTTATATTAAAGGAAACATGTATAAGAATTTATATAAACCATATATGGAATATAAACCAGCTAAACTAATACCAAAAAATGAACAAGATGAATTATTATTGAATATTAATCAATTAGAGTTTGCAGCACACGATATTAGACTATATTTAGATAATTATCCGAATGATCGAGAAATGATTAAAAAATTTAATGAATATCAAACTAAAGCTAATCAAACAGTCACTAGTTATGAACAAAAATATGGCCCTATATGTATGAATACAACATCAAGTGATAACACATTTAGTTGGGAGGAATATATTTGGCCATGGGAAATGGGGGAAAAATAGTATGTGGAAATATGAAAAGAAACTACAGTATCCTGTATCAATTAAAAGAAAAGATTTAGGATTTGCTAAACAATTAATTACGCAATATGGTGGTTTTGCTGGTGAATTAAATGCAGCATTAAGATATTTAAACCAAAGATATACAATGCCTGATAATAGAGGAAGAGCATTGCTTACTGATATAGGTACAGAAGAACTTGCACATATAGAAATAATATCAGCAATGCTTCATCAATTATTAGAAGGAGCAACACCTGAAGAAATGAAAAGAGCTGGTCTAGGAAGTTTTTATGCGGAACATAAAAATGGACTATTTCCAACAGATGCAAATGGAGTGCCATACACTGCAGCATACTTTGCTACAACAGGTGATCCAATAGTAGATTTATCGGAAGATATGGCTGCTGAGGAAAAAGCACGAGCAGTATATGAAAACTTAATTGATCTAACAGATGATCCTGACATAATAGGGCCATTACTATGGTTAAGGCAAAGGGAAATAGTTCATTTTCAAAGATTTAAGGAATTATATGAATTATATAAAAGTAATGTAAAATAAGAAGGAATACCTTCTTTTCTATTGTAAGAAAAATAAATATTTGCTATAATTTATGTAGTAGAGGAGAGGTACTATGTTAAAAGATTTAAATAAGAAAAAATTATTAATTATAGCAGGTGCTTTTATTGGTATTATTGTATTAATAATAATTATATTATTAGTTTTTCATGCTTTAAAAGGAAGCAAAACTAGTTATCAAGAAATAGAAAATAAAGTATTAAAGGCAGCTAAAAAATATTATTCTGAGAATAAAAACTTATTACCACAAACAGTTAATGAACAAATATCTATTGATGATGTTACTTTAACTTCATTAGGATATTTAAAGGATTTAAATGATATGACTGAAGATGGTGTTACTTGTAGTGCTAGAGTTGTAGTTTCATATAATAATTCTGATTATCGTTATACACCATTATTAGATTGTGGAGAAAAATATAAATCACAAACTTTATATTCTTATATTGAAGAAAATGAAGAGCGAGTATTCTCTGGTAGTGGATTATATGATTTAAATGGTGAATACGTATATCGTGGTGAAACACCTAATAACTATTTAAAATTCTCAGGTAATATGTATAGAATAGTTAAATTAACTGATGGACATGTAGTGTTAATAGCAAATGAAAGAGTAAAACGTGGAACATGGGATAATAGATATAATGATATTCGTAGAAGAAGTGATGGTATAAATGATTATAAAGTTAGTAGGATTAAAGAAGCATTAGATAGCATATATGAAAATGCTGAATTCATTGAAAATGAAGACAAAGGATTATTATATGCACATAATGCATACATAGGTAAGAGAAGTGAAACTGATAATTTCAATGATGGTTCAATAGAAAAATCAGAATATCTTGCTAATCAATACTTAAGCGCATTACCACTTTATGATTACATCAATGCAAGTATTGATAATAATTGTAATTCTGCTAATACGAATAGTTGTAGAAATTATAATTATCTAAATTATTATCGTTATAATTGGTGGACTGCAACTGCTGATAATGCAAATACTTATAAAGTTTATCGTATAGTAAATGATGGTACAATAGAATTAATTAGAGCTAGTTCTAATAGTTATATTAGACCTGTAGTATATTTAGTATCTGATGCATTATATGTATCAGGTGATGGAACTGAAGATAATCCATACATCATAAAATAAAAAAATGTAAAATATACTTGTCAAAATGCACTTTTATTGATAAAATAAGAGTGTGTTTTTGATACATGGCGGTATTGGTGAAGTGGTTAACACGCCGGATTGTGGCTCCGGTATGCGTGGGTTCGATCCCCACATTCCGCCCCATATGTAAAAATAATCGGACTATTATTAGCCCGATTTTTTTATTTTTTAAATAATTAGAATCTTTTTCTATTTTAAAATTTTACTTTTTTCATATTCAAATTCATCTTCTGATATTGCACCAGATTCTTTTAATCTGTTTAATTTTTCAAGTTGATCATATTTGTCAAAATTTTTTTTATTCTCCATTTCATCTTTACTAGGTCTTGGACTAGAACACAGTACTATGATTAATCCTAAGAATCCAAGAAAAAAACCTAGCCAAAAACCACTAACATTTTTTGAACTTCCAGCGGCTTCACAGATTAGACCCCAAATAAAGCCCCAAAATAATAAAATTATTAATACTTCCATCTTTACCTCCATTTATTAATTAATCTAAATTACCAACCAGTCACTTCATGATACTCACAGTGATCAATGTCACCAGCATCTGCACCTAATGCCATTGCTTTATACTTCCACCTTTGACCACTTAATAGATTATTTGTGTTATCCATTGCTGTCCCTAAATTATTTCCATTATTATCATAACAAATAAATTCTACCTGCAAGTAATCGTAATCATTAGAGCCATCATTTTCACATACTCCTTCTATGTAATAGTAGAAACCATACTCATCCCTATATTGGCTTTCGATGCTACAAGTTACCTTTGGCTTAGTAGCATCTTTAGTTGATTCTTTTAAACTCTGATCAATATCTTCAAAATCACAACCACATATGCACACACTAATAAATAATACAAATAATAAGTATAATGTTTTCTTTTTCATATGATCATACTCCTTTCTAATTTGATTATATACTAAAAAGGAACAATAGTCGATAACTATTTGTTAACTTTTTGCATACAATAATAATTTTCTCGCCTTTACATTTATATACGTGCCTGTATAATTAAGAAATGTTGATTCTTGTTTGTTTATGGTGTTTGTAGTATTATTAATATAGGTGATAGTATGAAAAAGATAATATTTGTATTATTAGGTTTATTACTAATAACAGGATGTAGTTATACAGTTGAAAAGCCAAACAATTTACCTCAACCTAAAACTTCTCCAGAACCTAAGACTACTAAAACTGATTATGTATCATATAATGGTTCTTTGAAGGTTAGGGGAAAAGATATATTAAATCAATACAATGAAAAGATACAGCTTAAAGGAATTAGTTCGCATGGATTACAATGGTTTGATTATTTAATAACAGATGAAAATATTAAAACTATTAAGAGTTGGGGAGCAAATACTATTAGACTTGCTATGTATACTAAAGAGGGAGGATATATAGATAATTCTAATATTTATGATAATCTTGTTAAAGATATTGATTTGGTGATTGCTAATGATATGTATGTAATAATAGATTGGCATATTTTAAGTGATAACAATCCAAATATTTATAAAGAACAAGCTAAAGATTTTTTTACTAAGATAAGTACTAAATACAAATATATCCCAAATATTATATATGAAATATGTAATGAGCCTAATGGTGCTACTAGTTGGAATGATATAAGAGCATATGCTGATGAAATAGTACCAATTATTAGAAAAAACTCTAATTCGATAATAATAGTTGGAACTCCAAACTTTAGTCAAGATGTGGATAAAGTAATTGGAAATAGAGTTGGTTATGAAAATATTATGTATGCACTTCATTTCTATGCCGGTACACATAAGGATAATTTAAGGGAAAAGGCAAAAAAAGCATTAGATGATAATGTACCAATTTTTGTTAGTGAATGGGGAACAAGTAATGCCGATGGAAATGGTGGACCAGATTTGAATGAATCTGATAAATGGATTGATTTTATTAATAAATACAATTTAAGTTACGCAAACTGGTCATTGGCAGATAAAGATGAAAAATCAGCACTATTATTGCCAAATAATACTGTAATAAATGATAATTCATTATCTGAAAGCGGTAAATATATCAAAAATATCTTAAGTAAATAGTAATTTACATATGAATAAAATCATGGTATAATGTTTATAGTGTAAAAGAATAGAGGGATATATATGAAATTTTATAGAGATGTATTAGATGGACCTATTTATATAGTTGCTGTAGTACTTGCTGTTATACTGATAATGGCAATAATCGGCTTTATAATGGAACGTAAACAGTATGCGAAGGCTGCTGCAAATAAGGTTGCTCATGTTGATCAAAATGTTGCACCAATTGAAGAAGTAAAAGTAGAAAAAAAGCAAGCACCTAAGAAAGAAAAAAAAGTAAGGGCTAAAGCAGTTGCAAAAGAGGCACCTGCTAAGGAAGTTAGTGTAAGTACTGAATTACCAGTTTTTGAATCAGCTGAAAGCAAAGATATAAAGGTAGAAGATAAGAAATAAACATGGTATTTTCATACTATGTTTTATTTGGTATAATATAAAGTTGTGAAAGGATAATGGATATGACTTTAGATAGTATAGTAGATATTTTAAAGAAAATTTTAGATATATCGCTAGTGTGGCTAGCAATATATTATATATTAAAGAATATTAGAAATAATGTTAAATTAACATTATTATTTAAGGGAGTTGCAATTGTTGTTTTACTAAAAGTTCTTAGTGAAGTATTAGGTTTAACAACAATAGGGTTATTACTAGAATATGTTATTATGTGGGGACCTCTTGCTTTAATTATCATATTTCAACCAGAAATCAGAAATGTATTAGAACAAATAGGTAAAACACAATTATTAGGAAGACACAAAATACTAACAGTTGATGAAAGAGAAAGATTAGTATATGAAATAATTAATGCTGTTGAATATTTAAGAAAATCTAGAATTGGAGCATTAATAGTATTAGAAAGAGATATTAGTTTAGCTAACTACATTGATAAAGGTAAAAAAATATATGCAGATTTATCAAGTGATTTATTAATATCAATATTCTTCCCAAATAATCCACTTCATGATGGTGGTGTAATTATTCAAGGAAATAGAATAAGCTGTGCTGGCGCTGTATTCCCAACAAGTAATAGTAGTAAAGTAAATAAAAAGTTTGGAACACGTCATAGAGCAGCATTAGGTATTACTGAGGAAAGTGATGCAATAAGTATAGTTGTTTCAGAAGAAACAGGTAGAATATCACTTGGTGTTAAAGGTGATTTATTCTACAATCTATCTATTGATGATTTAAGAATGATGTTAATTGATGAATTAAGACCAAAACAAGAAGAAGAATATTTAGATGAATTAGATGAGGAAGATATTTATGAAGAAAATAATTAGAACTATAATTCTCTTTTTTGATAGATGGCTAATTACACCAATAACTAAATTAGTATTATTGATTAGTGGTCTTGTTAAGAATAATGGAAGAGAATTTGAAAAATTTATTAATAAAAAACAAACACTTATTGTATTATCATTAATATTTGCATTTTTAATATTTTTCTGGGTTGATAAGAATTCAGATACTTTAATTAATAAAAGTGCTGAAATATTATATAATCAACCAGTAACATCAGAATATAATGAAGAAGCATATGTTATTGAAGGTTTACCTGCAACAGCTGATGTAACTTTAATTGGTAGAACTTCAGATTTATATTTAGCTAAACAATATACATCAAATTTATCAATATCTGTTGACTTAAGAGGAATCACACCAGGAAGTCATAAGGTAAAACTAAATTATAATAAATCTCAAGCATTAGGTACTATTGATTATAAACTTGATCCATCTACTGCAAATATAGTAGTATATGAAAAAGTATCTGAAACAAGAGAATTAGATTATGATATTCTACATAAAGATAATTTAGATTCTACTTTGATATTATCTAAAGTAAAATTAAATAGAAATGATGTTATTATTAAAGGAGCTAGTTATAAATTAAAACAAGTGGCTACAGTTAAAGCATTAATTGATATAGATAAAATTAGTAATCCAGCAGCTGGTGATTATACATTAAAAGATGTAACTTTAATTGCTTATGATGCTAGTGGTATGCCAATTGATGTTGAAATGGTTCCTGGAACAGTAGATGCTGATATTACTATATCTTCACCATCTAAAGAAGTTCCAATTCAAGTAGTACCAAAAGGAGAAATAGCATTCGGTAAGGCTATTAGTAAGCTAACACCATCTGTTAGTAAAGTTACTATTTATGGTGATGAAGATAAGATAAGTGGTATTACTTCAATACCTGTTGAAATAGATGTTAGTGACTTATCAAGTGATAAAACATTCAATATTAACATAACTAAACCATCAGGTGTAAGAGCGATTAGTACACGAACTATTGCAGTTAAAGTTGAATTAGATTCTGAAATAACTAAAGAAATATCTGATGTTAAGATTTCAACTATCAATTTAGATTCTAAGTATAAAGCTCAAGCAGTTTCTAAAGAATCTAGTGCTGTTAATGTAGTTGTCAAAGGTAGTGAAGATGCAGTTAAAGAATTAGATGAAAATACTATCAAAGCTACAGTAGATTTATCAGGATATACACCTGGTGAATATGAAGTTGAAGTTAAAGTTAGTGGAGATGATTTGAAACTAACATATGAAACAAAAACTAAGAAAGTTAAAATCAGAATTGAAGAAAAATAAAAATACTGAGAAATCAGTATTTTTTTTTATTCAAAATCTTCAAATAGTAGACTAATATCTATAATACCCGCAATACCTACTAAAGCATATACAACCTTAGTAATAACATTATCTGCACCAAACAGTGTTTCAACGAGATTGAAATCAAACAGACCTATTAATCCCCAGTTAATAGCACCTATAATTATAAGTATAAGTGATGATTTTTGTAATGTTTGCATATTATTCCTCCTTTTCTAATCTAGTATTAGGATAATCAAAAAATAAAAAAATATTCATGAATAAAGAAAAAAATCTAACATAGTATTAACTAGAAAGAAAAGAGGAGTGAAAATGAAAAAGAAAATACTATTATTTTTAGTTATTTTAAGTTTTTTTATAACTGGGTGTAATAATAAGAAAGATGTTTTAAAAGATATAAATAAAAAATATAATAATTTAAAATCTTATACTTTAACAGGTGATTTAGAAATAATTAATAATGATGATACATATAATTATGATGTTAAAGTTATATATCAGAAAAAAGATAAATTTTATGTTAGTTTAAAGAATCGTAATAATAATCATGAACAAATTATCTTAAAAAATGATGAAGGTGTTTATGTTATAACTCCATCACTTAATAAAAGTTTCAAATTTCAAAGTGATTGGCCATATAATAATTCACAAGTATAT
>Ga0247608_10007997_pt1 | contig 10767 bp, 13 predicted proteins | sample 176DNAGHGlowgp2_FD_193490 | JGI IMG/M metagenome (GOLD analysis project Ga0247608, IMG submission 193490) | Sheep rumen microbial communities from Palmerston North, Manawatu-Wanganui, New Zealand - 1766 DNA GHGlow gp2 | ecosystem: Host-associated > Mammals > Digestive system > Stomach > Rumen ... | reverse complement strand
ACGATTATCATTTGCAATCATTTGTGCATCACTAAAAACCTACCAGTATGAAACGATTATCATTTGCAATCATTTTAACCTGCCTCGCAATGGCAGTGTCGGCGCAGGAATCCATCCGGGTGAACTATAAAGGCGCAAGGCCTACCATCAGCGATTTCGCATCGGCCTTCCTCTTCGACTATGTCTACGATGAAGACGAAGATGTGCTCGATGAGGCCAGAAGCGGTGCCAAGGCGGCATGGACACGTCATCGCAAGGGCCTTCCGCAGCCGGAGGGCATTTCGCTCACCATCGACGAGAAAAACGGCTATGCCGCCATTGAGTTTCGGGATGAGTATGAGGGGGATGAAAGTCTGGTGCGTATAGAGATGTGCTATTGGAACGAGACCGACAAGAGACACAAGCTCTTTGCCTATAATGTGACGTGCTTCCAAAATGGTAAGTACTCTTCAGGACAGTTCGACGGCCTCTTATTTTACCGCTACGACAGTGTCACAAAGAAGATGACCAGCTGCGAGGCGCCGGGCTTCGAAGAGAAGTATAGCACGGAGGATGGCTCATGGATATCCTATTCTCTTCCACGTACAGGAAAGGACATTATCTACACCGAATGGAGGGATGGTGGAAAAAAGCAGAAGACCCTGAAGTGGAACGGACGTAAATTCAGCTTCTGAGCCGCCTTCTGCTCTTCTCAAAATAGATAGGTATATATAGCTATCATCGAAAAAGAGGATGTGCCCGCAACGGCACACCCTCTTTTTTGACATCGTGCTCATACTCTGGCTGATATTGTCCGTTTAGTTTGCTTTTTGTCATAGTATCCTTAGTTTAATCTTCTTTTGTCCAGATTTCGGGGTATATGGTATTCAAAAAGTTAGCAAAATAATCGATTTGACAACAAAACAATTATTCTATTGTTGTATATATGACATTTTGTTTAAGAATTGGCTAAATTTATTTCAAAATGACATTGTTTTGAAACCCGTCAGTTTGCTTTTGCTTACACTTTGCTATTTTGCAGGATTTTTTTGTTGAAAAGTCAACATTTCTTACTGTATTTCTCTGTTTTTAGCCTTACCTTTGCCGCCGAAAGCTTTCAAGATAACAGTAAGTAATCATTAAATTTAATAAGGTAAAAAGTATGAAAAGGATTGAAGCCATCATCCGCAAGACCAAGTTCGAAGAGGTCAAGGAGGCATTGCTGCATTCGGACATCGACTGGTTTGAGTACCACGACGTGCATGGCATCGGCCAGAGCCGTCAGGAGCGCATCTATCGTGGCGTTCAGTATTCCACCGACGTCATTGAACGCGTGGCCATCACCATCGTCTGCCGCAACGTGATCATGCAGCCCACGGTCGACGTCATATTAAAAGTGGCACGCACGGGCCAAGTGGGCGACGGCCGCATCTTCGTGAGCGACGTGATTGACACCTGGAGCATCCGCACCGGCGAGAACGGCGACACGGTGCTCAGAGACAAGAAATGAAGGATAACACATCAAAAACACAAAAGCAATTATGGAAACAATAGGATTATCACTCGATACTGTATGGATGCTGCTGGCAGCCATGCTGGTTTTCTGGATGCAGCCGGGCTTCGCCCTGTGTGAGGCAGGCTTTACACGCTCGAAGAACACGGCCAACATCCTGATGAAGAACTTCGTCGACTTCATGTTCGGCTCACTCTTGTTTTTCTTCCTCGGCTTCGGATTCATGTTCGGCAGCGAGGGGGCAGGGTTCATCGGCGCCCCCAACTGGGGCGACCTCTCGTTCTATAAGGGCGACCTGCCCGTGGAAGGTTTTCTGATTTTCGAGACGGTGTTCTGCGCCACCTCGGCCACTATCGTCAGCGGCGCCATGGCCGAAAGGACGAAGTTCTCGATGTACTTGGTCTACTCAGCCGTCATCTCGCTCATCATCTATCCTGTGGAGGGCCACTGGACGTGGGGCGGCGGCTGGCTGTGCAACGATGCTGCCGACGGGCTGATGATGACCATCTTCGGCGACGTGTTCCACGACTTCGCCGGCTCTGCCATCGTGCACAGCGTGGGCGGCGTGCTGGCCCTGGTGGGTGCCATCGCCCTCGGCCCGCGTCGCGGCAAGTACGGGGCCGACGGCAAGAGTCGCGCCATCCCCGGCCACAACCTGGCGATGGCATCGCTGGGCGTGTTCATCCTTTGGCTCGGCTGGTTCGGATTCAACCCCGGCTCGCAGTTGGCGGCAAGCGGTGAGGTGAACCGCATCGCCATCAGTCACGTGTTCCTGACCACGAACCTCGCTGCTGTAGCAGGCGGAACGGCCACGATGCTGCTCACCTATATCAAATATGGTAAGCCGTCGCTCTCGCTGACGCTCAACGGCGTGCTGGCCGGCCTGGTGGGCATCACGGCAGGCTGCGACCTCGTCAGCCCCTTCGGCGCCGTCATCATCGGACTGGTCTGCGGCACAGTGCTGGTCTACGCTATCGAGTTCATCGATCACCGGCTGCACATCGACGACCCCGTTGGTGCTTCCAGCGTACATGGCGTATGCGGCATCCTCGGCACGCTGATGACGGGGCTTCTCTCCACCTCGAACGGTGCCCTCTATGGTCACGGCTGGGGATTCTTCGGAGCCGAACTGTTCGGCATCCTCGTAATCGACCTCTGGGCGGCGGTCTGCGGTGTCGTGCTGTTCTACGGCATCAAGCGCCTGCACGGACTGCGCGTAGACGAGCGCATTGAGGACGAAGGACTGGACGTCTATGAGCATGGTGAGAGTTGCTATAACTAATTAACAGTAAAAAGGTATGAAAAAGATTGTTTTATTTGCAATGGGGCTGCTGCTTAGTGGTACCGCCCTTGCACAGGATATGGTGAAGACGACCATCAATGCCGACTTCGTGAACGAATACATCTGGCGTGGTCTGAAGTGCGGTGATGTGTCAGTGCAGCCGACACTCGTCGTGGACTACAAGGGATTGAGCCTGACGGCATGGGGCTCGCACGGCCTGTCGAACAAGGACGACGTGAAGGAGTTAGACCTGACGCTGGCCTACAGTATCGGTGGCTTCAATATCGGCATTACCGACTACTGGTTCTCGGAGGGCCTAGATCCCGACGCGCGCTACTTCAAATACGATGCCCACGGCACGAACCACCTGTTCGAGGCCAACATCGGTTACGACTTCGGCAGTTTGAAGGAATTTGCGATCCCCGTCGTCCTGCAGTGGTACACCAACTTCGCCGGCAACGACGGCTTGAACAAGAGCGGCAAGCGGGCCTTCAGCAGTTACTTCGAGGCCAGCGTCCCGTTCCGGCTCGCGACAGTAGACTGGACAGCCACGGCCGGCGTCGTCCCATATGCCACCACAACATACGGCACGACAGGGCTTGCCGTGACCAACCTGACACTTAGGGCGACGAAGGAGATACGTGTGACCGACTCCTTCTCCATACCCATCTTCGGACAGTTGACGGGCAATCCCTGTTCACAGAAAGCATACTTGGTTCTCGGCTTTACACTGTAACCATAGTCTTCGGCCGGTTCCCCTCTTCCGCAACTCTGCGGAAGAGGGATTGTGACTTCTCCTGGCAAAATCAAATTATGCCAAACAGAGTTTTATTATTGCATAGCAGGAACAATGATAGATAGTTATGTGTGGAATAGTAGCAATATTAAATGTAAAAGAGCAAACTCAAGAATTGAGACAGAAGGCTTTGCGAATGAGTCAGAAGATTCGCCATCGCGGCCCTGACTGGAGTGGCATCTACTGTGGCGGTAGTGCCATCCTTGCCCATGAGCGACTAAGCATCGTCGACCCCGAGTCGGGCGGCCAGCCTCTTTTCTCACCCAACAAGAAACAGATTCTCGCGGTCAACGGCGAAATCTATAACCATCAGGACATCCGTTGCCGCTTCGCCGGCCAGTACGACTTCCAGACGGGCTCCGACTGCGAGGTCATCCTGACGCTCTACCGGGAAAAAGGCATTGACTTCCTTGAAGACCTCAGCGGCATTTTTGCTTTTGTGCTCTACGACGAGGAGCGCAATGAGTTCCTTATTGCCCGCGACCCCATTGGTGTCATCCCCCTCTATATCGGTTACGACAGCGACGGCACCGTCTATGTGGCCTCCGAACTGAAGGCCCTAGAAGGCCAGTGTGGGCGCTACGAGCCCTTCCCGCCCGGTCACTTCCTCTCCAACCGCGAAGGGCTCAGTATACGGCGGTATTACCGCCGCGACTGGTTTGACTACGCCGCCGTGAAGAAAAATCCCGCCAGCGTGGAGGCCATACACGACGCACTTGAAGATGCCGTGCGCCGCCAACTCATGTCCGATGTGCCCTATGGTGTGCTGCTCTCCGGCGGCCTTGATAGCAGCGTCATCTCTGCCATCGCCCAGAAGTTCAGCGAGCACCGCATCGAGGACGGAAGCAAGACTCGCGCCTACTGGCCCCGGCTGCATTCCTTCGCCGTTGGTCTGAGAGGTGCTCCCGACCTGGCCAAGGCCCGCCTTGTGGCTGACCACATCGGCATCGTTCACCACGAGATCAACTATACCATCCAGGAGGGCCTCGACGCTATCCGAGACGTCATCTACTACATCGAGACCTACGATGTCACTACCGTCCGAGCCTCCACCCCGATGTACCTCCTGGCCCGCGTCATCAAGTCGATGGGCATCAAGATGGTGCTTTCGGGCGAGGGCGCCGACGAGATCTTCGGCGGCTATCTCTATTTCCACAAAGCTCCTTCGGCCAAGGACTTCCACGAGGAAACCGTCCGAAAACTCTCCAAACTCCATCTCTACGACTGCCTCCGCGCCAACAAGAGCCTGTCGGCATGGGGCGTTGAGGGCCGCGTACCCTTCCTAGACAAGGAGTTTCTAGATGTTGCCATGCGAATCAATCCCGAAGCGAAGATGTGTACCGGCCAGACGATAGAGAAAAAGATTGTACGCGAGGCCTTTGCCGATTTGCTGCCCGCCGAGGTGGCTTGGCGACAGAAGGAACAGTTCTCCGACGGCGTAGGCTATTCATGGATTGATACCCTGAAAGCCGTAACGGCGGCAACGGTTTCCGACGAGCAGATGGCCCACGCCGCCGATCGTTTCCCCGTCAACCCGCCCAAGAACAAGGAGGAGTATTTCTACCGCAGCATCTTCGCTGAGCACTTCCCAAGCGACTCTGCCGCCCGCAGCGTACCCTCCGAGGCCAGCGTTGCCTGCTCCACCGCCATAGTCCTCGAGTGGGACACCGCCTTCAAGAACATGAATGATCCTTCAGGCCGTGCTGTCAAGGGCGTGCATGAAATGGCGTACTGACGGCAAGGATTGATAACAGTAAATTTCTTTATTACAATATGTTATGATAAAGAATTGAGGTAATTACAGCTACCATCGAAAAAGAGGATGTGTCCGTATCGGCACATTCTCTTTTTAATCGTGTATTTTCATCGTTCCTATCCAGCGGGTGTTCTCCGGATCCTAGTCGTCGTAGGCAGCACTCCGACCGAGGTCGAGCGAAGAGATACGAACCATCTCGTCATCGGTCAATGCGAAATCAAAGACGCCGGGCATGAGCATCTTTGCAGAACATTCATCTCGATTGCAAAGGTACATCAAAAAAGGCAATCCGTCGTTACACGAATTGCCTGTAAAATTACACATTTTCCCGAAAACACCTTATTCCGTTTGTTCTTACCATCGCTTATCGTCTTATCATCGCCTTTATATCCAGTCGTCTTCTTGCCAGGTCTTGAAATGGAGAATCTGCTGAACAGCCTCGTTCCAATCGCCAGTGAAGCAGATGCCTCTGTCGTCAAGATATACATCTGCGATAATCTTCCCCTGGTCGGAACCAGCTGGTTGATGCGGGTTGTGGTTGATGTAGTCAAAGCAGATGTCATTCTCCTTCAGAAAATTTCTGAGGGCTGGGCTGTCGTTCCTTGTGGTGTGGATGATGATAATATACCCGGCGTCATGCAGCTTGTGGGTTGCCTCGCTGGCTCCGGGAAGCACTTTGTCGAACACATCTATTCCACGCCAGCCTCTGCGGTAGTCGTGTATCACGCCGTCAAAGTCTATACAGATGGTTTTGGGCCGTTTCGCATTCTTCTTTTCCATTATTCTTGTTTTAAATTTATTCGTAGGTTATGGCATGCTTTTGCATGCAAAGATAAGCATAATTTCTCACATCGCGGCAGATTTCACGCGAGTTTCTTCTCTACATAGGCATCGTCCATAATGATTTTTTTACGTTTGAGCAGGAACATGTCGTCAGAGAGGATATTGAACATCAGCGATTTCAGCCCCCTCACGCCTAAGTTTCGCCTGCAGGCTTCCACGGCGAGAGCCATGGCACCTTCCTCTGTAATGGAAAATGTGATATCTTTGTTCTGGAAGTATTTCTCGAACCCAATGACAGGCGACTCCTTGGATTTGAGAAGCAGTCGGGCCATCTCTTCTGTTTGCAGCTCCCTGACACAGGCGTACTGTTGGATGCGTCCGGACAACTCGGGACGGTTGAACAACTTCCTGAAGTCCTCCTCGGTAGCATATGGGTGGTAGTCGCCAGTGAGCACCGAGGCACCGCCTTGCTCGAAACCGATTGTTCTCTTTCCGAGGCGTTTTTTGATGATGTCCTCCAGACGTCTGAACACGCCGGTGAAGATGAAGAGCATCTTGCTGGTGGGGAGAGTGACCTTCTCGTAACAGCCTGTTAAGTCAGACTTGTTGAAAGATATGCTGTTGTTGTCGTCGATGATGTTGAGCAGCTCATTGAGAATGCGGTCGTTGAATTGTCCTTTTTCCAGCAGCTTGTCAAACTCGTCAAAAATAATGACGGCATGTTCCATGGCATTTCCGTGCTTCCTATACATGGTCGTGAAGTAGTTCCCGATTGAATTGCCGATGATGCCTTCCTGAACAAGACTGTTGCAGTTGATCACACAGAAGGGCATGCCGAGAAACTCGGCCATCTTCTGTGCGCCATAGGTCTTTCCGGATCCGGAGGGACCGTGAACCAGCAGGTTGGTCCGCGGAAGGATGGGGTTGCCTTCATTCGTCCTCAAATTGTGGACATAGAAGGCAAGGGCTATTTTCCGTGCATAGTCCTTCTGGCCGTAAAGATACTGGCTCAGCCAACTTTCCATAAACCGGGGTGTCACTCTTTCCGGGAAGGCAGTCATGATGGTAAGACTTGAGTTCTTGAGCAGTTCTGTGATATCTTCAATTCCTAAGGGACCAATCTTTTCTTCCCATTTGCTGACACGGTCCTTCATGGCGGATCTCGTATAAGTATATCTGTCGCGAATTCTCTTGAATTCCTTTTCGAGCATTTCTTTCATCTCGTATTTCTCACCCTTCTTCATATTCTTGAGTTGCTGAAGATGCTCTTTGGCCTCAATGATTTTGATGGATGGGGTACATAAAAGAAGTTGCCGGATTTCACGGTCAATTACGCTGTCAGTTCTTTTTGCTGGAGCTTTTAACTTTGTTGATGGCATTTATTGTGTCAGTTTTGATTTAACGATGATAGAGGTAAACAATAAATCGAGAAGAAAAAGAGTTCGGTTCAGCATAATAGCCGCCCTTTACTTAAACATTTGGGAGGCTCTACTTATTATTCCATCATTCCCGCAAATGGTAAACTACCTACTAGGCTCCTTTTTCGTGTATTTCACCGCTTACCGTTCATTATTTTTCCCCCCGGATGAAGATGATTCTCTTTTTTTATATACTTTTGCATCTTGTATGAAAACAACCCTGACATTACAACAAGCGCTTGAAAAAATCGAGAGCGGACATCTCGGTAAACTGAAAGGCATGGATGTAAACGACATCACGTATGTCTTGAACGGTGCTAAAGAAATCGTCCTGCTGACCTATTGTCAAAAGGACGCAGCTTCCCTCGCGGCTGTCATCGACGAGCATGCGTCAGAAATCAGTCAATATACCAGCGGTGCCAGGGGGGCTTTGCTCCAACTGGTCAGTGGCTGTGATTATGAATTGTCGATGGATGATATGCTTGGCATTGAAAAGGTGAGAGATCTCCTCCCCGAACACACGGAGTTCTCATGGGATGTGGACCGGGATGAATCTTCTACATTCTTGCTGCGCTTCGACCTTTACATCAATCAAGGTGTAATCGCCTTATGACAGGAAAATTTAAAGGATATGCCCTCGGGGTGGCTGCCGCTGCAAGCTACGGCATGAATCCGCTCTTCGCTCTTCCGCTCCTCGGTGCCGGAATAGATGCTTACAGCGTGCTGTTCCTGCGCTATTTCTTCGCCATACCGATGCTGGCTGTCATGATGGTGGCACGCGGACGTGGATTCGGACTCCGGCGCAACCAGGTGGTACCGCTCTTCATTCTCGGTCTGCTCATGGCTTTTTCATCACTCTCGCTCTATGTGAGCTACCTCTACATTGGTGCCGCCATCGCCTCTACACTCTTGTTCATCTACCCCATATTGGTGACGGTCATCATGGCGGCTTTGTTTCATGAGCGAGTGAGCCTGCTCACCGTGGTGTGCATTGTCCTGGCTACAGGGGGCATCGCATTGCTTTATAGGGGCGACGACGGGATGACGCTGCATCCCACCGGGCTCCTGCTGGTGTTCCTATCTGCCCTTTCCTACGCCATCTATCTGGTGGCGGTGAACCGAGGTGGAATGAAGGAGATTCCCACGCTCAAGCTTACGCTCTATGTCATCCTCTTCGGACTGCTGCTTTTCGCCTTCAGGTTCCAATGGGGCACCTTTGCCATCCTCTCGACGCATCCTCACCTCTGGCTGGCTGCCTTCTGCATGGCTCTTTTCCCTACGGCGGTCTCGCTGCTGTGCACCAGTGCTGCCATCCATGAGATAGGCAGCACACCGGTGGCCATACTCGGAGCCATGGAGCCGGTGACCGGTGTGGCCATCGCCATCCTGATATTCCACGAGAACTTTACACTGCGCCTGGCCGTTGGCATGCTGCTCATTATCATCAGTGTCACGCTCATTATCGCAGGAGGCACCATCACGAATCCATTACTCCGGATAAGGAAAATGTTTCCACGGCTCAAAAGAAGAAAGAAGAGGCAGTCATAAATAATAAAAATAACATCACCCCACAGAGAACTTTCCGTGGGGTGACGCATTTTATGTTCCTTCCTCTGCCCTTAGTCTTCGATGGCGACGATGCTTACATACAGGGCACTTGGACCAAGGTGGGCATCCAAAGCATCTATAATGGCGGCGGTGTATGCAACAAGTCGTCCGTGGTATGGGCGGATACACCCAATGATGCCGGCATCAGCGGACCTTCATTTCGTGTCACAGCTCCTTAGCCATTCGTTCCTGTCCTGATTCATGGTTTCACGGCTTTGGGAGTCCAGTTCTTAAAAAAACGAAGCACTTTCTCCTGATTGTAACCTTGGCCCTCCTCTAAGAAGCTGGAATCCTGAATGTGGATGACCTTGCCTTCTTCATCAAGCACTACAAAAACAGGAAATCCGAAACGACCACAGTTATCCAGCCGTTTCATTAATGCAGTTGCTTGTTGTTGTGACTCTCCTCCAGACTTACGTGGGTTGTAGTTCACATGAATATACTCAAAGTTATCGTTGATAACCTTGCTGATGATGGTGTCGTTAGTAATGAAGTCGGCAAAGCGCAAGCACCAGGGGCACCAGTTGCCTCCGACCTGGCAGATGACGAACTTTCCTTCCGATTTTGCCTTCACTACAGCCTTGTCTATCTGCTCGATAGGGTCGACAGATTCGTTATAGACCTTCTTCAAGCCCTGTGCATCTGTTGTCAATACAAAAAGGGCTGCTATCAATGTGACAATTGCTTTTTTCATATCTACACCAATTCCCATCTTATCTTCATGGCCATTTTTTTGATTATGGCGCAAAGTTAGTAAAATAATCTCAAAATTCATTATAACTTTATTAATAAGATATCCAGAAGATAGCACAAGTTTTTTGTAGCTCTCGAGTTACGCCCTTCAGATGGTGTTGTTCCCCATCGGGGAAGGTGAGGCGGTGGGCCACCACGGATTGCGTGAGCTCTTCGGCGAGCGGTTCGACACCTTCCTGGACAATGTGTATGGCGGAGCAGCGCCTGAAATACGTAGTGAGATAGTCAGGATGGCGCACGAGCGGTTTGAGCGTGCCAACAGCCAGCTGGATTCCGCAGAGCGGCGGCAAAGGATGTACGACGAGGCGGAACTCCGCCGGCATTTGCGCGCTGCCACAGAGGAGTATCATAGAACATTATTATGAAGAAGATTGGGAAGATGAGGCTTGCGCACGTTTCATCAGTGACTATATTATTGAACAATATGGCGCCAAAACTTTTTTAGAAAGCAATTACGGCGGAATCACAGAAATTGCTAACTTTGCGAAGTTTTTTAAAGAGACAATAAAAAATGGAAAACGAACAGAAACAGAACGTAATCAACTTCGACGATATGCCTCCTCTCAGGAAGAGGCCGTGGAAACCTCTCTTCCTAGACCCCCGCAGGAAGGATGGAAGCCGGTCGATAAGGAAGTTCGACCCGGAAGAAGAGGAGCAGGCCAAGGAGGAGAGCAAGCCGGAGACCGAGTAAGGTTCATGAGCGACGAGGGCGGCGAGGCTGAGGACAGCGAGGTGCGCGACGGCGACGGTCTGCTGGGCGATGTGCCGGGCGGTGACGAGCTGGCGAGCGAGGCTGAGCTGGCGTCTTATGAGACTCGTGTGCCGCTGGACGAGGCGCTTGTGAACGGCCTGATGCAGCTGGCCAGGGACAACAAGGAC
>Ga0247608_10007994_pt1 | contig 10770 bp, 11 predicted proteins | sample 176DNAGHGlowgp2_FD_193490 | JGI IMG/M metagenome (GOLD analysis project Ga0247608, IMG submission 193490) | Sheep rumen microbial communities from Palmerston North, Manawatu-Wanganui, New Zealand - 1766 DNA GHGlow gp2 | ecosystem: Host-associated > Mammals > Digestive system > Stomach > Rumen ... | reverse complement strand
GTTTCCACCATAGGCGGGCACTACAGGCATATTAAACATTCCGTTATTCTCGGATGTCATAATAAAAATCCTCCGTTATAATTATTTGGTCGTTGGAGTAATAAGAGACGGCTTAGTAGCCCAATGGAATCACCCTCTTTCATCGAAAAATGTACAAAAAGAGTGTGCTCAGAAACAGGGCACACTCCGTTTGTCATTGCTTTCATCTCCTTCAAAGTTAAATTTACCCTACACTTTCAGGCTCTTCTTCGGGTTCGGGTTCCGAAACCTGAGCATTGACCGGCGTAAATTCCCCGTTGTAGTACGTGCCGAGGATATTACCCTGAGCGTCCACCACATGCCACCCGTCAATCTTGCCGGGCTTCAGGGCTGTTTCCGTCCTGCCGCCGTCATAACGGAGAAGGTCAAGCACTTCGTCGTTGTCGTAGTCAAACTTGACCACTTCGCCCTTCTTCGTCACGTATCCGGGCACCCAGACAGCGTAGTCAGGCTCCACAGGATGCTCTAAGACGTAGATTCTGTCCTCAAGTTCCTTGAGCTTGGCGGTAACGTCAATCTGCTTTTCGTCCTTGGCATTGTCTGCGGCAAAAGCAAGCAGGTATTCCAGTTCCTCCGTGGTCAGTTTGCCCATAACATACATTTTCTGGATGCGAGTCTCCATTTCAGTTAGGTTGTAATTCCCAGTTTTCAGAATAGATTCGATAAAGTCTTTCATGGTTCATTCCCCTTTCTTTATGCGTTCATCGCATTTGCAACAGCTTCGGTGATCTTGCGATCAATGTAGAGTTTCGTATCAGCGCAGTAGGTGACTTCGGTATCTCCCGTGTCTGCCCAGATGTTGTTGGTGCCGAGCAGAGTCTTTACCTGCGGAGCGGTGAGGGTGTAGGTGACGGGGGTGGCTAATTCATACACGAACTTGACACCGGACATAGCCGTCTTGAATGCAGTAGCATCATTGTACCCATCATCCATGACATAGATTTCACCGTGTGCGAGCAGACCATAAACGAATACGCTGTGATTCTCTGCCGTTGTAGCCGTTTTGTAGTCAGAACAGATAATGTTATCTGCTCTCACATATCCGTAGGATTTGATAACAGAAATAAGGCTATCTGTTCTGAATCCCGGATTACCGCCAGCCGTTGTAGCTACCCAATTCAGATCACCGCCATCAGCAATAGCATAATCCACCACCAGTGTCCCCGACCCATCCCGGTTGACGGTCAGTTTGCCGCCGTAGACGGTTCCAGCTTCGGAGGGGAAGGTGATGTCGTAGGTTTCGCCTTGATAGGGTTCGTAGGAGGTGGCTGTGGAAACGCATTCAACCTGAATTTTTGCGGTATTTATAGCAAGTGCGTTGCCGTTTTGCCAACCGAAGATTCTAATATACGCAACGTTATTATAATTAAATGTTTTGCGTGTTGGTGCAGTAAAATACCCTACGTTTTCATTTGTTACATATGAACCGTCTTTTCTGTAAAACATTACATTTACAGATCCATTTGTCATGTCTCCTTTATCAACCATGGTAACTGTAACGGGTGCATTTTCCGGTATTTTGATGATTCCTGATATCCAGTTTCTGTTATCACTTATGTTCGTTTTCCAGACGGTTGTTGAATCAGGATATTCTCCAAGCAGGAAATTTCCAGCCAGATTCTTCCCCGTCCTCGTCACCTTCGCCCCAGTCCACCCGGTAATGGGGCAGATGTTGGAGTAGGGGTACCACTTATCAATTCCACTGTCTTTCGAGATAACAATACCAAGCGTGTAATTCGTGATTACGGTATCATCTGACCAGATACCAGTGCGAAACTCAACAGTCTTGGCTTCCTCAAGAGCGAAAGTTTTCTCTGCGCCAATAATATTACCCGTTATATCGCTTGTAGAATCATTAACTACCAAGTTAACTGATTTCGATGTCGTGCCACTAATTATAAACGCCATTGCGTAATACGTCCCGGCAGGGAGATCGCATGTCAGATTGTTTATTCTAACTAATGAAGTACCATTTTTTGTACCGTTCATAATCAGGTAATCATTGGTTGACGTATATGTAACCCCTTCGCTCGTTTGTGATACTCTCCCACCAATGTTTAGCAGATTCTTTCCACCTCCAGCAGGCCACGGATGGTCGTACCCATGTAAATCCTGTACAGGCTCAATGCCGACCTTCAGCTCTTTCACAGGCAGATCGTCTGCTCCGTCCGTGAAACTGGCTATGGAGCCGGATGCGGAGTCGGTGATGACGGGCGGCACGATCCAAGGCAGCCCGTCAAGCTTTTTAACAAGGTTCGCCGGGTAGCGGGTTTCGTGACCGACAGGGACAATGCTGGTTGATACAAATTCTTCCGTGCCGTATGGGTCTATGACTTGGATGGGGGTGTATGGGTCGGCTTGCTCCGTGGTGGGGGTGGCGAGTTCGTATACGAGCATTACGCCAGACATGGCGGTCTTGAAAGAGGCGGCATCAGCGAAGGATTCATCCTTTATAACGAAATTAACGCCGCCATAAATCCACGAAAAACTTTTATCTTTCAAGTTCGCTATGATGTTCGACCGTGAATCCGCAGGCATTCCCTGCCAATACAACATGCACACGGCATTAATGACATCATATCTATGATATGTTTTTGAGTCATTTATAAGCGCATAAAATATCGAGTTGGAGTCACTTGTATATTGCGTCCATTCCAACGTCCCCAAATCCACGATGCCATACCGCCGTGCTACCTTCCCATCACTCGCATAAGTGTCCCCGTCATAGTACAGCTTATTATCAGCATCCAATTTCGGGATGCCACGGAGAGTCAGTGAGGAGTCGAGCGGGTAGGTGCGTCCAGAATACGGCTCGTAGGCTGTCACGCTATTACCTTCCTCAAGTTGAACTGCAACTGATTTGCTCATGAATTGATCCATTCCAGTTCTGTCATAAAGCAAAATAGAAATCTGACCATTTCCATCAGTTGTGCGAGTCTTCGGACCACCTATTTTAACAGAATCATCGGATGCTGCGCCATTAAAGTACAGCACGGCAGAATCTCCATTGAAGGTTGTTGAAAGTGTATACTGTGTATTCGGCTTAAGGTTCAGTGTGAGTTTATGTGCAAATGTATATCCACTAATACTTCCACTCGGAGCAGAGGTAAGATCGTCAATACTGAGCACATTCTTCCCCGTCAACCTGTGTTCCTTCGCCTGTACGCTGATCAGTTCCCCGGCATTGTACTCATAGTAATCCTTCGGGAACAGCTTGCGGAACCATGCAACGCCTGCTTCACTTGGCGAAGCATCTCCAAGGCTCATAATATAATCTGCAACAGTTTGTCCAAACATCTGAGTGAGGTCGAACATCACTGCATTTTTGTACCTTATTGTGCTTCCAACAGACACGGTTGACCGGACATTATATTCATGTGAAGTGTTTGTTTCTTTGCCAATAATGTTTATTTTAGTCCATGTATCAGCAACTGACACTACCGTTTTACTGGATGTTATTCCTTGTAGTACTATATCCTTCCCGGATTCGCTGTGGTTTACCATGACGCTCAAAAGGTAGACATGATTTACAACCGTTGGAATAACTTTGTAGAACTGCGTAGCCTTTCCAGTTGCTGTCAACGTGGCAATATTTCCGCTCACGGAAAGTGTTCCATTGACAGCGCTCCAACCTGACAAACTCTCAAAATTCCCGTTCTGTACAAGCTGATTCCACGCTACCGTCCCACCGACAATCTTCTCAAGCCTCTCCCTGTTCCCAACATCAACACCCCCACCGCTCTTGCGATAGAGATACGGCACGGCATCCTCAACCGCATCGGAGGACATGAGCTGTTCTGCTGTGCCGGCGGTGAGGTCTTCGTGGTGGTCACGAAACTCTTTAGTCAGCTTGTCGGCAGACCAAACTAAATCCACATCGCCAGTCCCGGCGGTATCATCAATCGTTTCGTTGCCGCTCAATCCATGCGGGAGGCCCAGATTCAGCACAGGATTCGCCGTGGTTCCAGACAAACTGGCAGTAGGGTCGCTTCCTGCCGGGAGGTCTGTGACTGTGCCGATGGAAAGGGTAGGCATGATCCTTCCGGTGGTGTAGGAAGTCCCATCCGTGAACGTCAAAGTCAAAGTATAATCTGAGTTCAAAACAGCAGAAGATATTCCGTTGCCTGTTTCTCCTTGTATTCCTCGAATCGCAGTAGTCGTATAAGACGTACCGTCTGTAAATACTAGCGTGAGCGTGAAATCAGAGTTCAACGTGGCAGATGCGATTCCATTGCCTGTTTCTCCTTTTGCGCCACGAATTGGATTGGTTGTAACAGAAGTTCCGTCTGTATACGATATTGTCAATGTATAGTCCTGATTCAGTCTGATACTTTCAATACCATTACCTGTTTCGCCTTTGATACCTTGTGCGCCAGACAGATCACCGATATAATGCCAGCTTCTATCGGATTCCCAACAAAACAGTTTTCCAGTATCTACGTCCTCAACATTTCCAGTATCGATCATGGCGTAATCATATAGCTCTGCGGACGTATAGGCATTCATTGCCGCAATAGAGACGAATGTACGGGAAATCCGGAAATCTTTGCCCTTGTCGCCCTTGGGAATCCCAAACGCGACATGCTTATGGCCGCTAACTTCACTGATCTGCGCCGTCGGAGTCGATCCGGCCGGGAGCAGAGAAGCCGCCACAGTCATGTTGTTGATCTTTCCGGCAGCCGTATTCGCCAGGCCTGCCTTCTCGTTAGCGTTGGCAGCAGCCGTATTTGCCAGACCAGCCTTATCGTTAGCGTTGGCAGCAGCCGTATTTGCCAGATCAGCTTTTTCATTAGCGTTCGTCGCAGCTGTATCCGCTAATCCCGCCTTAGCATTAGCGTTCGTCGCAGCCTCATTCGCATTCTCTGCAGCCACATCCGCCGCTGTCTTGCCCCTGCTGACATCAGTGTAACATTCCTCAATGCCTCCGGCGATTGCCTCACGAACATCTTTTCCGAAGACAGCCTGCCTGATCTGTTGTACTTTATCTGCAATAGCCATCTATATTCACCTCATCATTCCGCCTCCAGCCATTTGCTGCGCCATCTGTTGGGCCTGCTGAACCTGCTGGTTGCTGATCCCTCTCGTCTGTTGTAAATATCCGAGAATTTGCCTCGGATCGTTCTGAATACCCTCCGGAATATCCGGGAAGTGCTGCCGAACAAAAGCGGCTGGATTACTCATGGCCTGCATAATATACTGCATCTTCTGCATTGGATTCTGAAACTGCGGACCACCGGCACCACCACTACCAGAAAAAACCGGGGCAGGCTGTCCACCCACCCCGGAAAACATAGCAAAAAGAGGATTAGCCATTACCGGTTCCTCCTTTGCTCTGATTATTCATACCATTTTGATTCTTTCGGTTAGATAGCATGTCCTTGATCGTCTGGATCTCATTCCGGAGCGAATTAAACTCCTCCTGAGAAACCGCTCCGGCCATAGTACCTGATGCCTGCCCACTCTGTCCCGGCAACAGCTGCTGATCATTCTGAGGCATGACGTAACGGATCGTTACCAGCGGATTCGGCATCCCCATCTGATTGACACTCTTGACATAGATCACCGTATCGTTCGTATCCCACAGCGCAATAGGTCCAGTGCAGCCAGCCGGAATCTGATAAGACCGGGCAGCAGCTTCACCGTCGACCCATTTGATTCCACCCTCAACAATCGGAGATGGCTGCTGTGCCATACTCTGCTGCATCATTGGCTGAGGTATAACATTTCCGTAAGGGGTCATCGTAGGATACGTTACAGGAAACAGGTTCTGAGTTCCAAAGCCAGGCATTTGTCATCATTCCTTTCATTAGTGAATCCGCCAGAAAAAGCTGGGAATGGTCTCGCCACTGTCCCAGCTGTCGTAATAGTTTCCGTCAATAATCGCTATTGCATGAGTTCCGGTTCCGATAATATACGCACCGCGTGGATACATAATACAAAACAGTTTCACAGATAAACATCTGGGGCAACTCTCTGGCAGCAAAAATGGCTCAAATCCTTGCTGATAGAGATACTTGCCCCAGACTTCATCGGCGCATGTTACGCTGAATTCTTTCCTGGCAATAGCTGTCAGGTCGTCGAATACTTCCAGCCAGGTCTTATTCAGTGCAATGCACAACGCGCGGATCACGCAATCTGGAACTTCTTTGTGATCAGGGTTCGGATTGCATTTAATCCACAAGTCACATCACCTTGATTTTATTGTGATAGGATCTTCTGTCAGCTTACAGTGCTCACAGTGCCCAGGACAGGTGTTAATGATCTCGGGGATACTGCTTATCCGTTCCCTGTAGTAGGGTCTTGATAGGGTTCATCATATGTCATGGCACGGTTGCTGTCACTAATTCCAGCGGTCGTCGGGTCAACCAGGACACCGATCAGGCCCAGGAATGTCAGCACCTGAGAAATAATGTTCATCACCATATTCTCAGAAAACACCGGTACCACATCAAACAGTTTCAACATGTTGAATATAAAGCCTACAATCAAGCTGATAAACATGCTCAGCCATGTCTTGTTCTTGAAACGTACTTTCCAGTTCATCTTCATGATAAATATCCTCCTCTTACAGTTTCTCCGCCAGGAACTTCTGAAGCTCTACGGATGCTCGCTTAACATTGTCGTTGTCCCCTATATTGCCGTAATTACTTATCACCAGCATAAATTTGGCAATGGCGGACAAGCCGTCATGGATTTCTCTCTGACTTGTCCGCATATTTGATATGAGCATCTCATGATTCTCAAGGCGTTTCTTGTCCTTGGCCAGATTGTCTTCAAGATCCTCCAACCGTGGCCCAAGCTCCTTGATGACCTTCTGACTTACCTTGTCCGCGAAATCGGGCTTTGAGGCTTCTTGCTTCTGCTTATGCCTCTCAACGATCGTTCTGACCGCGTCATAGACACGATAAACGATCAAGAATAGTAATCCCAAAGCGACAAGCCCGTATATCGTGGTCCATACGATTGTCGGTGTCAGTCCTTCCACTGTAGGCATAACCGAAGCCCTCCTGTTTACTTGATCTTAATAAGTGCCGCCCAGGTTTCCGGTCCAATAATTCCGTCCACTGGAAGCTTATGACGCCGCTGGAATCCTCGAACAGCGCTCTGAGTCCCTCCGCCAAAAATGCCGTCGACCTTAACGGTGGATCCGTCCTTGCTCATCAGGTCCTGCGCCTGGATAACGAGATCTCCTTCGGAACCGCGCCGGATTGTCGGATACGTTACCTTGCGAACCGTGGATTTCTTGACAGGCTTCTTAGGAACGGTCTTGCTCTTTGTAACAGTTACCTTGACAGATTTAGTTTTAGGGGTGGTAGTTTTCTTGGTAGCCATGGAAAATTCCTCCTTATCCAATACTTTTCTCCCATTTTGATTGATTCGGATACAGCTGAACCAGAGCAGCCGCCTGTTGCTCGTTCAGCCCAAAGACAGTGACTACATAAGTTGTTTGCGGGACCGGCTCAGGATCAGGCGGTGGTTCAGGCGTTCCCTCAACCTTCAGAAATTCCGCTTTAACCCAGCAAACCCACGAAGCTCCTCTCGGATCGATCCATAAAACCTTGCACCAGTCACCACTCTCGTTCCGTTCGATGATCTCAACGAAATCACCGTCAGGAATCCGCCCGGCCTTGCTCATAGCGTAGCTCTTACCAGGACCCTTCCTTGTGATGACGTTAGTGTGATCGGGTACAGAAACCACAGCGGTCTCATGCACCGGCTTAGGATCGGGGGTTGGTGTAGGAGTAGGCGTTGGGCCTGGTTGAGGATCCACGCCGAAATAGTCCACGGCCTTGGTCCAGAGTCCGACGCGGTTCCAGCCACCGTTAGGAACAGTCTTGCCGGCGAAAGCACTCTCGACAACACCGCCTTTGCTGTGACTGGAATGAATCGCGCCTTTACGGATTCCGGTGACAAGACCGATATGGGTCGCGTCCCCGATTCCGTCGTCCCGATATTTTGCCGGCGTTGTGCTACTAACAGGTTCCAGAATAAAAAGAAAGGCTCCCGGAGGAACCTGCCCATACTGTCGGACACATTCCTCGGGAGTCCCTACCCAACCTTCCTTGATGACCTTGCGATACCAGGCGTTGCTGCCAGTCAGATCAGTGCTGTTACCACAGTCCTCGAGGCAGTGCTCAATGAACTTCTGGCAGTCCATCTCGTCGTAGCTCCGGCCAAGATAATTATACCCGACCTGGCTTAATTCTTTCCCGTTAACCATTGGAATCAGCTCCCTCAGGGGCATCCAGGTCGATATCGATCACACCACCATCCTCGGGTTCCTCGTTCTGGTCTTCGACGGATTTCTTCAGATTGATGATTGTCTGCTCCTGAGTGATAAAGTCATTCCGGAGCTGCTCAAGGAAATCGTTGATCGCGTAAATATACCCGCACTTCGCCCTTCCCTTTGCTTCGACCAGGTTGTCCAGCATATTCATACAAATATTGATCTTTTCCATAGGTGTCGGTTTTCTGTTCTCAGCCATTTTCGTTTACCTCCTCATTCTCAGGCAGATATTCCTTGGGCACCGAAGTTTCTTTTTTCTTGGTAATGTTTCCTCCGCGTAACCAGAGTTCAATACGGTTGGGATCATCGAACTGCTGAATCAGATACATGTCATCGTAGCCTGAAAATGTGTACTTATAAATCCCGTTGAAACAGAGAATATGCGCAGTCTTCTTAGGATCTGAAAAAGCGATTGCAGCATTGATAAGTTTTCCGTTAGGAATCACAACCATCAGCTCGCCAGTGCTCGAATGAGAAGCCCTCGCCCCGACAAAGGTTGTCCCGTCATCCAATACGACACGGTCTTGCATAAAGAATCATCCTTTCTAACCTCTGGTCTTTTTGTCAGCTCACAACACGGCTGTAAAAGGTTTTGTACTTACCGCCGGCCTTAATTTTGAAGATTATGTACCCATAGTCGCCAGTAATCCTTCTTAGACTTGTATTTCCGGCATTAGTACCCTCGGCGCTTCTTCCTTCATAGAATGAATAGCAGCTAATCCCGATATCCGGAATGTTGCTCCCTTCAAACTTGGCGTTCATGTTCCCCCATTTGTCTCCCGTCCAGAAATACTCCCCGCTGCTATTGTAGTGCAGCGTATATGCCGTCCATCGCTCTCCGGAGTCTATAGCGCCATCACTATATCCGGAATCATAACCAGAGTCATAACCGGAATCATAACCAGATTGCCAGTTATTCGCCGGAGCTGTAATAGTTCGGCTTGGTCCTGTATTACTATAGGTTCCGTCATAATCTGCTTGACGTGCATATACCGTAACACTTTGTCCATAGTCAAGTGTAATGGCACTTGTGCTGTCAAGGGTCGCCGTTCGATTTGCATTGTATCCGGTTATGTATCGGTCCGCAGGAGCTGTGATCGTACAGCTTGTTCCATTATGCAAATTTCCATCGTAATCATAGTATTGAGCCGTTATAGTCAGTCTAGCGCCGTATCCAAGTGTTTGGCTCATCTGATCTACCTGTGCAGTAGTATTTGCGTCATATCCGGCAATGTATCCTGCGGTTCTCCCGGCGGTTTCCCCAGCAGTATACACATCAGACGCGTCCACCTCGATTCGGCGGCCTGTATCATATACTGTCTCCCCACCGTTAACGTTCACCTTAACCGGCACACTGGCAATGTTCCCACTCCATGTGATGCCAGGATCACCACCCATGATACCGTAAGTGATTGACCCGACGTCTGTCCCAGAGCTGTTCTTAGCATGAACGACAATCTTATTACTTCCAATATCCTGTGCGAAAGATGCAAAGCTACGCGAAGATGCATCTACGGTGATCCGTCTTCCTGTATCATATACCGTTTCGCCATCGTTAATATTTACTTTTATGGGTACAGTTGCTACGTCTCCACTCCATGTGATGCCAGGATCACCACCCATGATACCGTAAGTGATTGTGGCCAAAACTGACCCAGAGCTGTTTAGTGCGTTTACAACAATTGAATTATTTCCAATCGTTTGGCCAAGACTTGATACACTCGCTGCCGACACTGCGTCTTTATAGAATTTAGTGTCGGCAATATTAAAATTTATGTCAAGTGTCCCCGCTGATCCGCTGACACCTGCTCTTACAAGTTTTAGGTGAATTTTTCCGTCATTATTTGGATCTGCTTCAAATGATGCACTATTAAAACAACCGGCTAAGTTAGCTCCTGGATTTCCTGAACTGCCTAGCTGAAATCCGGTTGCATATACGATTCCATTTGCATATTCTGGACCAGAATAAATGTTTGTAGACAATTCCAAACTCGGAACGTTACTGTCAACACGATCTAGTTTCAGATTTAGTTGTCTGCCATTGTTGCTCGTTGTTAATTCGGCAAAATTAAAACAACCATTTAAACTTGCTCCTGGGGTTTCCGAGTTGCCAAGATGATATGTACCGGCATAAGCATCACTTCCAAGATGTGAAGTCGATGCAAATAAACTCGCTGTACGTACACTCGTCCCAGCAATGATCGAATTACCTGACAGCTTGCGAATGTAACCTAAATCAGCTTCAATCTCTACAGCGCTGACTTTACCAGCGATAAGCACGTCCATAACACCAAGCTTTGTCTTAAAGCTCGGGATGGACGCTAGGTGAAAATCGCTCGCTGATACGAAGCCGTCTGCGGTATGATAGTTACCGCTTGAATCCTGATATCTTATCGGAACATTAAGTCCAACTTTCCAGCTATCTTCCTGAGAAGTCAGATCGT
>Ga0247608_10007992_pt1 | contig 10770 bp, 1 predicted proteins | sample 176DNAGHGlowgp2_FD_193490 | JGI IMG/M metagenome (GOLD analysis project Ga0247608, IMG submission 193490) | Sheep rumen microbial communities from Palmerston North, Manawatu-Wanganui, New Zealand - 1766 DNA GHGlow gp2 | ecosystem: Host-associated > Mammals > Digestive system > Stomach > Rumen ... | reverse complement strand
ATCCCCAATCCCCAATCCCCAATAATATTATTTTAAATGATTCTTTCCATACATTATAATTATAATTTAAAAAAAATATAGTTCATATTTATAATAAGCAATAAATTTAAAATAAACAAAAATGAGGAGAAGAACTTTATTTGACATAAATGAAGAACTAAAGAAAAATATTGGAAGTTCTGTTAGTAAAGAAAGAAAAATAATAAAAACTCAATCAGAAATAGAAAAGGATTTAAATATAAGAAGTTATAGTGAATTTAGAATAAAAGATGATGATTCTTTAATGAATTATGAAGATGAAGATATTGAATCAAAAATGATAAGATTGGTTATTCTTAAAAAGAAAGGGGGAAATATATTAGAAAATATTAATAAGAAAAAGAAGAATATAAAGGAACTTCCTGAAAAATTAGATAAAGTTCAAAAAGCATTCTTTTTAATGGAAACAATAGAAATTCATCTGATACTTAGGAAATTTTTGAGAAAAATGAAACTAAAAAGAAATTCAATAAGCCATAGGAAGACAATAATAAATTTTATTCAAAAATTAAGGAAATATATCAAGGAATTATATCTCAAAAAAAATTATAAAAAACTATTTCAGTTTTTAAATAATAATAATAAAGAACAAATAATATCAAGTAATAAAGAAATATTAAATGATAGTAAAAATGATAGTATTTTATTATCACCACATACTAGTAAAAAAAGGATAAAAAAATTCAAAATACATAATAATAAAAATATAAAAGTTGAATTAATCACTAAAAAATCTGGAAATCAAAAAAAAAGAGGAGTTGAATTTTTACTGGCAAAATTAGAAAAAGAAAAAGAAAAAGAAAAAGAGAAAGAAAAAGAAAAAGAGAAAGAAAAAGAAAAAGAAAAGGAAAAATTAAAACAACAATCAAATATCAGTGGAAATGTTAATGATTTAAATAAAAAATTAAAAAAATTAAATAATTTAAAAAAAAAGGAAGAGGAATATTTATCAAAAATAAACGAAAAAAAAAAAAAATTGCAAAAAGAAATTAATTTATATAAAACAAAAAATAATATTAATGATGAAGGATTAAGTCAAATAAAGTCAATTAATAACCAATCTGATAAAGATTCAAGTTTTTTTTCAGGTCAATCACCTAGTGAAATAGGTTCTTTGAAACAAAATAAAAATAAAGATAAAGATAAAGGATCTATATCTGAAGCTTTATCTAGTAAAGATAACGGAAGTAGTAATGTAATCATTAATGAATTGAAAGATAATAATAAAGTAAATAAAGATGAACTTTATAGCATTAATAGTGAAGAAAGTAAAGAAATATCATCAAAATCAAAAAAAGATTCAGAAAAAAGTTGGACTAAAAATTCTATAAAAACTATTCAGTCAAAACAATTAGAAAAAGCAGATAGTAAAAAAACTATGAGAGTAAGCACTAAATTAAGTGGATTAAACTTCAAATCAAAAGTTAGTGAAAACCCCCTAAAAAATAATCATGATACAAATGAAAATAAAAATGATATTATATCAGTATCAGAAAAGTTAGAAAAGACAGAAATTAATGAAGAAAATAAAGAAGAAGAAGATGAAAGTGATGAAACAGAAGAAGAAGATGAAGGAGAAGAGGAGGAAGAAGAAGATAATAGTTATATTAATGAAAATTTAATTCAATTGAATGATAATAGTGATAATCAAGAAATTAATTATAATAATAAAAATAATTTAGTTGAATATGATATCTTTTATAAGGAGCAATTTTTAAAAAATGAAGTATTTGATTATGATGTAGAAAATATAAAAGATAAAGAAGTTGAGAAAATCAACAGAGAAATGGATAAATTGGATATAAAAAGAAAATTAATAGAAAAGAGAAAATTAAAAGATGTTTTAGAACTAAAGGGATTACATACAGATGAACTTCAAGAAGAAATAAATAACTTAAATAAACAATATAAAGACCTTAAAAAAGTAGAAAAAAAGAAAATTGGATTAACTTTAGATATAACTGAAGAATTTTATAATAAAGGAAGATTGTTAAATATTTATTTTGAAAAAGAAAAAGAAATAAAAATTCCTAGATTTTCAATTGAAAGTTCAGAAGATATAGGTGCACAGGAAATAATAGATTTTAAGTCTTTAAGAAAGGAAGAATTAATAAGAAGGTATTTTGATTATTGCTTTTGTCTTGAACAAAGAAAAAAAATAAATGCATTTTTTGTATATTTAAGATATTTTATCAGATATTTTGTAGATAATTGGATATTTGATAATCTTTCTTTATTATTAATTATAGTTAATAGTATATTAATTTTTATCAGCGATCCAACATCTTCAAATAATATTGAAAATAGAACAGATAATTATTTTTTAATATTTTATGGATTTGAAGCAATTTTAAAAATAATTACATTTACATTTTACTCTGCAGAAGATGCATATATTAAAGATTATTGGAATATATTAGATTTATTAGTAGTTATAGTTGGATTTATTTCTTTTATTTTGGAAAAAACCATGGGTGGAACAAAAATTTCAGGTCTATCCGGTTTAAAAGCCTTTCGAATTTTAAGGCCTTTAAAAACTGTCAAAAGATTTAAAGGATTAAAAAAATTAGTATTAGCATTATTAGCATCAGTTGGACATCTTGGAGAGACAGTTATTGTCTTATTTGCATTCTTTTTATTTTTTGCCATAGCAGGATTGCAAATGTGGCAAGGACTTTTTTTTAGAAGATGTATGAATTTAAATTATGGCTATTTTAATTCAATAAGTGATGAAAAATATATGTGTTCTTTTGATTCAAATTGTGAATATTTAAATTCTTATGGAAATATATATATTTGTGCAAAAGGATATTTAAATCCTAATAATGGGGCAATTAATTTTGATAATATTGGAACTTCATTTATTACAGTTTTTCTAATGGTAACTTTAGAAGGATGGAGTTATATATTTAATTATGTTTCAAGAACTTTCAAGGATAAGATTTATATAAATCCTATTATTATTTTTGTATATTTTCATGCTTTTGTTTATATAGGTTCTTTTTATTTAATTAATTTATTTTTGGCTGTCACAAATTCAGAATTTGAGCATATTGAAAGAAATAGGAAGATGCTTAATGAAAGATTAAGTTTCTTTAAATTAATACAAAGTAAATATGATATAAAAGAAAAGCAAAAACAAGAAAAAAAAGAAAACTATAAAAAGCTAAAAATCCAAAATAATAAAAAAAGTGATGAAAGTTTAAAAGAATTATATGATAAAGTAAATGAAGAAGCATTTCATATCCAGAAAAATAAAAGGGATATTCCTAAGGTCTATTCTACTGTTAAAGATATCTATATAATGGCAAATAACAATCCAGAGGAGTTATATCGTGAAAAAATTAGAATTTCAGACGAAGAAAAAAGTTTGTGTGCTGATATTAAAAGACAGCAAAGAGAGATAGATGAATTAATTAAACAAAAAACAAAAGAAATGGATAAATCTAAAGCTAATTTTAGAAATAAAAATAAGTTAAAACATAAAATGACCATAACTAAAAGAGAAGAAAATAAAAATAATGAATCTAGAGTGACAGACAAATTCAAAACATCTGCAATAAATATTATTAATAATAATGGAAGTATAAGTATAGATGATCTAAAGAATAGTTCTATTAATAAAACAAGTAGAAATATAAATCAAATAGATATAAGTTTAGATTTGTCTAATATTAAGAAAACCATGGCTAAAATAGATAATAGTATAATAGATGATTCAATTGAAAAAGCAAAAAAATATATTTATGATAGAATTAATAATATAGATAACAATTTTAAAAGGAAAAAAGAAGAAAAAGATATTAAAATAAATATGGAAAATAATAAAGAAAATGAAAAAATAAACCAAATATCTTTTTTTGAAGATACTGACTTTGAAAAAGAATTATCTGAATTAAAAAAAATTAAAGAAGAGAAAAAAATAAATAGGATTCAAAATAGAAGAAAATTTACTAGATTAAGAGATTACGAACAAAGTTTTTCTCATATTAGTAAAAATGAAAGAAATAGACAAAATAAAAAAAGTGGAATTTTAATTAATAGAGCGGAAGATAATTTTCAAAATAATGAAGCAGTTTTAAATAAAGAAATATCTTTTATTGATGACCTGTCATTATCTAGTCTTTCTGTAAGCTCTAAAAATGATAGCAATGAAACTAAATTAAAAAATAAAAAAATTCATACTATTAAGCCGAGAAATGATAATATATTTTTATCAAATTTAACTGATGACGATTGTATGCATCATGTAAATAATTTAAGTTTTGATGATGACATATTTAAGAATAATCTATTTTTATTTGAAAAAAGAAATAGTGCAAAATTAAAAAATACTGAATTGGGAAGTTTTCATAATTTAAAAGAAAATTCCTTTGATAATAAAAGCATTATAGAAACTAAGAATTATGAAATAAATGATATTTTATCAGTAAAAACAAAATTTAAGAAGCCTCATTCTATATTAAATTTCATAACAAAATATGATGATGATCAAAAATTTAATGATGAAAACATAAGATTTAATTTAAAAAAATATCTTAAAAAGGAATTAGAAAAAGATAATGAATTTCTTAACAAAGATAGAAGAAAATCATTTCTAGGGTTTTTGGAATATGCTCAATTTCAAAAGGAAATAAAGGAATTAGATGATTTAATAGTAGATAATAATAAAAATGATATAAATGTTAAATCTGATGATAACATGGATTTTTTAAGTGAGGAAACCTATTTAAATAGGAATGATGACATATCAGTTGAAGATAATGAATTACTTCCAAATAATATAAATGAAAAAATAATTTTAGGGAATGAATATTTAATTCATGAAAATATTAAAAAAAATTTGGATTCTAATAAATTAACACAGAAAATAAGAGCAGAAGTTTTTGATAGACAAAGTATTAACACAAATATTAATTTGACTACTTTAGAGCTAAAAAAATTTTATGAAGAAACAAATAAAAATTTAGATGAACAATTATATGTCAATAAAAAAAAAATAAGAATTCGAAAAGATATGGATCTAAATGTAAGTGGTATTACTAAAGAAAAAAATTATTGTAAAAATTTAAGAGCAGCTGAAAATAATGCAGAACAAGACTTAAAAAATAATGTTTCTTTTAATAAGGAAATCGAAATTTCTAATAATAATGATAAAGATGCAGAACCAAGGAAAATTTCAATAAATCAAAATTCAAATTTGAATAAAAGTGATAAAAATTCTGACATGCCTTTAATCAATAAACAAAAAACTCTTAAATTACTTAATTTAAAAGCAATGAGTAGTAATAAAATAGAAACTATTAAGGAAAGTGATAAAAATATATTAAAATTCAATAAATCTTTGAATCAAATTAAGAATAAAAATCAAACAATTAAAAATGTAAATAGTATTAATGAAGAAAATCAAAACCAAGCAAATCAAAATTCAACATTTAATAATATGGTTAAAAAATCAAATAATTGTTTTATTTTTAAGGCAAAAAGTATTGATAAAAATAAATATAAATATCCTAAAGAAAATTCTAATAAATATTTAGTTAAAGAAGAAAATAAAATATATAGAGATCCTTTAACTGTAAAACAAGAACTTATTCCTTCTAATTTGAGAGGTACAAAATATTACATGAATTATTTATATAACATTCATGACAAAGATTTAAAAGTAAAAGATAATTTCCGGATAGATCATTGGGAAAATGAAGTTTTAAGAAATAAAAGTAAATGTATCTCAAGGAAAGCTTTGCCAGAAAGACTAGATGCTTATTTTGTTTTTAATGATAAAAAGCTTAATTTAAAAAAATATAAATATATTTATTATAATGATTATGAATTTAAAGATAATGAATTATCATTTTTAACAATAAAACTAAAATATCTTCCATTAAATGTGCTTTCTTTGATTCCAAATAGACTTAGAGATTTTGGAAAATATATCTTGAAAAAGGAATTCAATCCAGGAGTTTTAAATTGCCGACCAAATTCATATTATTTAAGTACAGTAGAAACAAATAAAATGCAATTAAATTCTTATAAGTCTCATAGCGGCAGAAGCATTTCAACTAAAATTAGAAGTGAAGGTTCTTTGATGATGTGCCCAATTCATAATGAAAGTATAATAATGCAAGATGAAATTAGGCTTAAAAGAAATGTATTAGAAAAAATATATAAAAAAATCGATGATTTTAATTATCTAACTTTGACTCATTATTTTTTTGGAGAAGATAAATTATATTTCAAATTTATTGACAATAAAAAAAGAGAAGAATATATTAATAATATTAGAGAAAGTAATAGAAAAAAGTATAATAGATTAAATGTCAAAAATGAAGTGGAAAAAATAAAAATTTTTGATTATAAAACAAATTCAAGTATGTACGTAAAATGGAGTGGAGAAGAAGTTTTGTGTCATTCAGATATTGATTCAAATAAAAAAAGATGGAATAATATAATAAATGCTTTGGAAGATTTTAATATGATTATTTGGCATGAAAATAGTTACATTAAAGACCTACAAAAAATAAGATATGCTTTTTATGTATTATCAAAAAATGAGTATTTTGATTATGCAATTATAATTTTTGTTTTTTTAAATTCAATTTGGTTGGCTCTAGATGGTAATATTTTAAAGCCAGAAATATTAAATAAGTTAAATATATGTAATTATATTTTTAATACAATTTTTATTTTTGAATATATTGTTAAATTTATTGGTTTAAGTCCTTTGGTTTATTATTCTGATGCTTTTACATATTTAGATACAATTATAATTTGTTTTGCAGTATTAGATATGGCCACACCAAATAGTAATGATACTGATGAAGTTGTTGGCTCCAAAAAGTCATTTAGTTCACAATTATCCTTTTTAAGAGTTTTTAGGATTTTTCGTGTTGTAAGATTAGCAAAAATATTAAGAAAATTAAAATCAATGAGATTTATAATTGTATCAATTAAGAAAGCATTAACCAGTGTGTCTTATATTATTTGTATACTTGTAATGTTTATTTTAATATTTGAATTATTAGGAATGTCTTTACTTAGTGGTAATAGGCATTATCAATCTTTTTTAGAAGGTTTTTATACAACTTATCAAATATTGACTTTACAAAACTGGGATGAACTTTTTATTCAAATGTGGCCTTTAAATCATTTATGCTTTATTTATTTTGTTATATGGATTTTTTTAGGAAATTACATTTTATTTAACTTATTTATATCAATATTAGTCCAATCTTTTGGGGAAAATGAAAATGAAGAAGAAGATGATTTGAATGAAGATGAACAAATTGAAAGGATTGAGAGTCTTCCAGATTATTTATTCATTATCAAAAATAAAGTAAAAGATAGAAATTTAGGAAAAATTCATGCTCAAAGAAAATTAATTGATAGAAATATTATAAGTAATAAATATAGTAATTCTGGCATTTTTTCAAATTCAAGGGAAATGTCAAAATATTCATCATCAAATATTAATTTAGCTAATTCTATAATAAGTAATAATGAAAATATTATTGAAGAAGAAGATGAGGAAAATAGAAATATCTTTTCTCAAAGCTACAATGAAGTTAAAGATGAAGATTATAATAATTATTTTGGGAATGATAAAAGGAAAAGAGAATGGCAAAAAATTAATAGATTGTTTAAAAATAATGAGTGTGAAAATTCTTTACTTTTTATTCCACAAAGTAGTAGTTTCCGTATTTTTTGTATGGAAATAATAAATAAAAAATGGTTTGATAATTTTATTTTATTAATAATATCATTATCAACAATAAGATTAGTGGTAGACACATTTATAAATGGATATTCATCAGTATTGTTTTTTGATATATGTGATACAATTTTTAATATTATTTTTTTAATAGAAGCTGCATTAAAAATATGTGCTTTAGGATTTGCTTTTGATGATGGGACATATTTACAAGATAACTGGAATAAAATAGATGCTATCATTGTTTGTTGCTCTTTCATTGAGTTCCATAATATAACTCAAAAATATTTCTTGTATAACAACAGTGGATCTTCAGTTGATTTTCTAAAAGCTTTAAGATTATTAAGAACATTAAGGCCATTAAGAATTATTTCACATAAAAATAAATTAAAGCTTATAATTACTTCTTTATTTGACTCAATATTCCCAATAATTAATGCATTATTTATTTTATTGGTTGTCTTATTTATGTTTAGTACTGTAGGAATATCTTTATTTTATTCTTATTTCCATAATTGTTATATTCTCAAATCAGATGGTATCTTCAATCTAGCAACAGATTCATTTAATAATTTATTGGCCTCATATGAAATAAAAAATGATATGCCGTCAATTTCTTCTTTTTGTGATAATAAATTTAATGGTATTATGGATACAGGGCCAGCATTTAAATATTCAAATTTAATAACATCTATAATTACATCCTACATTCTTTCAACTATGGAAGATTGGCCAGAAATAATGAATTCTTACAGAATTTATAATGAATATTTTGGAATTTATTTTATTATATTTAATTTAGTTGTAGCATATTTCTTTTTAAATTTATTTACTGGTATAATGTTTAAATATTTTAATGAAGCTTATAAAAAAGAGCAAGAAATATCCAAAGATGATAAAAAAGCCCCAAAATATTATGACTTTTTATCACAAATAATTGGAGCTCAAAGTAATTATTTAATATGGAATAAGCCAATGAATGGGACATATAGATATTATTTAAGAGAAATAGTTGATCATGAAATTTTTGAAAATGTTATTATAATAATAATATTCCTTAATACGATCATAATGTCTTTAACATATGAAGGATGCTCTGAAAGACAAAGTAATTTTCTTAAATTTTTTAATTATTTATTTACTTTTATTTTTATGCTTGAATGCTTTGTTAAATTAATTGCCTATGGAATAAGACCATATTTTCATATATCTTGGAATAAATTTGATTTTTTTATAGTAATTGTGTCAATAGTAGATTGGATAGTAGCGGATATAGATGGAATTGATTCAAGCTTTTTGAAAACTTTCCAAATTATTCGTGTATTGAAAGTTTTAAGAGTTTCCAGAGTCCTTAGATTAGTCAAAGCTTTAAAAGGGCTTGAAAAATTAATCCAAACACTTCAATGGTCTTTTGAATCATTAATAAATATTTTATCTTTGATAATATTGATATATAGTATTTTAGCTTTAATTGGATGCTATCTTTATGATGGGAATAAATATGAAAACTTCAAAGATAAATTTGTTTATATAAATGAATATTATAATTTTGATAATTTTTATAATTCTTATTTGCTAATTTTTCGGTGTGCAACTGGGGAAAATTGGAATAGTATTATGAATGAAATGGCATATAGAGAAGATGGTAGAGAAGAAGGATATTCTATAGCATTTTTTGTTCTAAGTAATTTTGTTTCAGCCATTATATTATTAAATCTTTTACTTATGGTAACATTACAACAATATGATGAATTTAGAGATAAGAAATATAATCCCATTGAAAAATTTAATTCATTTTTGACTGACTTTAATAATGCTTGGAATAAATTTTCAACAGATGAAGATGAAGGATTTAGAATAAAAAAGACTCTTCTTACTCAATTTTTCTTAGAATTAAATTGGAGAAAACTAAACTTTCCTGATAAAGGGAAAATAGAATATATTAAAAAATATATTTTAGAATTAAAATTATATAATGATGAGGAAGATTATGTATATTATCATGATGTTATTTTTAAACTTCTTTATAAGCAGATGGGATCAATGATAGATAGAACAAGTCCTAAAAATAATTTAATTTTTAAAAGGGAAAGAAAAATTCAAAAAAAAATTGCAAATATGATTAATAAAAGTATTAATAAGAGAAAAAAGAATCAAACTGCACAAAATAAAAAGGATGTTTTGATTATTTTTAATCCTATGACGGCCCATTTATTTTATAAAATATCTTATTTATATTTAAAAGTATTTATCTCCCATTATAAAGAAAGGAGAGAATTTTTGCAACATTTAGGAGAGACAAATAGTGAGAAAGTTTCTGGAACTCAAATATTTAATTCTTCAAGTAAATCCTCGTATGATAGTCAAATTGATGGAAGTCAAAGTAGAAGTATCAGTAATAATAATGATGGAAGTAGTAGCAATAAAAATAATGAAAATTCATTAAGTAGAAAAGAATATTCAAACTCAAAAAATGAAAAAAGTAACAAAAGTGAGATTAATCAAATTAGTTCTGAAAAAAGTAATTCAAAAGATGAAAATATAAACGAAAATGTAAATAATGAAGAAAAATTAATAGAAGAAGATAAAAATGAGAATAAAATTAATAATACTATCGAAAATGTAAATATTATTGAAGATGATGAGAAAGATAAAGATTTTCTCTTAAAATAAATAAAAAAATTCTTTGAATTATGATAATTCAAAGTAAATTAGTAATTAATTTTCCTTCATATTAAAATAAATCTTTTGCAAAACAATATTTTATTTTATGATTTAAGTTTGAAAAATACATCTGTCAATATTATAATAAAAATGTATTTTTATTTATTTAGGCTGCTTTATATATATAAAAATACATATTATATTTTAATCATTTTATCATATGACAATTTAAATTTTTTAAAAATTAGAATTGGGGATTGGGGATTGGGGATTGGGGATTGGGGATTGGGGATTGGGGATTGGGCCCAATCCCCAATCCCCAATCCCCAATCCCCAATCCCCCATCCCCAAAAAAA
>Ga0247608_10007988_pt1 | contig 10772 bp, 10 predicted proteins | sample 176DNAGHGlowgp2_FD_193490 | JGI IMG/M metagenome (GOLD analysis project Ga0247608, IMG submission 193490) | Sheep rumen microbial communities from Palmerston North, Manawatu-Wanganui, New Zealand - 1766 DNA GHGlow gp2 | ecosystem: Host-associated > Mammals > Digestive system > Stomach > Rumen ... | reverse complement strand
TTTGTTTGTCGGCAGATGCAATGCAGCAAGCGCCCAAGATTAATAATGTGATGGATATAACTATAAACGTATAAGGGGTTCAGAATCTTACAGCGGGGTGCCTATTTTAGAAATATTGTTTCAGGTCGTCGAAGGAGAGTCCCAGCATGGAGAGTCTCTGCTTGAAGTCCGGGAGTTCCTGTTCCAAAAATTCTTTGCGTTGCAATGCGATGATGAGGTCTTTGGCGTCGGGGGCGACAAAGTAGCCCACGCCGCGTTTGTTGTATATGATACCTGCCTGCTGCAAGTGGTCGAAGGAGCGAACCACCGTGTTGGGGTTCACCCCGAGCTGCACGGCGACATCGCGAACGCTGGCGATGCGGTCGTCGTCCTTCCACTCGCCCTCCACAATACGCTCGCACAGCATATCGGCAATTTGCTGATATATAGATTTTTGTTTTTTAAAGTCCATAGATGTTGGGTTTTTTTTAACCTTAACTTTAACGTTAACGTTAACCTCAGAATGAATCCAGCAATTCGTGATGCGTCAGCTGGTTAAGGTTAACCTCAGAATGTTTTCAGCAATTCGTGATGCGTCAGCTGGTTAAGGTTAAGGTTATTGAAGAATTTTTACTTTAACTTTAACCTTAACTTTAACCTCAGAATGAATCCAGCAATTCGTGATGCGTCAGCTGGTTATGGTTAAGGTTATTGAAGAATTTTTACTTTAACTTTAACGTTAACTTTAACCTCAGAATGAATCCAGCAATTCGTGATGCGTCAGCTGGTTAAGGTTAACGTTATGGTTAAGGTTAACATTATGGTTAAGGTTACGAACATTAATTGAATCTCACAGCTGTTCCGTAGACCAGCACCTCGGCGGCCTGCGCCATGATGGCCGAGGTGGCGAAACGGATACCTATGATGGCATCGGCACCCATACGGGCGGCCTGGTCCACCATACGGTCGGTGGCTTTCTGACGGGCTTTTTCCATCATGTCGGTGTAGGCTTTGAGTTCGCCGCCGACGATGCCTTTCAGACCTTGTCCTAAGTCGCTGAACATGTTTTTGGATTGGATTGTGCTGCCGGTAACGGTGCCCAGCAGTTTGTAATTTCTTTGGATATTTTCTATTGTGTAAAGTTCCATAATTGTTGTTTTTAAACTTTTGATTAGTGATCTGTGAACTGTGACCTGTGATATGTGATATGTGACCTGTGATATGTGACCTGTGATATGTGACCTGTGACCAGTGATACGAGCGCGTTCGTGTCACAGGTCACTAATCACTAATCACTAATCACCAATCACTATAATCAATATTGCATTTTTTTGAGACGGCGATAGGTGAAGAAGCACATCACGGCTGTGAAGAGGAGTTCGAAGCAGAGGTTAGACCAGAACATCAGGTTGATAAAGAAGCTCTCGTCCTTGCCTTCGAACCATTTGGCAAAGCGCTCGACCCAGTCGAAATCCCAGTCCAGATGAATCATTATCGGCGAGATTACCACCATCGCGACAAAGCCTATCAGCAACAGCCACAGGATGGTCTTGATGAACTTGTTTTTCTTGAAGATTGTGTTGGTGAAGAGGAATATCGATGCCGTTGATATGACACCGGCATAGATGAGGACCACGCCACGGAACCCAAAGAAAGTGGGAGAACCGAAAGACGATGTAAACAAGAGATCATCGCTCCACAGAAAATCCTTGTAGGGGCCGAAAGGCAGGATGGTGAGCAATGTGTCGACAGCACACGAGCCGACGAAGACCACCATCGGACTGACGACGAAGCTATAGAGCAGCATGCTCCAGAACTTCTCGCCCAGCGAGGCAGGCAGCATGGCGAAATAGTTGCCCTTGCCCTGCAGGTTGCAGCTGCCGTAGATTTTCAGCGGCGCAATGACGGCGGCAAGACTCACCAAAAATTTAATCAAATTCATACGGACATAGGGCGAACTGTCGTCGTCGCCCATACCGATGGCGACCTCCAGCATCCATAGCATTGCCGGCACCAGCATGATGATGAGCAGACTCAGTCCGTAAAGGTTGTATGCTGTGTGGAAATCGCGAACCACGACTTTTTTGAAACGGTTGAATTCGAATGTTTTCATTGTATGATGTATTTTTTACTTTAACGTTAATGTTGAGCTGTGACCTGTGATCTGTGACCTGTGATCTGTGACCTGTGATACGAGCACGTTCGTGTTACAAGTCATTGGTTACAGGTCACTCTTATTCAAAAATATTTTTAATCATGGCGCTGTTGCGGAGCACGGCGTTGAAGAGGGCTTCGATGTTCAGTTGACTCTCACCCATACCATTGTTGACCAACACATTAAGGTAGCCACCTGGCATCATCTCGCTGTAGAGGGCATCGGGGCGCTGAAGGGCACCGTACTCGAAAAAGAGTTTGTCGGTGATTTTTTCGACGGAGGCGTCGAGAAGGACACTATTGTTGGAGATGATGATGATGGGGTCGATCAGGTTTTCCACATCCTTGACTTGATGCGTGGAGATGACAATGGTTTGGTCCGACCCCACACGTTCGGTCAGAATGCGGCGGAAGTCGGCCTTGGAGGGGATGTCGAGACCATTGGTCGGCTCGTCGAGCAGGAGGTAGTCCGTGTTTAGCGCCAGCGCGCATGCCAAGAGCGATTTCTTCTGCTGTCCGAAGCTCATTTCCTTGAATTTGCGCGAGGAGTCCACCTTCAATTCCTGCGTCAGGTGGCGCAACAACTCGGCATCTTGTTTTGGATAGAAGGGGGCCAGGTCGGCGAAGAAGTTTTCGGGAGTGGCGCTGTCGGGCAGCGGCACCTCGTCGGGGAGAAGGAAGATGTTTTGAAGGAATTCCGGCTGACGGTCGAAACTGATGAATTCATCCACCATGCAACTGCCGGCAGAGGGGCGCAGGAGGCCGCTGATGACTTTAAGCAGGGTGGTCTTCCCTACTCCATTTTCGCCCAAGAGGCCATAGATGGAACCCTTTTGGAGCTGCAGATTGATGTTGTCGAAAACGCGTGTAGTCTTGTACGCGAACGAAAAATTACGGATGTCAATCATATTGCTAATATTTATATTGTTGTTTATCTATTTGTATATCTTTTTGTTATGCAAATTCAATACTACTGTATTAGTTGATTAGTACACTGCAAAAGTACGACAAATTTTAAAACCGCCAAATATTTTTCGAAAAAAAATAATTTTTTTTGAATAGCAACTACTGTGACGACTGATATACAGAGCATAAGAGAGAGAAAAAAAAAGAATCGTGCTTGTATACAGGATGAGTGTTTTTTAGTCAAAATGGTTGAGAGCGCGTCTCTCCGAGACGCTGAGTAGAGGGTTTACAATATTGGAGGTTTCCTGTACAAAAAACCCCACACTATGGGTGTGGGGCAATTGTTGGTTTGACTTTTCAAGACAATTTATCAATGTCTTCGATAAAAAGAGGCTATGTCTCTTATGAGGCAATTTTTAGGCTCTCTTGAGGCAATTTTGAGGCTCTTTTGAGTCTCTTATGAGTCCCATGTGAGACTCTCTTTTTAACATTTGTTTAGAAAGGTGAATTGATAGAGGACAAGACCATATTTTTAACGATGAGGTAGGTAAACGTTAAAGAAAGGGCCACTACGAGGGGAGCCATCCACCAGGAGTAGGTGTCGTCGCCGGAGATGGACATCAAGGCTTGTTTCACATTGCCGATGGCCCAAGTGAGCGCATACAGCAAGGTGGCGATGAGCACAATAATATAGAAAGCACCCGGTTCTTTGTCATTACTGACAGTCATCATCAAAATCGTCGTGACAATCAGAACGAGACAGAACACCATAAGATGGACGGTGACGTTGAAGAATGCGAGTTTGAAATCGGTGCAGGATTTGATGGCCATAGCCACAAAGAGGAGCAGCGTGAAGAAGGCTCCATAGATGACGGGCACCAGCCCCGACTTGAAGCAAATGCCGAAGATGTCGCCGCCCTCCATGAAGTCTGTGATGCCCGTTTTCATGAGCATGAGCCAAGAAAGCAGCATCGTTACGAGCAAAGTTAGCGCCATCATGCAAAGAGGCGTTGCAACGGAAATGCCGTTGGACCTGCCCACAAAATTCTCGACGCAGCGGCTGGGTTTCTTGAACAAACAGACGAAAGCTGCCGGTAAATCATTTTTGAAGAATTTTTGGATGATGCCACCCTGATTGTCTTGTTCCATATTAAATTGTTTTTGGGATTAATAATTGCAGAAACAGTTCATTTCATAAGGACTTGGCTGTGCAAAACAAACTATTAGATTGATTTTCTGCTACATACACAAACACAGACCATTCCTTTCTTCATTGCAAATATACATATTTTTAGAAAACTTAACTTTGCAATTATTAATTTTTCTGAAAAGATGATTGGTAGTTTGAAAAATAATCTTTATCTTTGCACAATTCAATCTCATACCGAAAAGCCCAATAATTTCAAGTTAAAATATTACAAGACAACTATTTAACAACAAAACTATTCCACCTCAACAAACCGCTGTGCCTTTTGCCAAAAGGCAAACTCACCCATACATGGCATTTTGACATTTATTATTGGCAGATACGAAGCGAATAAACAACCAAATACTTATCCAATATGTCAGAAGAATACAAAAAATGTCCGAAGGGTCACTACTATCAGGGTGACACATGTCCTTATTGCAAAACGACCTCCAATGCCGGCGGCCCGTCACAGCGCACCGATATTTTTGGCGGCGGCATGGGCAATGGCGCAGGTTCGACACAGCCCTACAATGGCGGCGGCTACGGCGAGATGACCAAGACGCAGCCTTATGGTGAGCCCGGAATGGGCGGAGGCAGCAACAACAAGACCACCGTGATTGACGACGGCTCTTACACCCCCGCAGGACCTTCGGCCCCGAATCGCACCATGTTTGGCGACGAAACGATAGAGGAGCCCGTACGCAACGCCAACGCGCCGCAGCAGCCCGGACAGGCGTCGCCCTACCGCGCCACGCGCAAGCTGGTGGGCTGGCTGGTATCGTACACCCTTGACGCTATGGGACAAGACTTCAAGCTCTACGAAGGTCGCAACATCATAGGTCGCGACATGGACTGCAGCATCACCGTCAACGACAAGATGGTGTCGGCCAAGCATGCCGTGCTGCTGTTCCGCGCAGGCAAGTATTCACTCACCGACCAGCAGTCGTCGCATGGCACCTTTGTCAACGGACAGGACATAGAACTGGAGCCGCGCTACCTGCAGGATGGTGACGAAATACGCATGGGCGAGACGATATTCAAATTCAGGACCTCGTTCTAAACGGCGCCACAGTTTCAGGTACAAAATCTACACACACGAGCCCGTCCGCACCAGGCTTGTGTGCTGCTCATTTGAATCAGTTGCTCCCTTCGACGGAGAGAGAGGGGTGACATATACAATAATAATGTATGAAACGTTTAATAGTATCGATATGCTTATGCTTGACGGCATTGACCGTCCAGGCACAGATCAATCGTGGACTGAAGGGGGGCTATGATGTAGAGGAGTTTCCCAAGATCAGTTTTATCTGGAACAGTCCCAACCCAGAGATTCTGCCTGAATCGCAGTTTATCCTCACCGAGAACGACACAGCGCTCGACATCAAGGTGAAACCCCTTGTGGGCGAGGCCGACAAGAAGCAGAAGAAGAGCATCCTCTTCATCTGGGAAGATATGGCGAGCCATGGCCAGCAGTCCGACTTTGCCCGCATGGTCATCGGATCCTTTTTTGGGCAGACCACCCTTAACGCCGGGGACCGCTTCAATGTAGCCGTCTTCAACCGCAAGAAGAACACCCAGCGCGACGTGCTGCAGCCCTTGCTTCCGGAGTTCAGCACAGATGCCACGATGCTGCAGAATGCCGTGATGGGCTACAGCATCTCGCGCGAACGCTTCGCTCCGCAGCCGCTGCTCTCCGACCTTTATCTGGCCATCAACGAAGGCATCGACATGCTGAAGAAAGAGCCCGCCGACCGTATCAGCGCCATCGTGGTCATCTCGGCAGGTCTGAACATCAAGGTGTCGGGAGCCAGCACCGAGATGGAGACCGTGCGCAAGAACGCCCTTGACGCAGACATACCCATCTATGTGGTCAAATATCCCATGGCCGGCGACACTCCCGAGATCAACACCCTGAGCGAAAGCACCTATGGACTCTACACCCTGAGCAAAGAACCCAGTGTGGCGCTGAGCGACCTGCAGAGCTACTACAGCAACATGAGTGCGCGCAGCTACGGACAGGACTACCGCGTGACCTTCACCACCAAGACCAAACGCGACGGCAAATCCCATCCCATCTCGTTCTCTATCAACAAAGTGCAACAGCAGATACCGGCCTATACGGCACCCAATATGACCTTCGAGCTGTGGGTGAAAGAAAACCTGGTGCTTTTCATCTGCCTGTGCGCTGCCGTGCTGCTTCTGATCGTGCTCATCATCATACTGCTTGTCAACCGCAAGCGTAAAATCAACCAGAAGCTGGCGCAGTCAGAAGCCCGCGTGCAGGACGAAATCAACCGTTCGCAGCAGCAGATGGAGAACATGCGCCAAGAGCAGCAGCGCCAGGAGCAGCTGAAGCAAGAAGAAGCCATACGCAAAGCCAACCAAGAGCGTGAGAACGAGCTGGCAAGCCTCATGCAGTCAAAGAACCTCTACCCCCGGCTGCAATGCAACGTTGGCGACAGAGCCTTCACGGCCACCATCACCAAGCCCACGACACGCATAGGACGCAACGACAACAACGACATCGTGATACCCAACCAGACCGTGTCGGGCTTCCATGCCGAGATCGTGTTCAACGGCAACACCTTCGAAGTTTTCAACCGCAGCACCTCCTACACGCGCGGCATCATCGTCAATGGCCAATTCTTCCAGCAGACCGCGCTGCGCAACGGCGACATGATCGGTCTGGGCGAAGCCACCATCACATTCTATTTATAAATATTCAACATCCTTAAGAGCAACTTACAATTATGAAAGTAATCACAATAGGCAGGGGGGCCAGCAACATGGTTGTCATCAACGACCCCTACGTTTCGTCGACCCATCTACAGATCATCGAGACTGACGACGGCGCTTTCCGCATCAACGACTGCGGCAGTTCCAACGGCACCTTCGTCAACGGAGAACGCATCTATGGAGAGCGTCCGTTAGCTATCAACGATGCCGTCCGCATCGGGAACACAGTCATACCCTGGCATTCCTATTTCGGGATAGACATCCACGGCGACGATTTCTCCGGCAATGGCGGGAAGACCCCCAATGCCGCGCTGCTATGGGTAATGGCCGCCATAGGCCTTGCCGGAGCCATCGTGCTGGGCGGACTTGTGGCGCCCTTCATGAAAAGGTTTTCCGACTTCTACTACCTCATAGCTCCCGAGCTGATGGAGGCCCGCATCGCCGTCATCGTCAGCGCCATAGCGGCACTTGTCGTGATGACGGGAGCGCTGATGCTGCTCAAGGGCAAGCGGGCGGGCTTCACCCTCGCGCTTGTTGGCGCCATCCTTGGAGCCATAGCCGCAACGGCAATGATATGCCTATGCGGCGTGTCGATAGTAGCCGTCGTCGTGCTGCTGTTCGCCATAGGCTTCGGGTGCGTCACGCTGTTCGTATTCAAATAGACAAAAGCCTGTCTCCTGCCAGCAGCGGCAGGAGGCAGGCCTTTTCTCGCACGCCCATAACCAATAATAATCTTATCAAACAACAAACCCTGATTCCACAATGAGTCTCACCACTATCAACGACAGCAACATCTTCAAGAAAGGTGTGATAGGAAATGTCCGAAAAGCCCAAGAAGACAGCCACGATATGGCTGCCATGACCCCCAATGGCGATGTCTTCGTCGTCTGCGACGGCATGGGAGGACATGTAGGAGGCGCCCAAGCCTCTTCCATAGCCGTTGCCAGCATACTGGAGCACCTCAAGAAAGAGCGTTATGCCAACCCCATCGTAGCCCTTGACGGCGCGTTGCAATTCGCCAACATGCAGATACTTGGCTATGCCGCCGAGCATCCCGAGCTGCAGGGAATGGGCACTACCGCATGCATCCTGTTGCTGCAAGGCAATGATGCGTGGATAGCCCATGTCGGCGACAGCCGCATCTATCTCTTTCTTGGCAAGGAGAAGCAGCTGCACCGCATCACCAAGGACCATTCCTACGTGCAGACACTGGTAGACCAGCATCAGATAAGCGATGCCGAGGCCGAGCACCACCACATGAAGAACAGGATTATGAAAGCGCTGGGCATCAAGCCCGAACTGCAGCCCACCTTCAACTACATGGAGCGGCCCATCCATCCCAAGAACGGGGACATCTTCCTTATCTGCAGCGATGGCCTGTCGGGGATGATACCCGACAGCACCATTGAGCGCGTGCTCGCCTCCAGAATGCCCATCGACCTGAAGGGTGAGAAATTGATCAGCCTTGCCATGCAGGGCGAGACGGTAGTGCCCGGCGGACAGGACAACTGCACCCTTGAGCTGATCAAGATAGACTCCAGCCCCTGGAAAACGACCGACTTCAAAAGTTACAATCCCGAAGAGCGGAAGTTTAAGTCGAAGAAATCCTCGTTCTGGACGTCGCCCCTATTCTTTACAGCGGCAGCCGCGTTGCTGATTCTCATCGTGGTAGCTGTGCTACTTTTCCCCAAAGCCCCAAACTCGCAATCAGAAGTCTCCGACAATGAACTTTCGGACAACGAAAGGTTGGAGTTGCTACACAAAGCCTATGTAGAAGACAGCCTTACGGTCAGAGATTTCAAGCTACTGAACGAACGGTACAAAGACACCTTGAAGATGTGGGAACAAAGAGTCAAGGAAGCCGACAGTCTGAAACGGAAGAAAATCGAATTGAAAGACAATACCCAGACCGAAGAAATCAACAAAAAGATAAAAGAAGCCAACGAAGGCAAGGCTGCGATGCAAAAGAAGATTAACGAAAACAGAGAAGCCATCGCCAATGCCGAAAAAGGGTTGAACGACAGACGCAAGGAATACCTTGACGCCAAAAAAGAAGCCGACGCCAAAAAAGAGGCCGACAATAAGAAAAAAGAGCCAACAGAAAAAAGCAAAGCCAACGAAAAAGAAGGTTCAGGGCTCTTGAACAAACTGACCGGCGGCGGCGATGACGCCAAGGGCGCTACCACAGCGGGGAAAGAGGGGAAGCCGACCGTGAAGGCTGCCACGGGCACAGATTCGTCGAAAACGACCCCGTCCAAAAAGACCCAGACCAAAAGTGAAAGCAAACCCCCAAAGCCAGACGGCAAAAAGAAAAAATAAGGAAACAGCAACTCCCGTTGCGCAATCACCAAAAGCAACAGAACTATGAGAATCATCACAATAGGAAGAAGTACCGGTTTCAATGACGTTGTTGTGAACGATGCCAAAGTCAGTCGCAACCACATGCAACTGGTGCAAGACGACAACGGCAGCGTTCGTGTTGTCGACCTTGACTCATCCAACGGTGTCTACGTCAATGGACGGCGCATCGTAGGGGAATACATGTTGTGTGCCAACGACGAGATACGCATAGGCGACACCGTCATTCCGTGGCAGACGTATTTCAATGGAGCCCTGGCACAACCCGCCTTCATGCCTACCGAAACGGACGGCATGCGAGGAGACCTGCGGCCCAAACGCAACAATACCGCACTATGGATTATACTGGCCGTGCTTGTCGTGCTGATTGGTGTCATTATCATCATTTTCATCACGTCCAAAAAGAAAAACGACGAGAAAGCCATCAGCGACGCCAAAGAGCGCCGAGAGGAGATACGCAAGTCACGTGCAGAGAGCGGCGACACCACAAACATCACACTTGAGGACTATGACGAGCGGTGGGACGGGGTCATCAAGTTCAACAAGCCGACAACCCCGGGGGAGAAGAGCAACAAGAAAAGCAAAGAAGACACGGTCAAGAATCCATCAAAAAATTTAGATGTCGAATTCTATGAGCTTCTGGCCTATTGTGGCACCCAGGAAATCAAAGCATTCTTTAGAGATATGGGGTGGGCACAGCTCAAATCACGAGATGCGGCAATCGACCTAATCAAAAAGAATTATACAGAAGGCAACACTTATAAAAAGGAAACCATAGTCAATGCCTTGAAGAAAGTAGCAGCCGCCAAGAACAAAGATGCTGGTTCGAACCCCAACCCCGACCCCAAACCCAACCCCGACCCCAAACCCGACAATAATTCCAAGCAGGGTACTGACAAAGCAGCCGCCCCCAAGACTGTGACGCCGACAGACAAAGGTGCCAATCCGCCGGCCCCCGCAGCCGACGACGACACGACCGACAAAACCGACAAGAACATTAACCCCAAAGGCCTCAAATTATAGAACTGTCAACGCTATGCCCGACTACCAATATCCGAACATACCCTACTACCGCATCGGACGCCTTGTCGCCGAGGGAGGCACTGCCAAGGTCTACTGGGGCATAGACCTGCGCAGCGGCTATCCTGTGGCCATCAAGGAGCTTAAAGTGCGCCATTTCAGCAATAGCGCCATCCGCATGAGATTCCGCGAGATGGAGGCGCAGCTCTACCTCTACGCGCAGCATCCCAAGATCCCCAAACTGGTCGATTTCATTGACGACGGGCAGGGACCCATGTTCATCGTCATGGAATTCGTCGAGGGGAGAAGCCTGGAGCACTTCATATACCGTGAGAACGGATTGCTTCCCGACTCCGTGGCGCTGCCCATATTCCTCGAGGTGCTCGAAGTGGTGGGATTCCTCCACCGGATTCAGATACCCCACATGAAC
>Ga0247608_10007985_pt1 | contig 10774 bp, 6 predicted proteins | sample 176DNAGHGlowgp2_FD_193490 | JGI IMG/M metagenome (GOLD analysis project Ga0247608, IMG submission 193490) | Sheep rumen microbial communities from Palmerston North, Manawatu-Wanganui, New Zealand - 1766 DNA GHGlow gp2 | ecosystem: Host-associated > Mammals > Digestive system > Stomach > Rumen ... | reverse complement strand
TGTAGTTATTTGTTATATCAATTGCATATCATAATATAATACTTATTTTTTTATCTCAATAGTGAAAATCACACAAATTTAAAGATGAAAATTTGTTTAAATCCATAGCGGAGCGTTTTTGTTGAATAGGAATTTCGGAGAAATATCCTATTCAAAAAAATATGCCATAGAGTGGTTTTATCCACCCTATGGCATAGGTCATTAAAGTATTTATTTATTCAAATTATTTATCTGAATTATTTACAGTCTGCTTTTTTGCGACTTTCTTGCTTACTGCAACACCGCTTCCAACAACTGCTATTCCGAAAAGTCCAAGCATCCAGTATAATCCTTTGTTTACAGGGATAGAATTTGACTTAGCAGTTTCCTCGTCTTCGATATTTACTGTTTCAGCATTGTCTTCAGTTTCTTTTTCAGTTGTATTCTCAGTAGCTGCTTCCTCTTTTACTTCATTTTCAGTCTCATCAGCTTCTGCATCCTCTGTAGCTAATGCTTCTGCATCTTCCTTAGTCTGATCATTTGATGCAGCCTTAACAACCATTGTGTTACCTGCAGGTGATCTTCTTGCGCCAAGTACTGCAGCTTCTTCTGCATTATTTTCTGACTCTGCCACATTGCCGTTATCTGCATTTGAAGCTGACTCTGTGTTCTGAGCCTGGCTGTTTGATACTGATACATTTTCTGCAACACTATCATCACCGTTTTCATCTAAAGCTGCTGCCTGTGATGAGCTTTCATTCTTAGAAGAGTCTGTCTTCTTTTTCTTCTTTGAAGAATCAGCCTTGCTACTGTCTGAATTGTTGTTATCAGAGCTGTTGCTATTGTTGTCTGCGCTGTTTGCCTGCTGGCTGTTTTCACCATTTGTCTTTGCAAGTTCGGTTTTCTTTTTATCAAGGTCATCTTTTGCTTCGTTTAACTTCTTTGTAACCTCGTCTTTTGCTTCGTTAGCCTTCTCAAGATCATCAGCAGCTTCCCCTAACTTTCTCTCAAGTTCCTCAAGCATATTCTTGTCAGAATCTACAACCGCATCACCAACTGTTGTTGTTCTCTTTTCCTTATCGATAGCGTTCTTGAGCTCATCAACTCTCTTCTGAGCTTTATCTACTGCATCCTCAGCATCCTTAGCAGCCTTACCCAACTCTTCGTAAGCAGCTTTAGCCTTCTCAAAATCATCTTCGGCTTTAGTCTTTGCATCAGATACAGTTTTCTTCATATCTTCAAGTGAATCAGCAGCTTTATCTGCCTCTGTTTTCTTATCCTTTGCAACGTCTTTTGCATCAGATGCCTTTTTAGCAAGTTCAGATGCTGTTTCCTGTGATCTGTCTGCAGTATCTTTTGAAGCATCGGCAAGCTTCTTAAGTTCATCAGCTGTATCCTGAGCCTTACCTGCTTCGCCTCTTGCAGCCTTTGCATCATCATCCTTTGATTTTGCTGTTTCCTGTGCTCTTTTTGCTGTAGCAGCTTCTTCATCTGCTGCATTCCTAAGCTCATCTACAGTTTTCTTAAACTCATCAGCATTCTGCTTAGCCTTATCTGCATCATTCTTGAGTTCATCTGCTCTCTTTTTTGAATTAGAAGATGTTGTCTCTGCGTCACTTGCAATATTCTCGAGATCTGATGCTGCTTTTGAAGCCTTGTTTGCTTCTGACTGTTTTGCAACATATTCGCCCTTCTTAGATGCTGCAGTTTCCTGAGCTGTTTTGGCATCTGAAAAAGCATTTTCATACTCTGTTTTTCTTGCACCTGCTGTCTCATTTGCTTTTACAAGATTGCCCTGTGCTTCACTTAATTCGCTATTATAATTCTTTTCAATGGCCTCAAATTCTGCTTTTTTGCTGTTTGCCGCTGCTCTTGCAGTTTCTGCTTTTGAATTTGCTTCGCTTACTCTCTGCTTTGCTTTCTCTCCATCTAAAATATCTTGTTTTGTCTCTTCATCCACTTTGGTAGCAGTTGCAGCAGTTTCATCTGCAGTCTTCTTTAAAGAATTGTATTCATCCGTTAAATCACCGCTATTTATATATAAAGAATCATTTTTACGGGACGAAGAATCCCAACTTATTTTCTCAAAAACTGTTATAGAGTTATCATCAGTATCAAAATCAAAATAGTGGTCTTTTCCATTTATCTTAACTCGTAAGTAATGATGATTTCTTCCGTGCCTATCAGTAAAATGTTTTTCTATATTTCTACGGTCTATCACTGTGTCAGGATCAAGCTGCTTAAAATAGTAGCAAACTATATCAAGCGCTATATTAGCATTATAATAGGGTGCACCAAGTCCACTCACCACTGAACTACCTGCAACTTTTATTGCATATTCCTCAGCTTTATCATTGTACTTATTATCAAACGCATTCTTAGCATCTTCTGCTGCTTTATCAGCTTCACTCTTTCTATTAGCTGCTGCGTTACCTTTACTAATAGCTTTAGCTATATCAGAAGCTGCTTTTTCTGCCTCAGATGCTTTTTCATCCAATGATTCATATTCTGACTTGGCTTTATTCTTGGCTTTATTGTACTCGCTTTCAGGGTTAGTCGCATTTTCTTTAAGTTCTGTGATTGCTTTTTCAATCTCCCCTACAGCTTTAGCAGCATCATCTGCATCTTTCTTAGCATCATCTGCCTTTTCCTTAAAATCATCTGCTACCTTCTGAGCTGCATCTGCCTCATCTTTAGCTTCATCAGCTACTTTCTGCTTGTCATTGGCAGTTTTCCTTGCATTATTAGCTGTATTTCTGGCAGCATCTGCCTTTTCCTTAAGATCATCTGCTACCTTCTGAGCTGCATCTGCCTCATCTTTAGCATCCTGAGCCTTCTTATCGAGATCCTTGGATGTTCCTTCTGCTCTATCAGCTGTGTCTGCAGCATCATCCGCCTTCTCTTTCAGATCATCTGCTGTTTTCTGTGCATCTGCAGCATCCTGCTCAGCCTTGTCAGCCTTCTTGTCAAGAGCATCAGCTGTTTCCTGAGCTCTTTTAGCTGTCTTCTGGTCGGCATCTGCAGTTTCCTTAAGTTCATCTGCTGCTTCCTGTGCCTTATCAGCAGCATCCTGTGCAGCCTCTGCTTCAGCATTTGCCTTTGTAAGAGCTTCATCAGCTTTTTTCTTTACATCTTCTGCTGCCTCAAGCTGCATATCTGCAACATCATCTGCAGATTTTTTTGCTGTCTTTGCTTCCTCAAGAGCCTTATCAGCTGCTATGCGGAGCTGCTCAGCTGCCTTCTTTGCGTTATCAAGATTGGTCTTTGCTGTTTCAAGATCACTTGAAGCATTGTTCTGAGCTTCTTCGTACTTCTTCTTTGCAGCTTCTACTTTTTCAAGTGCTGCTTCATAATTCTTCTTGCTGTCATTATACTTATTAAGCGCTTCGTTACATGCTGTATTAGCTTTTTCTGCAGCCTTTGATGCCTCATCATATGCTGAAGTTGCTTCGTCAACTGTTGAAGCATTGTTTATCTTCTGTTTCTGCTCATCGATTTTCTTTTCAGCTTCAGAAACAGCATCTTTGTAATCACCTGCTGCATTGTTTGCGTCTTCCTGAGCATTCTTTGCTTCTGCCAGAGCACCATCAACATCTGTAGAAGCATCGCTTATAGCCTGTACATTCTCCTGTACCTTATCTCCTGTAGGAAGATTGGAAACTGCCTCTGTGAGGTTTTCCATTGCACCTTCGATTTCCTCTGCTGTTGTTTTTGCAACTTCTGCTGTATTCTCTGCTGCGCCATTAACTGTGTTATCTTCTGCTGTAGAACCTTCGCCGCTTTCATTATTTGCTTCTGATGCTGCGTTTTCCTCAGCAGGAGCAGGTGCCTGATTTGTAACCTCTTCTGCTTCAGTATTTGTTGTTGCAGTTTCTGCTACAGGAGCTTCTTCGGTATTACTATCTTCTGATGTTGTCTCTTCCTGCTTTACTTCTTCCTTAGGAAGATTTTCTACTGCTTCTTCAACCTTGCCGGCTGCGTCATCAATATTATTAACGGCATTTCCGTATTCCTCTGCCATTTTCTCTGCACTTGTATCTTCAATACTCAGTGTATTTGAATCTTCTGTTGTATCAGTTATCTCCTCAGCCATTACCGCTATGGGATTCATCATCATAGCTGCGCTAAGTCCAAATGTTGCTGTTTTGATCAGGTACTTGTTGATATTATTTCTTTTCATATTTAAAACCTCTTCGTATCACAAAACGATTTATATTTGTCTGATAAGAGGATTATATGATATATTATTTCAAAAAAAAGCGCTGAAAATGAAACGATTATTTCAAAACTCGTACTTGACTTATTTCCGTTTCTATGAAAGAGCCTATTTTCCTGTAAGTTCCCCCGCAAAATCCGCAAAGGTTTGCATTCTTTAATTTTCTATTAACTATTTCTTTAAAAATGATTAATTCGGGCTTCCAGCGCAGTCTACATCTACGTTTGCAGGAAACCCGAATCTTGAAAAACTACCTGTATTTTGCTTTAAACCCTGGCTATGGCATCGTCAGGAATGGGACATACATATCCCTCTTTTGTCCTTTCTTTGAATTCTTCGTTTGCTTCTTTTAGTATCTGATCATGTTCATATAAATCTATTGCCGTTGCGCACAGTACCTTGCCTGCGTGCAGTTCCGCCTTGTGTCCGATAGACGATCCGCCCGAAGATACATTCTGCCAGCTATGTCCGGGACATCCGTTTGGCCATGCAGCCACATGGATCTGAAGTGTCGGGCACTGCCAGCTGACGTCTCCCACGTCTGTTGATCCCGGCTCAAATGCATCTTTTGTAAAATGAGGAAGGAGGAAATCATTCATAGCTCTCTCAAAGGCACATTCCGCAGCTTTCTTCTTTTTCAAAGCTTCAACCTCTTTTTTATATTCAGGATCAAAAGGAGTTCCAAGTCCCGGAATACCATCATATCCCTCATAGGTATGTGCCAGTTTTTTGGCAAATTCAAACTCATCATTTGTATATGTGGGAACACCTAATTTCTCGAAGTTTTTATATGCAACCTCTTCAAGAGTCCTGTTTGTCACTGTATCAGAGAGGCCATCAACGAACTCCCTTGTAAATGTAGTCTCAGTCATAAGAGCAGCGCCTTCTGCTATTTTGTCAACTCTCTTTTGCAGTTCAACCGCTTCTCCCACATGGTTTGACCTTACCATATAAAGTACCTGTGCATTTGGCTGAACAACGTTGGGGCTGACTCCACCCGCATCTGTTATTGCATAGTGTACTCTTGCCCTGTCACTCATGTGCTCTCTCAAAAACTGAACGCCTATGTTCATGAGTTCTACGCCGTCAAGAGCACTCCTTCCTTTCTCAGGAGTAGCAGATGCATGTGAAGCTATTCCATGAAAAGTGTATCTCACCTGAATGCATGAGTTTGAAGAACCTGTCACAACCTCGTTGCAGTCCTCTGGATGCCAGGTAAGAGCAGCATCTATCTTCTTCCACTCTCCGTCTCTTGCCATGAAAGCCTTAGACGCGCAGCCTTCTTCTCCGGGACATCCGTACAAAATAACTGTACCTTCTCTTCTGCTCTCCTCGAGATATTTCTTTATTCCGAGCGTTGCCGCCATAGCGCCTGCACCAAGCATATTGTGACCGCAGCCGTGTCCTGCATCCTCACCGGTTCCTTCTTGAGAAATATATGTTTCTTTTTCAGTACAGGCTCTTTTCTGGGCAAGTCCTGACAGAGCATCGTATTCTGCAAGAATCCCTATTACAGGTTTCCCTTTTCCGAACTTTGCACGAAAAGCTGTAGGAATATTGCAAATTCCTTTTTCAACGTCAAATCCCTCTTTTTCCATAACTTCGCAGTACAGGTCACAGGATTTATATTCCTTTAATGAAAGCTCAGCATATTCCCATATCTTATCAGACACTTCTGTTACAAGATCTTTTTTGCTCTCTATTTCTTTTATGGCGAGTTCTTTTAAACCTTCAATATCATCAGGTGAATTTATTTTATTACTGTCCATTTAGCCCTCCGTTTTTATAAAAATAGTGTCTAGATAAGCACAAAGGAACTGCCGGGATAATCCATGCAGTTCCTTTCTTCATTTATAATACTTTCCCAAGAAATTCCTTCAATCTGTCACATTTGGGATTTTCAAAAATATCTTCGGGAGTTCCCTGTTCAAGCAGTTTTCCGTCTGCCATGAAAAGAACCCTGTTTCCTACTTCTCTTGCAAATCCCATCTCATGCGTAACAACAACCATCGTCATTCCTTCTGCCGCAAGTTGTTTCATAACATCCAGAACTTCACCTACCATCTCAGGATCCAGTGCTGATGTAGGCTCATCAAAGAGCATCACCTCGGGTTCCATCATGAGCGCTCTCACTATTGCAATACGCTGCTTTTGTCCACCGGAAAGCTGTATCGGATAAGCATCAGCTCTGTCTTCAAGGCCAACCCTCTTAAGGAGCTCCATGGCTTTCTTTTTAGCTTCTTCCTCCGGAACATGCTTAACCTTCATCGGTGCAAGGATCATATTCTGCATAATTGTCTTGTGCGGAAAAAGATTAAAGTGCTGAAATACCATGCCCATTTTCTGTCTGTGGACATCTATATCGATTTTTTTCCACTTGCCGTTTTCATCCTTGAATTTCTTCTTGGTTATATCGACATCATCAAAAATTATCGCACCGCCTGTGGGCTCTTCAAGGAGATTGAGCGATCTGAGGAATGTTGATTTTCCGCTTCCGGAAGGACCTATGACAACCATGACATCGCCCTTATCTATCTCAACACTCACTCCGTCAAGTGCCTTGATCTTGCCGCCATTATAATGCTTTTCTAGATCTGTTATCTGAATAAGTTTATCTCTTGTCGCCACGGCTCATCCTCCTTTCAAAATATGCAATGAGCTTACTTGTAGGGAAGCACAGGCAGAAATAAATTGCTGTTGCAACAAGCAGTGGCTCAATGATAATGAAAGTTGCACCTCTTACCGCATTGACTGCAGACATAATGTCCTGAACACCAATTGTATAAGTAATAGCAGACTCCTTGATGATAACTACGAATTCGTTTGCTATTGCGGGAAGGATGTTCTTTATCGCCTGAGGCAGAATAATGTATCGCATATTCTGGAACTGACTCATGCCAAGTGATCTGGCAGCTTCAGTCTGTCCCTGGTCGATCGACTGAATTCCGGAACGCATGATCTCACACAGATAAGCACCGGAGTTCATTCCCAGAGCGACAACTCCGGGGAAAAATCTTTCAAACTTAATGAATCCCAGAAATGTAAAGTTCGGAAGTTCAATAAGTGCTCCAAACACGCCGTAATAGATGATCGCAACCTGCACAATAACTGGTGTTGATCTAAGTATCTCTACGTATGCTGTTGCAAGAAAACTCAAAGGGTTAAATTTACCTATTGCAACGCCAAGACCGCTTTCCTTCTGATGCCCCTCCTTATCAAGTCCAAGAAAAGCAAAAGGATAACATCTGGACATTCTCATGGCAGAGAGGATAAGAGCGAGCACAAAACCTATAGCAACGGTAAAAAGAGAGAGCATTACCGTTACAAGGATTCCCTGCCAGAACAATGTCATGTATGGAGTTAGTTTTGAAAAATTCTCTATTTTAATAAAGCTGTCCATAAATTAGTCCTCTAAAAGACCTTCTATAATTTCTCCGCTTGCCTGCTCATTGGCTGTAGCTACGAACTCATCCATTTTTCCTGAATCAATAGCGCTCTTTATTGCCTCGTTTACAGCATCCTTAAGTGCTGTGTTGTCCTTGGAAATACCAACTGCTGAACCCTCTGCTCCGTCATAAGGAACATCAAGTACTACGCAAAGCTCAGGATAGTTCTTGGCATAACTTTCAGCAACAGCAGTTTCGATATATGCACCATCAAGCTTGCCTGCAAGAAGCTCTGCAACTATATCTGTTACCTTGGTAAGCTGAATGATATCTGCATCAGGGCTGTTTGTCTGTGCAAGGTCAACCTGGATAGAACCTGTCTGAGCACCTATCTCATACTCAGCATTGTTTGTATCCTCAAGACTTGTGAACTTGTCCTTGTTTGCCTGAGTGCATACAAATGACTGTCCGCCTTCATAGTAAATATCTGAAAAGTCCATGATAGATTCACGCTTCGGATCCGGTGAAAGACCTGCAAGTCCAAGGTCAACAGATTTTGTCTGAAGCTCCATAAGAACACCGTCAAAGTCAACCGGTACAACCTCAAGCTCAAGACCAAGGTAATCAGCAATGTAGCCGGCAAGAGCAATGTCAAAACCAGCAAGCTGAGGTGTTCCCTCATCATCTACTGCATAGAACTCATAGGGAGCAAAATCAGGTGATGTTGCTACTGTAAGCTTTCCTTCTGTTACTGTTGAGATCTCTGCCGCTGTGCCTGCTGTCTCTGTATTCTCCTCAGCTTCTGATTCCTCTGTACTCTCTGCCTCTGCTGCGTCCTCAGTGCTCTCAGCCTCTGCTGCATCTTCTGTACTCTCAGCCTCAGTAGTTGTGCTCTCTTCTTCATTAGATGCTGTATCTGCGGATGATCCTCCACAAGCTGTCATACTAAATACCATAACACCTGTCAAAATAGCTGCGATAAGTTTCTTCTTCATAATGTTCCTCCTTAAAATATTCATATATGCAATGCATTATGCATAAATATTCATTTCTTTAATGTTTTATACATAATAATACACTTGATGTATTTTATCAACCCCCTAAATTAAAAATAATCAAGAATTTGCAAAACTCTGGTAGCACTCACATACAAAATTTATTCATAAAATGAAAAAAACGCCTGCAAAACAGACGTTTCTCTCATCCTTAATTATTATAGAGGGAACTATATAATAGAGGAAATCATTTGGGACTTTATTATCTCACAAAGTATGTCACAAAAGTGTCACATAATTCAAAGCCGCATAAATAAGCCATTTCCATGTCATTATGATTCTTTATCACATGGTTTTTCACATCAGAAATCTTCTTCTGACATCTGAACCAGTTTCCCCAGAGTCATTTCTCCCCAGCTATACTGGGACATATATTCTCCTGCAAATACATACTGGGCCTTTTTGCCCTCCAGGAACATAAAATAGTCACACACAAAAAAGTTCCTGTCTATTCCGGCAGCTCCCCTTCTTCTTATAAGAGCATCGCCTACTCCCTGATCGGAAAAGACTCTTTGCATGTCAGCAAAAAGATTTCTTAAATATGAGCCATGGCTTCCTGCATCAAGCTCATCCATCCACAGATATTCCATTATCTGATCGAAAGTCCTCATTGCCCCGTTAGCATCTATAAGGACTGCGAGCAGTTCCTTAGTTTTGCTGTATGCAAACTCAACCGGTTTGCCGTCTACCCCGAACACTTCAAAATTGCCGAAGGTACGAATGCGCATCTTCTTTTCAAGACTTTCTTCCACAGGATATCTTAGATGTTCAAGCGCATCTTTTACTTTTCCTGCTGTAACCGGTTTTAAAATATACCCACTAGCATATAAAGAAAAAGCATCCTGCATAAATTCAGAGTAACCGGTAACAAAAATTATATTTATCCTCGAATTAAATTTCTGAAGCTCTTTTGCCACTTTTATTCCGTTTTCGCCGCGCATCTCTACATCAAGAAAAGCAATATCAGGAATAGATTTTTTCAGATATTCTATAGCATCTTCTCCACTTTCAAATCCTTCCACTTCAATCGATGGATCTGCCTTTTTTATAGCATTCAAGCACCCCTCAAGTGCAAGATATTCATCATCAACCGCTATAGCTTTCATATTACTTACTCCTGTCTAATGACCTAAGGGATACCGCTTGCGGTAGATTCCTTAAGTCAGTCTACTGTTTTTATAATTGGTTTGACACTACCCTCACATTTTTAGGAATCCTTACTACTGCCTTGGTTCCCTCATTATCCTTACTTTCAATCTGTAGATTTCCGCCTGCCATCATTGCTAATCTCTCTCGAAGATTTTTAAGTCCCACGTGAAGTGATTCGTCATTTTTTAGCTTCTCCATGTCAAATCCCACACCATCATCTCTAACCTCGATAACATAATTGTTTTCTTCTGAATATGTGGTGATAATTATTTTTCCGCCTTCTTTTCTGTTTTGTATACCGTGCTTTACAGCATTTTCAACCAATATCTGAATGGTAAGCGGCGGAACCCTGAAATTGTCTTCTTGGATGCGGTATTCGACTTCAAGCTTATCTCTGAATCTCATTTTCTCAAGACTCACATAGTTTTCAACGTGACTTAGTTCTTTGCTAAAAGGAATGTTTTCTTCCTGCTCTAGACTGTTCAAGTTGGATCTTAAGTACTCTGCAAAATTACCTATTGCTTCCTGAGCCTGTTCTGCGTCCTTGTCGCAGAGGACATATATGGAATTAAGAACATTATACAAAAAGTGTGGTTTTATCTGACTAAGCAGGATTTTTATCCTGTCTCTCTCTATTTTATCCTGCTGCTTTAAGATACGTGTTTCCTGCTCGTATTGAATTGTATTATTCATAAGTATAAGTGAAAGAAGGATCATAAATGGCATATATTCAGGTCCCGGATATATTTCCCTCAAAATAACGCCAAGAAGAGGAAGAATCATGAATGAACCCAGGATAATTCCATTCTTTTTATCCACACTTTTTCTGTATTTAACAGCAAAATAAAACGGCTCAATGATCAGAAGATATCCCCCAACCTGCCCCAGCGTATATAAAGGGCCAGGGATAAACTCATCTCCGTCAAAATAAAGTATCATCCCGTTAAATGCAGAAATCAGCCATGCGAATGCATAGATTACCGTTACCG
>Ga0247608_10007984_pt1 | contig 10776 bp, 8 predicted proteins | sample 176DNAGHGlowgp2_FD_193490 | JGI IMG/M metagenome (GOLD analysis project Ga0247608, IMG submission 193490) | Sheep rumen microbial communities from Palmerston North, Manawatu-Wanganui, New Zealand - 1766 DNA GHGlow gp2 | ecosystem: Host-associated > Mammals > Digestive system > Stomach > Rumen ... | reverse complement strand
GCCTGCATGGTGTTGCAGTTCAAGAGCGACAACGTACCCCTGGGCATGGCGACAGCGATGTATGAAATCGGGAATTCCTGGCTGGTGATCATGTTCTACCTGCTCATGGCTTTCCTGCTTCTTGACCTCGGCAGGCTGGTGCATCTTGTCCCTGCTGCATGGCTCAAGGACAATGCCATCACAACGGTTGTGTTGACGGGCATCATGTTGACCACGTTTATAGCGGGCAACATCCATTATCACAACAAGCAGCGTCAAGAAATCACGCTCACGACCGACAAGCGGCTGGAGCATCCACTGAAGATTGTCATGTTGAGTGACTTGCATGCAGGCTTCCACAATCGTCGTGCCGAAGTCGGTCGCTGGGTCGATATGGTTAATGCTGAACAGGCCGATCTCATTGTCATTGCCGGTGACCTGATTGACGGCAATGTGCGGCCCCTGCATGCTCAAGGCACTGTCGAGGAGCTGCGTCGCCTCAATGCTCCCACAATAGCCTGCCTGGGAAATCATGAGTACATCACCGGCATCGACAATTCACTGGACTTGTTGCAAGAGACGGGGATCCGGATCCTGCGAGACGATACCGTCAGCCTGGCAGGTGTCACCATTGTGGGACGCGATGACCGCAGCAATCCAGGCCGCAAGAGTGTGGGGCAGCTGTTGCACGATGTGAATAAGTCTAATTACATTATTTTGCTCGACCACCAGCCCTATCACCTTGAAGAAGCAGAACAAAACGGAGTGGATTTGCAACTGAGCGGTCACACTCACCGTGGTCAAGTGTGGCCCCTCAACTGGGTGACGCGCGCCATCTATGAATGCGACTATGGTCAGCATCGGCGCGGCAAGACTGATTATTACGTCAGTTCAGGTATGGGTATCTGGGGTGGTAAATTCCGCATCGGCACCGACTCTGAATATGCAGTCATTCATGTTGAGCAAAAATAGCTCATAGCGTGAGCAAGTAGAAATAAGGAGAAACATCAGTAAAAACCACCACTCATCACATGCAGCAATTCTATACTATCGCCTTGCTCGTTGTGTCCAATATCTTCATGACATTTGCCTGGTATGGACACCTCAAGCTACAGCAGCTCAAAATCTTCACCGACAACACCCCATTATATGTCATCATTTTCATGTCCTGGATGCTGGCATTACCCGAATACTCTTGTCAGGTGCCGGCTAACCGCATTGGCTTTGAGGGCAATGGCGGTCCTTACACCATCATGCAGTTGAAGGTGATTCAAGAAGTGATTTCGCTGAGCGTCTTCACGATATTTGTCACCATCTTTTTCAATGGCGAGACGCTGCGGTGGAACCATCTGGCAGCGTTTGTCTGCCTGGTTCTTGCCGTGTATTTCATCTTCTATAAGGGATAAAGCCTGTCTCTTATTTCCTGAACAATGCGGTGACCAGGCTGAGGCGCTTGGGCAGCGACCCGTCGCTGCTCCATTCAAGTTCAAAGCCCAGCAAATCCTTTGTTATCGCCATGACATCAAAACCGACCGACTCCAAGGAATGGCGCAACAGCTCGGGATGCCGACAGGATTTGCCATCGGGACGAGTGCACCCCTCTGGGCACAACTCACAGCGGAAAGTGAACAAGCGGCTGCCTGGCTCTTGTCGCTCGCGCTCATAAAGTTGTGGGAGCAGTTCCTGCCACACTTGTTGCATGGCTACACGGCCTGTTGCCGACGACTGTTCGGCAGTGCGGCAGGAGGCTCGTGTATCCTCGTCAAACTCGATGGTAGTACCCATCACAGTTACTGAGCGAAAACCAAGGGTGAGAGTCAATGGGTCGAAGTCAAAAGGAGGACAGCCCCATGACTGGCCATACCCCGGGCACTGCCTGCAATAGACCAGAAACCGTTCCACATCACGATAACGGTCGATAAACTCATCGGCAGCAATAGTGACTTCCTTGCTTGTGACAGAATATTTCATGCTTGCAAAATTAGTGAAAACACATTAATTTTGCAAGCTAATGATTAAAATGCAGACTCACATGACTGATAAAATGCACTTGGTGTTTGACCTGGGTGGCGTGGTTTTTCGCTTGGACAAGATGAATGCCATCAGGCGGTTTAAGGAAATCGGGGTAACACATGTTGAAGATTTCCTGGATGATTATGCCCAAAAGGGCATCTTTGGAGACTTGGAAGCCGGACGACTTACAGCTGAAGAATATCGCGATGAGTTGAGCCACATTGTTGGCAAGCAGCTGTCGATGGATGAATTGGAGTATGCGTGGACTGGATATGCCGCCGAGTTGTTCCAACGGAATTTTGATGCCTTGTTGAAACTGAGGCACTGGGGATACCGCGTCGCTTTGTTGTCTAACACCAACCCCTTCATGATGCGATGGGCACGCAGCGAGGCATTTGACGGCAGTGGCCATGGCCTGGACCATTACTTCGACAAGCTCTACCTGAGCTACGAGATGTGCATGATGAAGCCCTCACCCGAAATATTTAAAGCCATGCTTGATGGAGAACAAACTGCACCCGATAATGTGCTTTTCATCGATGACAGTGCCCAAAACTGCCAGGTGGCTTCATCGTTAGGCATCAAGACGCTCAATCCTGCCAATGGCGGTGACTGGCGAGGTGACGTATTCTCGATCGTCGGCATCGATTGAATCGGTTCTTTCCCAATAGCAATGCGGAGTGACTCATTTACTGAATCACCCCGCATTGTTATTGAGCGGTTAATTGATTAGTTCTTCTTCTCTTCCACGGCAGGTGCAGCGGCCGCCTTGGCGGCGTTGATGCTATCCTGCTGGGCTTTGTACTGCTTGGCAGCCTCGCTGCCGGGTTTCAACCATGTGTCGAGCCACTTAAAGAACTCGCGTTGCCACAGGATGCTGTTCTGGGGCTTGAGAATCCAGTGGTTCTCGTCAGGGAAGAGCAACAGGCGTGCGGGCAGACCCTTGATCTTGGCGGCATTGAATGCCTGACAAGCCTGGGTGAAGACGATGCGGTAATCGAGCTCACCAGCGGTACACATGATGGGAGTATCCCAGTTCTGGACATAATTCTTGGGGTTGGCCTGAGTGTAGGAACGCTGTGCGGTAGCATTGTTCTTCTCCCAGAAGGCGCCTCCCAGATCCCACTGTACAAACCACATCTCCTCGGTCTCCAGGTACTGAGCCTCGAGATTGAAGATACCGGCATGAGCCAGGAAGCAAGCAAAGCGCTTGTTGTGATTGCCGGCAAGGAAGTAAACCGAGTATCCGCCATAGCTGGCACCCACAGCACCGATGTGGTCACCGTCGATGTAGGGCTCCTTCTTCATGTAGTCCACGGCGCTGAGGTAGTCACGCATGTTCTGGCCACCGTAGTCGCCACTGATCTGCGCATTCCATTCGGTGCCAAAGCCAGGCAAGCCGCGGCGGTTAGGCAGGATGACGATGTAGCCGTTGCTGGCCATGATGCGCATGTTCCAACGATAGCTCCAGAACTGGCTGACGGGCGATTGTGGTCCACCCTCACAGAAGAGTATCGCGGGATACTTCTTGCTGGGGTCAAAGTTGGGCGGGTAGCACACCCAAGTGGTCATGAGTTTGCCATCGGTAGTGGGAATCATGCGCTTCTCGATGCCAATAGGATCCACCTGAGCGAGCATTTCATCATTGACATGAGTGAGCTGGACGGGCTCCTTGCCCATCTCAACGCGATAGACCTCATTAGGAGTCTGGTAGCTGTGCTGGCAGGTGATGATGGAGCCGTCGCCGGCAAAGGCAATTCCCTCATAGTCACACACACCCATTGCAATGGTGTCAACACGCTGTGTGGCAACTTCCATGCGGAAGATGGGTTGAACACCCTGGAAGGGACAGATAAAGTAGATGAACTTCTCGTCGGGCGACCATGCGATGTCATCAACGCTGTAGTCCCAGTTGGCGGTCAAGTCCTTCTTGTTGCCGGCAGCATCCATAAAGAAGATGCGGTTCTTGTCGGCCTCATATCCGTCATGCTCCATCGAGAGCCAAGCCATCTCGCCCTTGCTGTTGATGATGGGATAGGTGTCATATCCCATCATGCCCTGGGTCAAGTTCTGGGTCTTGCCAGTCTCGAGGTCATACTTGTAGAGGTCGCTGTTGGTCGAGAAGGCATAGTCCTTTCCCGTTTTCTTGCGCGAGACATAGACCAGACTCTTGCTGTCGGGGGTCCAAGCCAGAGACTCAATACCGCCCCAAGGCTTCATCGGTGACTCATAGGGCTCGCCCTCGAGCACATCCCTGACGTTACCAGCCTTGCTGCCGTCAAAGTCGGCAACAAAGGGGTGCGGAATAGTGGTCACCCACTCATCCCAGTGCTTGTACATCATGTCGTCGTAGAGCTTGCCTGTGGTCTTGTCGAGGTCAGGATAGATGTCTTGCACGGTCTGGCCATACTTGACTTGGGCAATCATGACCACGTGTTTCTCATCGGGCGAGAAAATAAATCCCTCGATGCCCTCGGCAACATTGCTCACGCAGCTGCGACCACCACCGTCGGCATTCATGATCCACAGTTGCGGGCACTTGGCTTCGCCATCCTCGGTATAGATAAAAGCAATTTTCTTGCCGCCGTCGATCCACACGGCGTTGCTCTCGCTCTTGGGCGTGTTGGTGATTTGACGGGCGTTCTTGCCATCGATATCCATCACCCACAGGTCGCAATTGCCCTTATTGGTAGAGATGTCATAATAGGTCACGCCATACAGAATTTTCTTGCCGTCGGGCGACACTTGCGGCCCACCCACGCGGCCCAAGCGATTCAGGAATTCGGGTGTGAACTCTTTCTTTTCCATCTTGCCTGAAGTTTTCTCGGTCGCTGGTGCCTGGCCTGATGTGCCATCGCCCTGTTTGGAACAAGTCGATGAACTGAGCAGAGCCAATACTGCAACCGACAATGCTGTTAACTTGAATAGTTTCATAAAATACTAATGTTAATGATGTATTGATTGTTAAATTGGTTTTCCTGTTGTTTGAACATGCAAAGATAACTATTTTATTATCATCCTGTGCTAACATGTCTGGTTTTTTAGAAAGAAATCACTATATTTGCGCTTAATTATACTCATTAAAGGTCATGACAAAGAAATTGATTCTATCTCTGCTTGTGGCGATAAGCGGTTTGGCCACGTCAATGGCAGTCACAGCAGTTGACAATTATACCCGATTTGTCAATCCTCGAATTGGCACTGGAGGTCATGGACATGTGTTTTTCGGGGCCAATGTCCCGTTTGGTTATGTACAGTTAGGGCCCACGCAGCCCACGCGAGGCTGGGACTGGTGTTCGGGTTACCATGCGAGTGACTCGGTGCTCATTGGTTTCGGGCACCAGCACTTGAGCGGAACCGGTATTGGTGATTTGGGTGACATCGCCTTGTTGCCCGTGTGCCGCCCCGACCAGCGCGAGGTGCTTTTTAGCCATAATGATGAGGTTTGCCATCCAGGTTACTATTCTGTTGTCCTGAGCGACGGAGGCACCCCCTATGTCAACGTGGAGTTGACAGCAACATTGCGGGCAGGCATGCATCGTTACACCTTCGCTCAAGACATGGAGGTCATGCGATTGCTTGTTGACTTGGGACAGGGCATCGGCTGGGATTCTCCCGTCGATGTGGAAATTAGGCAGGTTAATCCTCGATTCATCACCGGTCATCGCCACTCCAGAGGATGGGCCCGCAATCAGCGGGACTTTTTTGCCATGCAGTTCTCACAAGACGTGACATTAGAGAAAATCAACGGGGACACATTGGGATTAATTACCGCACCTAACCGGGGCGAGCCCCTACTGGTCAAGGTGGGACTGTCGGCTGTCGATGAGAGTCATGCTGCCATGAATCTGCTGGCCGAAGTGGCCGGCTGGGATTTTGATGAGGTTGCCCGCAATGCTGATGACGCATGGAACCGTGAACTGGGAAAAGTCGAGGTGAGCACAACCGATGTCGAGGCTCGCACAACTTTCTACACCGCACTATATCACACGATGGTGGCACCTTCGGTCTATTGTGACGTTAACGGTGATTATCGTGGAGCCGACGGAGGCGTTCATGCAGGAGATTTTACCAACTACACTACCCTATCGCTGTGGGACACCTATCGTGCAGCCCATCCGCTGCAGACGCTCATCCATCGCGAAAAACAGCAAGATGTTGCACAGACCCTGCTGCACATCTTCCAGCAACAGGGCAAATTGCCCGTGTGGCACTTGATGGGTAACGAGACCGACTGCATGGTTGGCAACCCGGCGATTCCTGTGTTGGCCGATTTAGTGCTCAAGGGATTTGACGTGGATGCCAAGGCGGCACTCAAGGCGATGACCACAAGCGCCATGCTTGACGAGCGCTCGATGGGGCTCTTGAAAAAGTATGGATATATACCATTTGATTTGGAACCCGACAAAGAGACCGTTGCCCGTGGCTTAGAGTATGCGCTTGCCGACTGGTGCATTGCCCGTGTGGCCCAACTCACCGGAGAGCGCGAGGATTACGCCTATTTTGATGAGCGCAGCCGTTCTTACCGCCATTATTTTGACAGGCAGTCACGCTTCATGCGCGGCAAGGATTCTAATGGACATTTCAGGGATATCAATGAGTTTGACCCTCTGTCCACCAAGCACCGCAACGACGATTATTGTGAGGGCAATGCTTGGCAATATACCTGGCTCGTGCCACATGACGTTCACGGGCTGGCGGGACTATTTGGCGGTGAGAAGGCATTTGTCAGCAAGCTCGACTCACTGTTCATCGTCGAGGGGGACCTGGGCGATGAGGCTTCACCCGACGTGTCGGGACTTATCGGCCAGTATGCCCACGGCAACGAGCCCAGCCACCACATTATTTATATGTACAATTACATGGGCCAGCCATGGAAGGCAGCAAGACTCATCAGGAGGGTGTTGCACGACCTTTACCATAACGACGATGATGGCCTGTCAGGCAACGAGGATGTCGGACAGATGTCGGCTTGGTATGTGTTGTCGGCCATTGGCCTCTATCAGGTGGAACCGGCTGGCGGCAAATACATCATCGGCTCACCCCTGTTTGATGAAGCGGCTATCAACGTGGGCGACGGCAAGACGTTTACAATCAAGGCTACCGGCAACAGCGATGAGAACATCTATGTACAGCGTGCCGTGCTCAATGGCAAGCCATACAACAACAGCTACATCGATTACCGTGACATCATCGCTGGTGGGACTCTAGAACTTGTGATGGGCTCCAAACCGTCAAAATGGGGGACCGGCAAGAAAAACAGACCATAACGTATCCACCCGCTATGGCCTGCTTTTATAAGTGTCTCGCTATCGACGAGGCGAGAAATCAGATGAGGGACATGACAATCTTCTTAACATCCTCGCCCAGTCGCTCGGCCTCCTGCATCGTGTGGGCCTCGCTGTAGATGCGGATGATGGGCTCGGTGTTGCTCTTGCGCAAGTGCACCCAACCGTCGGCAAAGTCTATCTTCACACCATCGATGGTGGTCATCTGTTCTCCTTGATAATGTTGCTCAACAGCCTTGAGGATGGCATCAACATCCATCTCGGGCTTGAGTTCGAGTTTGGTCTTCGCAATGCTGTACTGTGGATAAGTTTGCTTGAGTTGGCTTACGGTCTTGCCACTCTTGGCCAACAACGAGAGGAACAGGGCCACACCCACAAGGGCATCACGTCCATAGTGGCTGGCCGGATAAATCACACCACCATTGCCTTCGCCGCCAATGACGGCTCCAGTGCGGCGCATCTCGGTGGTGACGTTAACCTCGCCCACTGCAGCGGCTGTGTAGGTGCAGCCGTGACCTTGAGTGACATCGCGCAGTGCGCGTGATGACGACAGGTTGCTCACGGTCGAGCCTGGCGTGTGTGCCAGCACATAGTCGGCCACGGCAACAAGCGTGTATTCCTCGACAAAGAATTCACCATTCTCCATCACGATGGCCAGACGATCGACATCGGGATCGACCACAAAGCCCACGTCGGCCTTGCCCTGCCTCATGAAATCGCTGATTGCCGTCAAATTCTGGGGAATGGGTTCGGGCGTGTGTCCAAAGTTGCCCGTCGGGTCACAAAAGAGTTTCTCAACCTTTGTCACGCCAAGGGCTTGGAGCAATTGGGGAATGGCAATACCGCCCACCGAGTTCACCGCATCGACAGCGACCGTGAAGTCTGCCTTGCGGATGGCCTCCACATCAACCAGGTCAAGTGCCAGCACATGATCGATGTGCCGTCTCAACCAGGTGTAGTTCTTCATTTCACGTCCCAGGTGATCGACATCGGCATAGTCAAAGTCCTCGGCCTCGGCGATTCGCAGCACCTCTTTGCCCTCGACATCGGTAAGGAATTCACCATTGTGGTTGAGCAGTTTGAGGGCGTTCCATTGCTTGGGGTTGTGAGATGCGGTGATGATGATGCCTCCGCAGGCCTTCTCGCCCACCACGGCAAGTTCGGTAGTGGGTGTTGTGGCAAGGCCGATGTTGACCACATCAAAGCCCATACCCATGAGCGTTCCCACGACAGTGTTGAGCACCATGCGTCCTGACAGGCGAGCATCGCGTCCCACGACAATGACATTGGATTGCACGGGCGAGTTGCGACGCATGAATGTGGCATAAGCCGAAGTAAACTTGACGATATCGAGCGGCGAGAGTCCATCGCCAGCCTTGCCGCCGATGGTACCGCGTATTCCGGAAATTGATTTTATCAGTGACATATTGTTTAGTTTTGAGTACTTAGTTAGACTTTAGACCTTAGTTGTCTTTATCACAAAAGAACAATCTAATATCTATTATCTGTTATATCATGCTGTGATAGTAGCGAACGTGATAGAAGAAGGGCATCACGTAGGAAATCTCGCTGGTGAAGCCATACTGTGACTTGATGATGAGGTTGACCTCACATTCCACCCCCAGGTAGAGCAGCGGCATCTGCAAGCCATAGCCCCATTGTGACGAGCTGGGCAAGGTGTAGTCACCATAGTTGAAGGAACAGGATTCCTGATCCATTGAGTCCTCATTGCCGCTATAAACTTGCCAAGTGCCATTGGCATGCCAGATGGAAAGGTTGTAGCGCGAATAACGGAAGTAAATGGGTTCACCTTGCTTGGCCTTGTCACCGGTCTTGTCGCCAGCCTTGAGCACCTGCATATAGACGTTGCCGTCGGTATCGATGCGATAGAAGGGAGCATCCTCACCCACCTCAAATACCGAATCGGCGGGAATCGACATTTCCACACGGTGGTTGGCCAGATAGGCATTAACAGCAAAGCGCTCCTCGTTAAGTCGGTCGGCATAACTCTGGTCGTCGTTGCACGCAGTGAGCAACACGAGGGCAAACATGCCCACTAACAGGCAGTTGTTAAAACACTTTTTCATCGTTTATTGTTGTTCGGTTGTTGTTTGTTCATTAGAATTGGTTGCGTCAGGAAAGAGATCTTGGAGCACTTGCAGGAATAAGGCTTCGGCTTCATCAAGTGTCCCCATGAATTCCCCTCCGGCGGCATTCTCGTGACCGCCGCCATTGAAGTAGCGGGCACAGATGTCGCTCACCGAGAAGTCGCCCTGTGAGCGACAAGAAATCTTGATGCGGTCGGCATCCTCACGCATGAACACGCTCCAATAAATATCGGGAATCGCCAGCGGCTTGTTGACCAGCGTCTCGGTGTCACCGCGGTTGTAGTTGAAACGCTCGAGCTCTTCCTTGCTCAAGGCAATGAACGCGGCACCTTGCTCGGGATAAAGACGCATCTTCTCATGGATGGCATACCCCTGGAGGCGCAGGCTGTCGGCACTGAAGGTGTTCATCGCCTTGTTGTAAAGTTGTACACGATTGAAGCGGCGGCGCATGATGGCTGCCAGTATCTCATAGAGTTCTGGATTGTCGCAGCTGTATGCAAACCCGCCAGTATCGGTGAGCAGTCCCACATACAGGCAACTGGCTGCCATGCGGTCCAGGAACCGCAACAGCCCCATCTGCATGAGTACCCTGAAAATCAACTCACAGGTTGAGGAGGCTTCAGGGAAAGAGATGCACACGTCAAATACGTCATCAGGATCAAGATGATGGTCGATGAGCACACGCCTGACGGCAAGTGGTTCAATGAGTTCGGCCAGCCTGTCGATGCGTTTCATGGAGTTGTAGTCGAGGCAAAATAGCAGTTGAGCATCGTTGAGCACATTGCGAGCGCGTAGCTCATACTTGGTATAGACCACAATATCACGCACCCCTGGGATGAAGTCTAACGCCTTGGGGGCCATATCGGGCGTGACCACGACAGCATCTTTGCCTAAACGTCGCAACACGTGGCACAGGGCAAGTGAGGATCCCAAGGCATCGCCGTCGGGCGACTTGTGACAGGTGATGACAATGCGTTGAGCACTGTTGATGAGTGCCCGCAAGCGGTTGATCGTATTCTCGTCGATGATGGGACTAATCATTGTATTTACATCACATGAATTGGCAAAGGTAACGCTTTTTTGCCACATGGATACATCTATTGAAGATTAATTATCGTTAAGGATTGTTTCGCTGCCCATTTTGTGCGGATTGGGTTGCATGAATGCATCAAAAATGTTATCTTTGCCGATTAAACCACAAGAAATCGCACATCATGTTAGAAAACATCTATAATGACATCATTAGCCCCGATGTCAACCTTATCGGGGCCATTACTAAACTGGTGCTGAGTTTGATACTGGGCGCTGTCATCGGCATCGAGCGTCGCCACAAGGGTCAGATTGCGGGATTGCGCACCTTTGCCTTGATATCGATGGGAGCCACCCTG
>Ga0247608_10007983_pt1 | contig 10776 bp, 7 predicted proteins | sample 176DNAGHGlowgp2_FD_193490 | JGI IMG/M metagenome (GOLD analysis project Ga0247608, IMG submission 193490) | Sheep rumen microbial communities from Palmerston North, Manawatu-Wanganui, New Zealand - 1766 DNA GHGlow gp2 | ecosystem: Host-associated > Mammals > Digestive system > Stomach > Rumen ... | reverse complement strand
CAGTGCCTGAGAGTCTGTCGGGATAACCGTTTCCTCCCCACTGTTCATGATGGGACCTGGCCATCTGGTATGCGTAGGACAAAAAGTGTGAATTGGGAAGAAGATGGGCATACTTCCTGATGGAATCAGCTCCATATACGGTATGCATCTTCATGGTCTCAAACTCTTCCGGTGTATATTTTCCCACCTTGGTCAGTATGTCGTCTGGCACGCCGATCTTGCCCATATCATGCATCTGGGAAGCCATCAGAATCATCTCCAGCTCTCCGCTGGGGATCCTTATCATCTTCATCTCGGACATGGACCGAAGGAGTATCTCCAGATACTTGCTGACCCTCTTCACATGGACGCCCGTAAAGCCGTCCTTTCTGGCTATCAGGTCGGACACCATGCCTATGACGAAATACTCCAGCCTCTGGACTTTTTCCTTATTCTCATTTACATCCATCTGGAGCTGCTCATTGTAATCCTGAAGCTGTTCATTAAACTCCTGCAATGATTCATTGCGGCCCAGCAGCTTCCTCTTATCATTGAGCACGCCCACATGCATAGCCACCTTTTTCTGGAGTATTTCCGACACAAAGGGCTTCCTCACAAAATCCACAGCCCCCAGGGTAAAGGCTTCCAGCTCGGTCTCCACCTCATGGTTTACGGTGACAAAAATAACCGGAATATCCTTGGTACGCTCATCCATCCTGAGCCTTGCGCATACTTCAAAACCGTTCATGTCCGGCATATCCAGATCCAGAAGGATGATGGTGGGCAAAACCTTCGCATGCTCCAGGTAGGCAAAAGCCTCCCTGCCGCTGTTCATTATGATCACTCTGTACTCATCCTCCAGAGCAGCCCTGATTATGGCCAGTTCCGTATAGCTGTCATCGATTGCCATTACTGAATACATATTTCCTTCACCCTTTCGATCAAAAGCTTACCACCGAAAATATCAAGCGCACTTCCAACAGTCACATTTATCCTGTCATCCCCCAGTTCCTTAAGCCTTAATATAGCAGCCTCATCTGCTATGCCTCCCGCATAGGTCACCTCATGTCCTTCATAGGAAGCAAGGATGCGGATCAGATCTTCTTCAAAGCCTGATGACTTACCCTCGCAATCCACTCCGTGGATCAGGAATTCATCACAGAAAGCTCCCAGTTCTTCAAACAAAGTCACTTCCACTTCCACATCGGTGAACCTCTGCCATCTGTCGGTGACCACCATATATCTTCCATCTTTTTTCCGGCAGCTTAAGTCCAGCACTATCCTTTTGCTGCCCACTGCCTTTTTCAAAAGTTCCAGATTATCATAATCTATTTTACCGTCCCTGAACACAAAGGAAGTCACGATCACATGGGAAGCCCCCGCATCCAGAAACTGTTCGGCGTTTTCATCATTAATTCCGCCACCCACCTGTAAAAAACCGGGGGCAGCCTTAAGAGCCGATAAAGCCTGGGTCTTAGTGACCTCATAATACTCCGATGAGGCGGCGTTTAACATTATCACATGACCGCCCTTAAGACCCATATCCTTATACATGAGAGCATAGTAAGCGGCGTCCCTGTCGGAGACAAAATTTTCAAAGGCCTCATCACCCTTATCCTTAAGACTTCCTCCCACTATCTGTTTTACCCTGCCGTTATGTATGTCTATACAAGGTCTGAATTCCATTCTTCCTCCAAAATATCACTTTTCCACCAGCACGCCTTCCTCATAGGCTTTGAGCAGTTTCATAAGCTGGTCTATCTGGCTGCGTATCTCTCTTCCCGTATCGGTATCCGCCACCCGCAGGCGATTGAGATGCTGTTCCACCACCATATCATCCTCGGCTATATCAGTCTCATTTAAAATAGCCTCCCAGGTGGATTCAAAAGGCTCGTGAGCTACCAGACGCAGCCCTCTTGAATTTGATACGAGAGTATAACCGGCTATTCCGGTCTTTGACTGATAAGCCTTTGAAAAACCGCCGTCTATGATCAAAAGCTTCCCGTCACACATGATGGGGCTCTGTCCTCTCTTCCTCTCCACGGGCACATGGCCGTTTATGATATGTGACTCATCTCCCGTAAGTCCGAACTCAGCCAGTATCTTTTCCACTATTTTTTTATCATCCCTGAAACCATAATAAGGATTCTTTTTTTCTTTATGAGTTTCCTCATCCTCTATGAGATAGCGCTCAAAAGTAGCCATCTTATCCTTTCCGAAAACCGGCGAATCAGGACCGGTCCAAAGGTACCAGGTATAGTCCTGACCTTTCACACGCTCATGGGCGTCCTTGGAAAAATAACCTCTTCGCACATAGGTTTCCAGCATATCATATAGATCTTTGCCACAGTATTCTTCCGAATCGATGATCATGCTGCGAAAACTGCCGTCTTCATTCATGGGAACACAGCCATGGTACAAAAGATTGGAATTATAAACCTTATAAAGGCTGCCTTTTACATGCAGAAATCTCACATGGCGCTGAAGCTTTTCGGAATGTCTGAAGGCATGGTCAAGCCTCTTCATAAGGAGGAACTCACCCTCTGTAAGTTCGTAAGGGCGCTCCGGATTCACTGTGGGGAAATCGCAATCCTTAAGCGGATAAGTCTTTCCCTCCATAGTTATGGTCTTATTATCAAAATCTATCTTATCCAGCAAAAGCCGGCCTTCCATCTTAAACTCGGGATGCTTTAGTATGAGCTGACCCTCAAGTTTTTGCTGAAGGATGAACATGGCCTTATGCATACGGGTACTCAGCTCATATTCCACCGGATGATGATCCTTGCTTATATTTACCTTGAAATGGCTGCAATCCACATCCTGATAAGCATTCATGGCAAAGGATACCAAAGGCACCAGGTTGATCCCGTAACCCTCTTCGACGGCATCCAGATTCGCATATCTAATGGACATGCGCAGCACGGTGGCTATACTGGCCCAATGTCCTGCCGCGGCGCTCATCCAGATAACGTCATGATTGCCCCACTGAATATCTACAGAGTGATACTTCATCAGGGTATCCATTATCACCTGGGGGCCCGGACCCCTGTCAAAAATATCACCCAGCACGTGAAGATGATCGATGACCAGACGCTGCACCAGATTTGACAGAGCAATGATAAAATCCGGCGCCCTGCCTGTTTCGATGATTGTCTCTATGATGGCAGTATAGTATAATTCCTTATCCTGGACTTCTTCCTTTTCCGTGATAAGTTCTTCTATCACGTAAGCAAAGTCTGAAGGAAGTGCCTTCCTCACCTTGGACCTGGTATACTTTGAGGCCACCCTCTTTGTCATCTGCACCAGACGGTGAAGGGTGATCTTGTACCAGTCTTCGATATTCTCTTCTTCCTGTCTGACTATATCCAGTTTTTCGTTGGGATAATAGATCAGGGTCGCCAGACTCTTTTTATCCTTCTTCGAAAGTGTGTTGCCGAATTCCTCATCTATCTTGCGTCTGACGGAACCGGAGCCGTTTTTAAGCACATGATTGAACTGCTCATACTCTCCGTGAATGTCCGTCAGAAAATGCTCCGTGCCCTTGGGCAGGTTCATTATGGACTGCAGATTGATTATCTCGGTGGAGGCCGAGGCTATGGTGGGGAATTCCCTGGATAAAAGCTTTAATAAAGCCAGATCCTTTTCATCATACTTCATGGCTGATCCTATAATACTACATCCTTCATATCATACATTCCCGGGGCCTTTCCTGCCAGGAACTTGGCCGCCTGAATGGCGCCGTTTCCAAAGACTGCCTTTGAATAAGCCCTGTGGGAGAAGGTGATCACTTCATCCTCACCGGCAAAGATCACATCATGATCTCCCACGATGGTACCGCCTCTGACTGCAGATATGCCCAATTCCTTTGAATCCCTTCTCTGCCTTACGGAAGATCTGTCATATACGTAGGTGTAGGGCTCTTCAAACTCTTCATTAATGGCGTCTGCCAGAGCGATGGCTGTTCCGCTGGGAGCGTCCACCTTAAGGTTATGATGCTTTTCCACGATCTCTATATCAAAGCCCGCATCCGCCAGCTTCACACAGGCCTCCTTCAAAAGCTTCATCAGCATGTTGATGCCCATTGACATATTTGCGGACTTAAGAATGGGGATCTGCTTTGAGCATTCCTTTACCCTGTTTATCTGCTCTTCGGATAAGCCTGTGGTGCACAGTACCAGGGGAAGTTTTTTATCCACCGCATAGTCAAGGAGCGCATCCACGGCTGGGGCTGCGCAGAAGTCGATTATCACATCGGCCTGTACGTCGCAGTCGGATATGTTTTCAAAAACGGGGTAGGTGTTTTGGACAGAGGTATTTTTGTCTATGCCTGCCACGATCTCTATGGCGGGGTCCTGGGCGATGAGGCGGGTTATGGTCTGTCCCATGTGGCCGTTGCAGCCGTGCATTATTGTTTTAATCATTTTTGTTCTCCTGTTATTTTTTTATTATTTAAATATAAATATTTTAATATCTTTCGCTAAAGAAAAAGCAGCCTCAAGCTGTGTTTAGACTACAAACGTTCCTCAACAATAACCTGATCCAGGAGGGCGTACACTTCGTCGCGGGTTACAAAGCCTTCGGAGAAGGCTGTGGCGGAGCCTGCTGCCACCGAAAGTCTGAAGGCTTCCTTGACTTCCATCTTGTTGATCATCGCGTATATGAAGGCGGCGAGCATGGAGTCGCCGGCGCCCACTGCGTTTATCTCTCTTCCCTTGGGAGCGAAGGCGCGGAGTTTTACGCCGTCTTCACCTACCCACAATGCCCCGTCCTGACCCATGGACAGGAGTACATTTCTGGTGCCCATCCTTATGATCCTCTCCATGCAGTCCAGCGCTTCCGCGGGAGAATCTATGGATGTGTTTCCCAGATCCTCCAGTTCCCGCAGGTTAGGCTTTATCAGATAGGGACACTTGGGCAGGGCCAGTCTCAAGGCTTCACCCGATGAATCGATGATGACTTTAACATCCCTGTCGGCCACCAGATCCACCATACTTGCGTATGCCACATTTCTCATATCCGGTGTGCCCATACCGCAGATCACCAGTATATCCCCGTCCTTAACCTGATTTATCATATCATATATAGCAGGCTTAAGCTCTGTGGGCACCAGTGGTCCTCTGGCATTTATCTCGGTGTTTTCCACCCCGGTCAGCTTAACGTTTATTCTCGTCTCACCCTCTGCGAGCTCAACGCACTGCACATCTATGCCTTCAGACCTGACCATGTCCGTCCACCATTTTCCGGCATAACCTGCAGTGACCGCCAGTACCTTGACGGGCACGTCAAAAGCCTTTAGCATACGGGCCACATTGAGGCCTTTACCGCCGGCTATGACCTTTTCCTCCAGAGAACGGTTCACAACGTCATGGGTGAGTCTCAACATCTTTATCATGTAGTCCAGTGAAGGATTGGGAGTAAAAGTATAAACCATGACAGATACTACCTTTCTGATAATATTTTACACATGATATGTCATAAAAGACAAAACAAGCCTGATATGATATCAGGCTTGCAATGATCCAAAATTTATTACTTTATAAGGCCATAATTCTTCATAGCCTCTGAAAGGCGTGCCGCGTTGGCAGCCTCCATTTTAGTGAGAGGACGTCTCAGATTGGAATCATATATCCCGAGAAGCTCCATAGCCATCTTTACGGGTATGGGATTCACTTCACAGAACAAGGCGTCAATGAGTTCCAGCGACTCCAGCTGGATCCTGCGGCTCTCCTGTACATTGCCGTCAAAGAAATTCTGACACATATCGTGCACCTGACGGGGCGCTATGTTTGACAGTACCGAGATGACTCCCTTTCCGCCCAGAGCCAGAAGAGGAAGTACCTGATCGTCATTACCCGAATATACATCCACCTGACCCTTCGCCAGTCCGAAGAGTGTCATAATAAGTCCTAAATTACCGGTGGCATCCTTAACGCCGACTATGTTGGGTACCTGTGTGCACAGATCCACCACCGTCTGGGGAGCTATGGTCACTCCCGTCCTGCCGGGGATATTGTAAAGGATCACGGGGATCTTTACTGACTCGGCTATGATGGTGAAATGCTCCTTTAAGCCCTTCTGGGTAGCCTTGTTATAATAAGGTGAAACCACCAGCAGCGCGTCTGCTCCCAGCTTCTCAGCCTCGGTTGACAGATAAACCGCCGTCTGGGTGCAGTTTGATCCGGTACCTGCGATAACGGGTATCCTGCCTGCCACCTTCTTTACACAGTATGCTATGGTATCCAGATGCTCCTCATGGGTCAGGGTGGAAGCCTCGCCTGTGGTACCGCAGACTACTATGGCGTCCGTTCCTCCCTCGATCTGCATCTCTATATGACGGCCGAAGCTGTCAAAATCTATTGAGCCATCAGCCTTGAATGGCGTGGTGATGGCAACCGCCGCTCCTTCAAATACAGACATATCTTTTCTCCTTTATATGCTTTTTTTACGTCCCGACTGATTCATGTCTCCCGTGAGAAACAAGGTGACATCGTCAGCCAGTTCATATATTTCGGGACCTGCATTGATGCCGGTAAGGATGATCTCAGCCTGTTCCGGTTTGTTGTTGAGCAGGCTCACCAACTCGTCCACACAAATGATACCCGTGTCCACCAGTCCCAGAAACTCATCCAGTATCAGCACATCGCAACCTCCGGTGGTCAGAACCTTCCTGGCAAAATTGATGCCGTTCATGATATTCTGAACCTCCTCGGCACGCCGCTCTTCATCCAGATCCTTAAAACTCTCGCTGGACTTTTCAAAGGAAAAAACCTTGATCTCGGGTTCAAGACGTTTCATAAAAGCGTTCTCTCCCGTATCCTTTCCCTTTAAAAACTGTATGATGGCAACCTGTCGTCCGCGACCGGCCGCCCTGATCGCACATCCGACGGCTGCACTGGTCTTTCCGCGGCCCTCACCGCAGAAAATGCGGATCAATCCTCTTTGTTCCATAATCTCCTCCAAGCCGTAAACGCTAAAGCCCCGACTCTCAACAGTAAATTCTAACACAGCAGACCTAAAAAATCAATGTCACTGTTTTGCAAAGGAAGCCCTCTTTCTGAGAGTGGGATCCAGTATTTTTTTACGGATGCGCAGATTATCGGGAGTCACCTCCAGAAGTTCGTCCGTATCTATGAATTCAAGAGCCTGTTCCAGAGACAGTACCTTGGGAGGCACCAGACGAAGGGCCTCATCCGCCGATGATGATCTGGTATTGGTAAGCTGCTTCTTTTTGCATACGTTAAGCTCTATATCCTCGGCTTTTCCGTTCTGTCCGATGACCATTCCGGAATAAACCTTTTCGCCGGGTCCGATGAAAAGGGTACCGCGGTCCTGAGCGTTGAACAGACCGTAGGTTATGGCCTCTCCCGCCTCAAAAGCGATGAGCGAGCCCTGCTTTCTGTACTGTATGTCACCCTTGTAAGGCGCATATCCGTCAAAAATGGTATTGAGGACACCGTTTCCTCTGGTGTCCGTCAAAAACTCACCCCTGTATCCGATGAGACCTCTTGAAGGAATGGAAAACTCAAGCCTGGTATAACCGCCGGATATGGGATTCATGCCCAAAAGCTCACCCTTTCTCTGGGACAGCTTTTCTATTACATTACCGGTGAATTCATCGGGAACATCCACATAAGCTTTTTCCATGGGCTCCAGCTTGTGGCCCTTCTCATCCTCTTTATAAAGGACCTCAGCTTTTGACACCGCAAATTCATATCCCTCACGGCGCATATTTTCTATGAGGACGGAAAGATGGAGTTCGCCTCTTCCCGACACCTTGAAGGCATCGGTGCTGTCAGTCTCCTCCACACGAAGGGAAACATCCGTGTTAAGCTCTCTCATGAGCCTGTCCCTGATATGCCTTGAGGTCACATACTTGCCCTCCAGGCCTGCCAGGGGAGAATCATTAACTATGAAATTCATGGAGATGGTGGGCTCTGATATCTTCTGGAAGGGAATGGCCACAGGCTCCTCCGTATCACAGATGGTATCTCCTATCTTGAGATCCGCAATACCGGAAACCGCCACAATGGCTCCTATGCCTGCTTCCTTTACTTCTACTCTCTCCAGTCCGTCGAACTCATAGAGCTTGGATATCTTTACCTTAGCGCTCTTGTCAGGCTCATGATGGTTAACTATCAGAGCTTCCTGATTTACCCTGATCACTCCGTTATCTACGCGGCCCACGCCTATGCGGCCCACATACTCATTATAATCTATGGTAGAAATAAGCATCTGAAGATGTCCCTCGGGATCACCCTCGGGAGCGGGAATATGCTCCAGTATGGTCTCGAAAAGAGGGATCATGTCCTTGCCCTCTTCATTGGGATCAAGGCTTGCCACGCCGGTCTTGGCAGAAGCATATACAAAGGGGCAGTCCAGCTGCTCATCATCCGCATCAAGGTCCATCAGAAGCTCCAGCACTTCATCCACCACCTCATCACACCTTGCCTCGGGACGGTCGATCTTGTTGATGCACACGATGACGGGGAGCTTCAGATCCAGCGCCTTCATGAGCACGAACTTAGTCTGGGGCATGGCGCCCTCAAAAGCGTCCACCACCAAGACCACTCCGTTCACCATCTTAAGGATACGCTCCACCTCGCCGCCGAAATCGGCATGGCCGGGAGTATCGATTATATTTATCTTTGTGCCCTTATAATGTATGGCCGTATTTTTGGACAAAATAGTGATACCCCTCTCGCGCTCTATGTCATTTGAATCCATGACACGCTCGGACACCTCCTGATTTTCCCTGAAAATACCGCTCTGCTTTAAAAGTTCATCCACAAGGGTAGTCTTGCCATGATCGACGTGGGCGATTATGGCTATGTTTCTTACATCTTCTCTTTTCTGTATCATCTTTCTACCTTTTTATCAAAACTGCCTGCGTAACACAAAGAAAGATAATAGCACAGGGGGAGTCTTGTTGCAAGAACTAATTCACTGTGGCTCTATCTGCGCCCCCGTCAGAGTCACTTCCTCATCTCCGGAATTGTAAACCCTCAGTTCAAAATCCTTTATATCCTGTGGCAGTTCAAAGATTATGCTGCCGTCTTCATCAGAAACAGTCCGCTGTGTAAAGGTCGTATCAAGCCGGTTTGAATAGGTATCTATAACGATAGATCCGGGCATGTCGGTATTGACATGAGCCTTATAGATTCCCTTTTTAAGCTCAAAATACGGTCCCCAGACATATGCTCCGGGATTCAGGGTGATACTTTCGTCATGATAAACACATCCCTGGGATCTGTACCATTCCCACGGCATAAGATGACCTTCATCCAGTTTATAATCAAAATATCTGCTTATATCCTCATCATAAACCATAACCTTTAATGAATCATTCACATCCAGGACTTTTGCAGGTTCACCCATCACCGCAGCCACTCTGTCATAGGTAAGTCCGTCCTTTTCAACAACCACATAATCTGCAGGAACTTCATACCACTCATCCTTGGAAAACCAGGTATACCGATCCAGCCTGTTTGCAGATTCGCATATGGCGCGCACATGTACTCTTTCGTGTGAAAAGAGGGTAGTACTTGAAGCATACCAGAATGGCCCGTATCCCTGATCCAGCCCGTTCTCCTCCAGCACCCTGTCCAGTTCCTTAACCCCTTCCAACTCAGATCTCTGATGATCCAGGTCATTGACATGTCCGCTTTTTATGGAAGAGATCATAAAGACCGCGCATAAGGCCATTATTCCGTAAAGAAGATATTTCGCCCCCCTTGAAGCTTTAAATTCAAAATTAATCTGTCTGATGCCCCTTATGATGAGCACACCGAAAAAGGCAGGATAAAATGAGATATATCTGGCCGACCAGACATCCACGGATATACTGGTTATGATGAAAACCAGTGCAGGAAAGATAATACCCAGACAAATGACCGCGCTGTCCCTGTCATACTTTCCGGGACCCAGCCATTTTACTATATTAAAGATGATAAAAAAGAAACCGAGAAGAATAATTCCTGTCCTGATACAGAAAAAGAATGAACCGGCATTCATAAGGGGCTTATCCTGAAAATCGGCGTTAAAAAGCTTAAGCAGAACCTGAATGAGAAGCACCGCCTTGTCATGAAATTCACTAGCCTGAACAAAGCCCTTGGATTCCATATATGTATTCTTATCCGCCGTGCCCATGGCAAAATACAGCTTGTCCCAGACGCTTCCCAGGGCTATGGATGATACGGACGCCATCAGCAAAAATGTGTTTTCAAAGCTGCCGCCTCTATCATCCTGGGGGTCCTTTCTGAAATAAATATGTATCAGATTCCAAAAGGAGACCAGGGCCACGGGACCCGTTACCGCCAGAATGGTATCCGCATCGGACATGGCGGATGCAGACCAGAGCAGCACAGCTATAACGGTAAATATGATCTTCTTTTTCCCTGTTTCCCTGACCGCCCTGTTTATAAGAAAATAGCCAAGCAGCGCTTCGGCGATACCTGTGCTGTGATAGCGTACATTATCCATGAGAAATTCACAGGGAAAGGCAAAAAAGCCCATGAAAAACAGTAATGAAAGAAGCCGGCCTTTGACCGGATCATCTTTTTTGAAGATGAACAAAAGACATGAGCAGGTCAAAAAAAAAGCAGCAAAGGTGGCACCCAGCGCGGATCCTTCGGGAGTGGCTCCCGCAAAGATGACCCCCAGACCATGGGCGAAAAGATCGGTGGTGATAAAGGGCACCCCTGTCATATGCCAGCCGTCAAGGAAAAAATTGCCGCCTATGATATCTCTTGCCTCAAGAAGCAAGCCTGCGGAATCGGAATTGAAAATGCTGTTTGCGAA
>Ga0247608_10007981_pt1 | contig 10779 bp, 4 predicted proteins | sample 176DNAGHGlowgp2_FD_193490 | JGI IMG/M metagenome (GOLD analysis project Ga0247608, IMG submission 193490) | Sheep rumen microbial communities from Palmerston North, Manawatu-Wanganui, New Zealand - 1766 DNA GHGlow gp2 | ecosystem: Host-associated > Mammals > Digestive system > Stomach > Rumen ... | reverse complement strand
CGCAGCGAGATCGACGACATCGACGCCGAGTTGCTGCAGCTGCTGGCACGCCGCATGAACGTCAGCGCGCAGATTGGCGAATACAAGAAGCAAAACAACGTCACCGTGGTGCAGATGGACCGTTGGAAGAAAATCCTCGCCGACCATGTGGCCACGGGGGCCGATTTGGGTTTGTCGGAAGAGATGATAACCGAGATTTTCGAAGCCATCCATCAGGAATCCATCGAGCGGCAGAGCCGCATCATGGAGACAGATGGCGACACCCATTAATTGGTGATGGTCAGCTTGCTGCCGTCAAACTGGGTGTGGTACTGGATGAGCGGGAAAATCGTGGTGCCGTCGGTGGGGAAATCTGGAATCATGTCGGGTTCGCGGATGATGATTTGTCCGTTCAGTATGTTATAGTACGCATTGTTGCAACGGTCGATGACTAAGGGGTAGTCCACCACCAAACGCGTGGTGTTGCCTTGGCTGTCGGTGCAGGCGTTAGGCTCGTTGGGTGGCATGCGGTCGTAGGCGAAAAACTCGTTGTCGCTATTACGGTAGACGAGGATGCCGCGGCTGGTGCTTTCCAAGGGAGGGGTGAGGTATTCCCAGCCGCTGATGAGTCTCAGATTGAAGTATTGGTTGTCATAGATGTTGATCGTGATAGGGTATGGCAATAGCGGCCTGTATGGGTTTTCGGGATACTTCTCGCAGCCGTGCAGGAAGGGGAGGAGCGCTATTAATATTAATAGGTGTAGGATTTTCGTTTTCATGACGGCAAAAAAACGATTTTTTTTGCAAAAAAGTATCTTTTTCCAGGAAAATTATTATATTTGCCACAAATTCATTAACTCGAAACGATGAAAAACAAGTTCAACTTCATTATCGGTTTGCTTGTCGTTGCGTTATTATTTTGCTCATGTGCTCCTAATGCGGAAGTGGCTATGCGAAGAGCAGAGCGCCGCATGGAAAGGCAGGAGAAGCAAGCGAAAAAACAGTACAGCAAAGCCCAGTCGTCGCACTATAAGCGGCAGGCCAAAAAGACAAAACGCATGATGAAAAAAGACAAGCAAAGGGCCGAACGCTTGCGTCGCCGACAACGTTCCAATCCCTACTTCTAGCCCAGCGACCTATTATATTAATAAGGTGTGCTGGGCATGAAGACGAAAAAAATATCAAAAATTTCTCGTTTTCATAAATCTTTATATTTCAGTATTATAGGCAATTTTTCCCACTTTAGGGAAGAAAAAAATCACTTAAAAAACGCTTTTTTCTTGCGTACTTTCAAATAAGGTTGTACTTTTGACGACTTTTAATGCCCTATTATAAGCACTAAATAAAGTAGTATTACATAAAATTACAAGGTATGTTTAAAAATTTACTAATGACCCTTGCTGTTGTCTTGGCCACCTTCACGATGACCATGGCTCAGTCGCAAGGAAGACTCAAAGGCAAGATTACCGATGACAGTGGTGAACCTGTACCATTTGCGAACGTCATTGTTGAAAAGGGCGGAACGCAGGTGGGAGGTGCCTCCTCTGACTTTGACGGTAACTACGACATCAACCCGATCCCTCCGGGAACGTATGACTTGAAGGCGAGCTGCATTGGCTTGAATCCGTTCGTGTTGCGCGGACTGGTCATTCCTGCCAACAAGATCACCTTCTACAACATCAAGATGGTCAGTGGCGCCATTAACTTGAATGAAGTCACTGTCGTCGACTACGAAATCCCTTTGATTTCGAAGGATAACACAACGCAGGGTGCCTCCATCACCTCCGAGGAAATCGCCAAGTTGCCGGTGCGTTCGGCAGAAGGCGTTGCCGCCAGCGTCGGTGGCGTGTTCTCCAGCGACGGTGAGGTCGGTTCCATCCGTGGTTCTCGTGAAGGCGCCGTCTACTACATCGACGGTGTGAAAGTCATTGGTAGCTCCAGCGTGCCTCAAGGTGCTATCGACCAGGTCGACGTTATCTTGGGTGGTACCCCCGCCCAGTATGGTGACGCCATGGGCGGTATCATCAACATGACCACCAAAGGCCCCAGCCGTACTTGGGGTGGCGGCCTCGAAGCCGAGTATTCGGTGGATGGCTATGGCCACGGCCGCTTGGGCGGTAGCCTGCAAGGACCGCTCATCAAGAGCAAGAAGAACGACAAGGAATCACTCCTCGGCTTCTTCCTCGCCTTCGACTACAACCGCAACAAGTATGGCAGCACCTCAGCTGTCGGTTACTGGCGTGCCAATGAAGATTGGATGAATGAGATCTCTACGACTCCTCTGACCCTCGCAGGCACCGGCGGTGGCACCTATCAAACCGCAGCATTCACCCGTAAGGATGACAACCTGTTCCACACCCGCTTCCTTAACAACACCACCAACCAAAGCCTCAGCGTGACGGGTAAGATCGACGTCCGTACTGGCCCGACCACCAACTTGACCCTCGGTGGTTCGTTGGTGCAGTCGTCAGGCCACTATGCAGCCGACCGCGGTCAGTATTACTTCAATACCGACAAGAACTATCTCGGCAAGTCGGGCACCTATCGTGGTTATATCCGCTTCACTCAGCGTTTCCCCTCCGACCCCGAAAGCACTTCGTTGGTCTCCAATGTGTACTACAGCATCCAAGCCGACTATTCTCGCTACCAAAGCGAATCGGGCGATGCCAACTTGTGGAACAACATCTTTGCCTATGGCAACTTGGGTAAGTTCACCACCTATAAGACCCCGACCTATGGACTCGCCAATGTTGCTGGCGTGGCCGTCGATGGCGACACCACTAACTTGCAAAACCTCACCAACGTTTGGGCTTTGAATACTTGGGACTACGATACCCTCATCCACTTCGAAAGACAAAAGGCTGACTTCAACCCCTTGCTGTCACAATATGTCGATAACTTCTATGCCCTGTATGAGCCCTTCGGAGCCGCAGGCAACTACGACAACATGAACAGCATCATCTTCAGACAAGGTCTGATCAACGGCGTTTCGCCCGGCCGTGTTTATGGCATGTATGCTGTCCCCGGAACCATCCAAACCAGCTATGGCTTCTCAAAGAATGACCAAGTGTCAGTGAACGTCAACGGTTCAATGACCTTGGGTAGAGGTGACAACTCGCACGACATCAAGTTGGGCTTCCAGTTCGAGATGCAGAACAACTCATCCATGTCATACAGCTCCAACTATTGGACGCTGATGCGTGACATGACCAACTTCCACATCAGAGAACTTGACTTGGCCCATCCGTATGCCACCAGCTACGATGGCTTCGTCGATACCGTGAGATACCACAGATTGTATGACGCCACTTCACAATATGTCTTTGATGCTCGTCTGCGTAAGGCTATGCACCTCCCCGTCGACGGCAAGGAATTCATCCTCATCGACACCTATGATTTCGATGACAACTCCATTTCATATTATGATGAGAATGGCGTGCTGCACACTGACGGAAAAGTTGACGGTGGCCTCGACCTCAGCATGTTTAGTGCCGACGAACTTACCAGAGACGGTAGCTTCTATGTGTACTACTATGGTTACACCTACGATGGCGACCGCAAGTATGGCTTCACCGAGCGCCCCTCACTTCAGCAATTCTTCGAATATGAAGAAGAGGTAGATGGCATCAAGACCAAGACCCGCCCGATTGCTGCCCAGCAACCCATCTATATGGCTGGTTATTTGCAAGACAAGTTCGCATTCAAAGACCTGATCTTCAATATCGGTGTTCGTGTCGACCGCTTCGACGCCAACCAAGATGTGTTGAAAGACCCGTATGTGCTTTATGACTTCTATAATGTTGGTGATATCAAAAACGCAATCGCTGCCAACAAACTTGACTATGAGACCTACCATTTCCAAGGTACCGTCAGCGATATTGACATCCCGGATAACATCGGCGACAACTTTGTCCCCTATGTGAACAAGCTCGCTGAGATTACCGAGATCATCGGTTATCGTAACGGCAACACTTGGTACAACGCCGTTGGTGCTGAAATCAGCAACCCTGATGTCCTCGACATGGGTACTGGCGTTTCGCCTTGGGTTAAGAAACCTACCCAGCAGAGAGTTGAAAAGGAGTCGTTCGTTGACTACAAGCCCGCATGGAGCGTCATGCCTCGTATCTCCTTCTCCTTCCCGATTTCCGACGAAGCCTTGTTCTTCGCCCACTACGATGTGTTGACGCAGCGTCCTACCAGTGCTTTCTACTGCAGCCCGCTGTACTACTACAACTTCAACGACATTTCGGGAACCCTCGCCAACCCCAACCTGAGACCGCAACAGACTATCGACTACGAACTCGGTTTCCAACAGAAGGTGACCAACACTTCGTCGATTACCATCACGGCCTACTATCGTGAAATCCGTAACCAGATTCAGATGTACCGTTTCAACGGTGCTTACCCGAAGGCTTACAACTCATACAGCAACCTCGACTTCGGTACTGTCAAGGGTTTGACCGCCAGCTACGATATGCGTCGTACGAAGAACGCCCGTATCCGTGCCAGCTACACCCTGCAGTTTGCCGACATGACCGGTTCTTCGACCACCACGGCTGCTGCCTTGATCGCTGCTGGTGTGCCTAACCTGAGATCGGTGTTCCCGACCAGCGAAGACCGCCGTCACAGCTTCAACCTGTCATTCGACTATCGTTTTGCCGACGGCAAGAACTACGACGGTCCTGTGATCCATCGCAAGAACGGCAAACCTGACATCCAGGTGCTCTCCAACACGGGTATCAACTTGTCGGTCAACGGTGGTTCCGGTACGCCTTTCACTGCCTCACGTACGGTTAGCTCCCCCATCTCCGGTGGTAACAGCCTGCTTCAAGGTACCTACAATGGTTCACGTATCCCTGCTTCGTTCCGTTTCGACCTCCGTGTCGACAAGGACTTCAAGTTCAGCCTCGGCAAGAACAAGGAAGGTGAATCGAAGGGCCGTGAAGCTTTCGTGAACGTCTATCTCCAAGTGCTGAACCTGCTCAACTCGAAGAACATTGTCGGTGTGTATGCCGCTACGGGTAACGCCAACGACGATGGTTATCTTACAGCTCCTGAATGGCAGCGTGAAATCAGCAGCCAAGTTGATCCTCAGTCCTACATTCAAATGTATGAACTGTACGTTAACTCCCCCTACAACTATTCGATGCCTCGTCACATCAGACTCGGTTTGAGTATCAATTTCTAATATGCGAGACAATTCATAACGATAAATTACAAGTATTATGAAGAATATATTTCGAATTTTGTTAACGGCGCTGCTCATCACAAGCGCTGTGATTCCAGGAAAGGCTGAGAAGTACAAGTACGAGCAATCTGCCAGCAAAGGCCAGCGTGCTGTCACCGCAGCCGGATGTACGCCATCGTCTTCATTTGAATGGTTGGACATCAACAATGTTAGGACACGTATCAACTCTGGTGGTGATATGTGGTGGGACCTTCCCGGTGGTACAGGTTCCAAGTACTTCATCCCCGCCAGTGGTTCCGCCACTTCCCTGTACGCCGGTTCCTTGTGGATTGCCGGTGTCGACGTCAACGACCAGCTGAAGTGCGCCGCCTTGCGTTTCCGTCAGGTCGGTAACGACTATTACACCGGTCCTCTGACCGTTGATGGCAGAGCCTCTATTGACGACGCCACCTGCGCCAGATGGGACAAGATCTTCAAGATTACCCGTGCTCAAGTCGACGAGTTCCTCAACGACTTCGCCCAGGGCAAGACGGACAACATCCCGACCATCATCCAAAACTGGCCTGCCCATCCCGGTACCGATGACCCTGAAGGTATCTCTCATTACCTGGCTCCTTTCTATGATGTCGATGGTAACGGTGAGTATGACCCCATGGCTGGTGACTATCCCTACTACGACATGGATAACGAACTCTGCCACAAAAAGACCCCGACCATGGAAGAAGAAGTCAATGGTACGGTGCATGGCTCCATCCTTTCCGACCAAGTGCTGAAGGGTGACCAAACCTTGTGGTGGATCTTCAACGATAAAGGTGCTTCCCACACTGAGTCGGGCGGTCAAGCTATCGGTATCGAAGTGCGTGCCCAAGCTTTTGCTTTCGCCACCAACGACGAAATCAACAACATGACCTTCTACTCCTACGAAATCATCAACCGTTCCACTTATACCTTGACTGGTACCTACTTCTCACCTTGGACCGACGTTGACCTCGGCTATGGCTGGGACGACTATGTAGGTTGCGATGTCGGTCGTGGTCTCGGCTACGGTTACAACGGTAAGTCCGTCGACGGTAGCGGTGAACCCGAAGCCTACGGTAGCCAACCTCCTGCGATTGGTATCGACTTCTTCCAAGGCCCTTACATGGACCCCGATGGAATTGACAATCCTAAGTATAAGTACACCGAATACCATGCTGTGGTGGATCCCGCCACAAACGACACTATCCTGGTGCCCACCGACTCTGTACAAATGGTCGACGAAAGCATCAACGGTGTGAACTTCGGCAACGGTATCGTTGACGACGAACGTTTCGGTATGCGCCGCTTTGTGTATCACAACAACAGTGACGACTACAACGGTGACCCGAAGACGGCTCCCCAATACTACAACTACCTGCGTGGTATCTGGAAGAACGGTTCCAAGATGCGTTACGGCGGCAATGCCTTTACTGGCAGCGATGTGGTCGGTCCCGAATGTGATTTCATGTTCCCAGGCGATTCCGACCCGTGGAACTGGGGTACTGGCGGTATGCCTCCTGCGGGTGGCTACAACACCGACGGTAAGTACTGGTCGGAAGAGCAGTGCCAAAACGCTCCTAACGACCGTCGTTTCATGCAGTCCGCAGGTCCCTTCACCTTGGAACCCGGTGCTGTCAACTACATCACCTTCGGCGTGCCGTGGGCTCGTGCCACTTCAGGCGGCGCCTGGGCTTCCGTCGAGCTGCTGCGCGTGGTCGACGACAAGTGCCAAGCCTTGTTCGACAACTGCTTTAAGGTCATCGACGGTCCTAACGCTCCTGACCTGACCATCCGCGAGCTTGACCAACAACTCATCGTCTATCTGTCGAATACTCCTATTTCCAATAACTATAAGGAAGGTTACAATGAACTCGACCCTGAGATTCCGACCTCTTACTTCGAGAGCATTGACACCTATGACACTATCAACTGCACGCTTCCTAACGGACACGACACCACCATCCTCATCGTCAATGGCCACGATAACATCGAGCACCCCTACGATAGATACTATCGCTTCGAGGGCTACAAGGTGTATCAGCTTGCCAACAAAGAAGTCGGTGCCGACGAACTCAGCAACACCGACAAGGCTCGTCTGGTGTTCCAATGCGACGTTCGTAATGGCGTGACCCGCCTGATGAACTACGAATACGATGAGTCACTGCAAGCCAATGTGCCTAAGCTGAAGGTCGATGGCGGTGATGCAGGTATCACCCATAGCTTCGTAATCACTGAAGATAAGTTCGCCAAGGGCGACAACCCGAACCTGGTGAACCATCAGACCTATTATTTTATGGCCGTGGCTTACTCCTATAATAACTATCTACCCTACAGCCAAGAGGACATCGCTGGCCTCCAAGGCCAAAAGAAGCCCTACCTCGAAGGCAGAAAGAACATCCAATGCTACTCCGCTGTTCCGCATAAGACCGTCAACGGCACGGTGCTGAGATCTGTCTATGGCGACAGCCCGGCTGTGACTCGTCTGGTTGGCGTGGGTAACGGTGGTAACGAACTTGAACTCTCGCAAGAGACTGTCAATGAAATCCTGAGCAAGCCGATGGCTTCGGAGACCAACCTCTTCGGTAGCCCCGACTACCCGATTGCCTACCATCCCACCTACAATCCTGGCTTTAGCCCGATCAACGTTAAGATTGTTGACCCGCTGAATGTGAAATCACACCGCTATGAGTTGTGGTTCGATGAAATGGTTGAGAAGTACACGGCTGGTGTCACTGGTAATCCTGAAATCAGAGGCGACTCCGCCGCACGTATGGTTTGCCATTGGTATCTGCACGACCTTGACGAGCCTAACGACACCATCGTGAGCGATACCACCACCATTTACCAGAACGAACAGATGTTTATCGACCGTGGTATCTCCATCACCATTGCTCAGACCTACGAAATCGGTCGTATTTGGGTTGGCCAGTATTATGACCATAACGATAATCACGTTCCTGATGGTCCGCAGTATGATGCCAACTGGCATGATACCGAAGATGTGGTCGCTCCCAACAATGGTGTTATCACGTCATCCATTGAGTTTACCGATCCTAGCCAAGTCTGGTTGGATGGTATTCGTGATGTCGATATTGCAAACTCTTACCTTAACTGGATTCGTTCCGGTAATTATGCCTCAACCGACAATTCGGTTACCAACGACTGGGAATGCTCGGCTGAGACTGGAGTACACTCCTCGCCTTGGGACCCGAATGAGAATTTTGAGAAGATCGCCATGCGTACTTGGGCTCCAGCTTTGCTTTGCTCCTACTCTGGAGCGAACGGTGCCGACGACCCGGCTCCTCTTATGGCGCAAGCTTCAAAGTATCCAGAGGCCTTCTGTAAAACTGCTAGCGTCGACATCGTGTTTACCGCCGACAAATCGAAGTGGAGCCGCTGCCCCGTCATCGAAATGAGCGGTGATGCGAGCCTCTCTGAGGGTGGCGTCGAACGTTTCTTCTTGCGTAGGCATGCCTCCGTTGACAAGGATGGTAATCCTTATCTCGATCCGCGTACCGGCAAGCCATTCAACGACATCACCACTGGTGACGAATATCTCGGCACCGATCCCGATGCCGCCAACTTTATCGCTCCGATGGGCATGGGTTGGTTCCCGGGCTACGCCATCGACGTTGAAACGGGTGCCCGTCTGAACATTGCCTTTGGTGAAGACTCCTACCTCGGCGATATGGGTGGCCGCGATATGATCTTCAACCCCGCCAAGTTGAGCAAGAACACCGTCGACCAACTGTTTGGCGAAGAGTCGGAGCTTTACGATCCCGTCATCTTCCGTGGTGCCAACAGTGAACCTGTGTTTGGCGGCAAGCATTTCGTCTACATCTGGCGTATGGACTCCATCCAGATGGTAAGTTCGTCACCTTGGAAGCACGTCAAGAACTACGGCTACGATGGTGGTCGCTTGCTCTACAACACATTGAATTTCGCACAGAACATGTCGAGTATACCTCAGGCCAGGATGTTGCTTCGTAGCTTCTATAGGATGGTGGAATGGATTGGCATGCCGATGGGCATCGAAGGCACGGAATGGCTGCCTGAAGGCAATGAATGCCGCATCCGCATCCGTGTCGCCAAGCCTTATGCTCCCGGTTATGGTTATGCCCTTCAGACCCCCAACGAGGATCTGATGATTAACAACCTCAACCCGAAGTACCAGTTCACCATTGAAGGTTGGGATCCGTTGGTTAATGATGAAGCCAAGACCGAAAGCGACCTTAACCTCATCACTGTGGTGCCTAATCCTTACTATGCCTACGACAGCTACGAGGGCAATGCACTCACCAACAGGGTGAAGATTTGTAACCTGCCTACCAAGTGCGTGGTTTCCATCTACACCTTGAGTGGTACTAAGGTGCGTCAGTTCCGCAAGGACAACGACAGCCCGAACATCGATTGGGACCTCACGAACTTCGCTAACACTCCTGTTGCTAGTGGCTTCTACCTGATTCACATCAAGGATCTGACCAGCGGCGGCGAGAGAGTCATCAAGTTCTTCGGTGCCATGCGTATGGTTGACCTGAACACATTCTAATTCAATGTAATTGCTAACCGAAAATAACTTATTATCATGAAGAAATCATTTAGATATATTGCCTTGAGCTTCGTAATCCTTTTGGGATTAAGTGCTCCTCAAGCATTTGCAGGAAATAAAGACCGTTCAGGACAGGCTGGTGCTTCCGAGTTGTTGATCAACCCGTGGGCCGCGTCTTCGGGCTGGGGCAATGCCGGTATGTCGAGCGTGCATGGTTTGGACGCCATCTTCGGCAATGTCGCTGGTATTACCTCATGCCATACCTTGGATGTTAACTTCACCCATACCACATGGTTGCAGGGTATCGGCAACGACACGAGAATCTCCTCGTTCGGTGTCTTGGCCCGCGTGGGTGAATCCAGCGTGCTGGGTCTCTCGTTCATGTCGTTCAGCATCGGCTCGATCGACATCACTACGACGCAACACCCCGATCCAGGTACTGACGGTACGTTTAAGCCTAACCTGATGAACATCAACTTGTGCTTTGCCAAGTCGTTCTCCAACAGCATCAGCGGCGGCGTCAACTTGAAGATCATCAGCGAGTCCATCAAGGACATGAGTGGTGTCGGTGTCGCCATCGACGCTGCCATCCAGTATGTGACTGGCCCTTATGACAACATCCACTTTGGCGTTACGCTGAAGAACATCGGACCCACCATGAAGTTCTCGGGCGACGGTCTCGCCCTCAGAGCCTTCCTCACCGAGGGTAGCTCGCAGCAGTTCACCATGGTGCAACGTGTCGACGACTTCGAATTGCCCACCCAGTTGAGCATCGCTGCCGCCTACGACTTCCTGTTCGCTGATGTGAACAGAATCACGTTGGCCGGTAACTACTCCTCCAACTCCTTCACCAACGACCAATTCACACTCGGTCTGGAGTATGCTTGGAAGGACTGGTTCATGATCCGCGCTGGCTACACCTACGAAAAGGGTATCTGGACCAAGAACTATTGGAAGTCAGGTATCGTCGATGACGACAACTGCATGAACATCAACAGAGGCCTCAGCGCCGGTGTCTCGGTGCAAGTGCCGCTGTCGAAGAAGA
>Ga0247608_10007980_pt1 | contig 10780 bp, 7 predicted proteins | sample 176DNAGHGlowgp2_FD_193490 | JGI IMG/M metagenome (GOLD analysis project Ga0247608, IMG submission 193490) | Sheep rumen microbial communities from Palmerston North, Manawatu-Wanganui, New Zealand - 1766 DNA GHGlow gp2 | ecosystem: Host-associated > Mammals > Digestive system > Stomach > Rumen ... | reverse complement strand
ATGGTCCTTGTCTGGATACACTCTTTTGCGACTTCCATATCGATGTGGATAAGTCCGTCTTCGCCCCTTTCGGTGGTAAGTGCGCCAAGTTCAAGGGCATTTAAGGCCCTTCTTGCATCGCCGCCGCTTATATCCGCAAGGAAACGGATGGCATCATCATCCGCCTTGATCGTAAAGCCCGCAAGACCTCTTTCGCTGTCAGCGATGGCTTTTTTTAAGATCTCTTCCACATTTTCGCAGGTCAAGGGCTTAAGCTCGAATACTATCGAGCGCGACAAAAGAGCGGGATTCACCTCGAAATACGGATTTTCCGTCGTGGCTCCGATAAGTGTTATCGTGCCGTCTTCCACAAAAGGCAGAAGATAATCCTGCTGACCCTTGTTAAAGCGGTGGATCTCGTCGATAAACAAAATGGTCCTTTTGCCGTGCATGCCAAGGAGATCCTTAGCGGCTGCCACAACATCCTCCATATCCTTTTTGCCGGCGGAGGTGGCGTTTATCTGCCGAAATTCCGATGCGGTGGTATTTGCTATTACTTTGGCAAGAGTCGTTTTTCCCGTTCCGGGAGGGCCGTAGAATACTACGGAGCTGAGCTTATCCGCTTTTATCGCGCGGGTGAGGAGCTTTCCCGGGCCCAGGATATGGTCCTGCCCTATTATCTCATCGACTGTACGCGGCCTCATGCGGGAGGCTAAAGGCGCGCCGACTTCTAATTTTTTTTCTCTTGCAAGATCGAACAGATCCATATTGTCACCCGAACAGCTTTGTAACTGTCTGTTTGATATAGTTGTAGACCGTGATGGATGTTATGTCGGCAAAATGGAGCCCGTCGCGCCATGAACAGCCCACATTGGTCAGGTATGCATTTGTGTCGATAACATAAACGTTTGGCGCAAGCCCTGCTCTTACGCTTGCGTTAAACTGCGCTATCTTTTCGTTTGATACGATGTAATTGTTTTTTGCGGCCTGCTCTTCGTTTACGGGATTTACTGTGGTAAAGAACACCTTACCCGGGTACCTTGCGGCGATATCGTTGATGGTCGCGGCGTATCTTGCAGCATTGTAGCCACTGTCGTTTACGCCAAGCCCGATAATAAGCGCCGAGCCCGATGTGCCTGCGCGAATCACCTGTTCCTTTACGGATTCGAGGTATGTGTAACCGGCTCCGACCTTGGCATAAAATATATCTGAGGGGTCGGATGTCAGACTGTCTATGCCGACAAATCTCGAATCACCCAGGAATACAAACTGCGTGAGGACCGGCTTGGGCCTTATTGCCTTTACGTTTATAACTGTGGACAGATTTGCGTAAGCAATGACTATCTCGTTTTCAAACCGGTCAAGATAGAGCTTGCTGACATTCCATCCGTCGGGGTTTTTAAGCGTCGAACCGTCGCTCATTTCAACTTCTATTGTGAAATCGCTTGCCTTTAAGGTGTATCCCAAAAGATAAACATCCGAATTGACCCTTGCGGTAAGCTTTACAGGGTTCTGCTCTATTATGGGCATTTCGGTAACAAGCGCCGTCTCGAGGTCGAAAGTCTTGGTCGAAGGTTCGGCGGTGGGGTCTGTTTCTCCAGGGGTCTGAACCTTAGTATCAGGCGATGCAGGCTCCGCTTCTGTCTCCGGCGCTGCGGTCGTCGTCTCACTTTCCGCATGAATGCCTGAAGGCCCGTCATTGTTTGTCATGCGGAAAAATTCCACGAACACCATGACGAGCACGGCGCACATTAAGATGCCCGCCAATGTCAGTATGATCACAAGGCTTATACTGTTTTTCTTTTTTTTGCCGTTTTTCTTTGCTGCCACTTTTTTAGCTCTCCTTAAGAACTCCTTGAAGATTTCTGTCTTCCGCTAACGTGTTCACATTGTACAAAAACAAAACATCGGTATAACCGTTTAATTTTATAAGTGTATCAAGATCGTCATAATAATACCTTGGGTCTATGACGGTGATAAGCTCGTAATCTTCCAACAGAAACGGTATAAAGCTGTTTGCGTAAGAATCTTTGAAAACAAGGATCTTTCTGCTGCTTTCTGCCGCCGTCTCTATGGTGATCTTTGCGTGGTTGCCGCCGAAGAATACCATATAGGGGTCGTCGGATCTTAAATATTCGGGTTCGTAAAGGCTTGCGCTCTTTTTCTGTTCGGCCTCATATGTCACCACATAATGCTGCTCGAACTGTGGGACATATATCTTTACCGCATCCCGTGCAGTTGTTATGAAACCGCTTTTTGAAACGAGCGAGCCCGAAAAATCGTTTGCCACCACCGAAGGCTCGTAGTACGGAATAAAGGCGCCGTTATATCCCGTAAATTCGGCATATGCTGTGTACGCGCCGTCCGTGGTCCAGTGATGGTCGGTCCTGTAATAAAGCTGCGTCAGCTTTTCCATGTTGAAAAGTTCGCGCACATCCACCACCTGCAGACTGCCTTTAAGACTTTCTTTTATCCGGTCTATGTATGCGTCCTGATCCGCCGAATATACACCGGCGGGAAGCAGGTCTTTTTTGTACCAGGCCGATGTCGGAACGGGCATAAAATACATTTTTATGTCCGGGTACCGGGCCGCAAAGTCTTTTACGGATGATGTCATATCATCAAAGAGCTCTGCATCGGGCTCATTAAGCGGCTGCAGGAGCCAGCCGTCTTCGCAAAGGATAACGCCCTGGGATTCTTTTTTCCCTGTTGCCATTTTGACGGCGGTCTTAGCGGTCATCAAAATGTCCCTGCAGGCAAACTGGTCCGCGATATATTCTTCGAGCCCGTTTTCAAACTCTCCGTTTGTCAGACTTTCAAAAGAAACGGCGGGAAAGCTTTTCAGGTTTCTTTTTTCTTTGGAGGAATACTCCCTGTCTTTTAAGACTATTCCGGCTATTAAAAATATCGCGGTGACGGCGATAAAAAATATGGCCGTCAGTTTGTAATATGCCGAAAGGTCGGTTGGTCTTTTGCTGTTCATGATCAGAATCTAAAATACAAAAAAGGATTATAATTTGATGTCACAAGCAATGCTATGCAGTATATGAACATGATCGTCATCAGGCCGGACATCATGAGTGGGTGCCTGCCTTTTAGCTTTTCTGTGATCCGCCCCGCAAAGGGAAGCGAAAAGAATGCGCAGAGCACCAAAAGGACCGCATAGGTCTTAAGCTGATAAAGAGTCGCCGCATCACACAGTCCAAGGGAGGCGTTTCCAAACATCGCCGATAAGCTGACTCCTATCTGCCCTATCGTGTCAGATGAGAAGATCACCCAGCCGATAATGACCAGAAACATGGTGAGGATATGCCCGATGGGCTTAAATATCTTTATGCGGCTTATTACATATTTTTCTGTCAAAAGCAGTATTCCGTAATATGCTCCCCATATCACGAAGTTCCAGCTGGCGCCGTGCCAGAGGCCGGTAAGCAGCCAGACAATAAGAATGTTTCTTATGTGCTTTATGACCTTACATCTGTTTCCGCCAAGAGGTATGTAGACATATTCGCGGAACCATGTTCCGAGGGATATGTGCCAGCGCCTCCAGAATTCGGTGACGGATGAGGAAATGTAGGGATGATCGAAGTTTTTTGCAAAGTGAAAGCCCATCATCCTGCCAAGGCCTATGGCCATAAGCGAATAACCACAAAAATCAAAGTATATCTGGAATGTATATGAGACTGCGCCCATCCATGCAAAGAGCACGGTGACGTTTTCTCCCGCAGCTTTTACCGCATCGAACAATTCTCCTATGCCGTTTGCCAGAACGACCTTTGATGCAAGGCCCACAAGGAACAGCTCGCAGCCTGCGCCGAAATCTTCAAAGCTTACTTTTCTGTTTTTCAGCTCTTCTTCGACATCGCTGTATCTGACAATGGGGCCCGCTATAAGCTGCGGGAACATGGTTATGTATGCGGCAAAATCCACCGGGTTCTTTTGCAGCTTTATCCTTCCCCCGTAAAGATCTATGATATATGAAAGCGTCTGGAAAGTATAAAAGGATATTCCTATCGGCAGAGCTATCTTTCTTACAGGGATCTGCAGGTGAAACAGCGTATTTATGTTTTCAATGACAAAACCGTAATACTTGAAAAAGCCGAGTATAAACAGGTTTATGATGACTGTAAAAACGAATGTTCCCTTCTTTTTTTCGGGATACTTTTCCATTGCCCTTCCAAGCAGGAAGTTTACGGTGATGGAATATATCATAAGGAGCACATATACAGGTTCTCCAAAGGCATAGAAAATGAGGCTGAAGAACAAAAGCACCGCATTTTTAAACTTTCCCGGAACGATAAAATAAAGTGCCAGAAAAGCAGGGAGAAAGCAGAATATGAAAATAAGGCTTGAAAACAGCATACTACCTTACCTCCACAGTCTTTTTGAACGCCGAAAAGGTGTCCTTTGCGGACTCACCCGCAAAATAACACACATAGCAGCCTTCGGCATAGATCACGGCGCTTTTAAGCGTTTCGAGCTGGTCGGTCCCGTAGCCGTCAAAGTTCTTTTTCTGCGTTTCAAGTCTTGTCTCGGCCGCTTCCTTAACAGTCTCTTTTTGCGCTTCGTCCTTAAGAGAGACTATCAAAACTTCCGTCACATCCATGTTTGAGACCGGCTGGTAAAGAATTGCATAGTCATAATCCGCTTCATTAAGACCGTACAGCCTTTTAAGGTCTTTGGACGTGGCTTTTTCGCATTCGCCGTCATCTGCTGCGGCGGCTACCGTATCTTCCAATACGGACTTTTCCACTCTTTTCGGTTCCTGTGCGTAAAGGACAAAAAAGATGAAACCTGCTAGCACAATAAGGGATGATATTTTCAGCAAGATCAGTTTCATTTGAAATTATCCCCCCAAAGATCCATTTGGTTGGTGACATCCTGCAGCCAGAGCCTGTAATAAGCCCTCGAATAATGCAGCCCGTCCTTGCCGTAATATGCCTGGTCAAAATATGTGTTCGCGTCCACAAATGTATACCCGCACTCTGCGCACATGGCATAGATGGCACTGTTGTAGGCTTCGTTGTTGACTGCGTGACTGTAATTTGCTATTCCAAGCGCACCCACAGGCGTCATGTTCTGAACATATATTTTGCAGCCCGGGTTTGCGTTAAGGAACTCTTCTATAAGGCCTTTGTAACCCGCTATAAACTTTGCGGTGTCAGCCCCGAAAATGCCCATGTCGTTAAGGCCCATCCAGAAAAGTGCCTTTTTAGGGTGCAGGGCCGCCGCTTCGCCCACTTTCTGATGCATTGAATCGCTGGTCGTATGAGCGCCGCGTACATAGAATACCCTTGATGCGTCAAGCACCCACGGAACGCCCTCCACTCTTGAATCTCCTATAACGACGGTGTCCTTATAGAGGGGCCAGAGTATCTTAAGGTCGGCGTCCGTGACCGCATTTACGGCATAGGGAACGATGGCCGTGCCCGCACAGTATTCGGTCATGCTTGTAAGTCTTTTTGCCGCTGCCTCCGCCGCCGCTCTTGCGGCCTCGCTTTCGGCTATGGACTGAGCTATGGATGCCTCGACAGACTCCGCTATAGACTGATCTATGGATTCCTGTATTATCCTTGATTCTTCTATGGACTGCTCTATCGATGCCTGAAGCCACGCCTCATACTGTTCGGACTGCCTGATGGACTCTTCTATGCTTTCTGCCTCCGCTATGGACTGTCTAATGCTTTCCGCCTCTGCGGATGCGGACTGCTCTACCGCCTCGTCGTATTCGGACCGGCGGATTGATGCCTCTATGCTTTCGGATTCGTCTTTTATCGACTGTTCTATGCTTCTCGACTCTTCTTTTATGGAATGCTCGATGCTTCTTGATTCTTCCTCGGAAGCCCTTTTAGCCTCTCTTGACGCGCTTTCGGATTCTCTTATGGATTCCATGGCGGATGATTCCTCGGCCCTTGAAGCCTCAAGCGATGCCTCTACGGATGCCCGGATGACGCTTTCTTTAAACTCTGCCGCGGACTCGACCGCGCTCATGGCCTCCTCAACATCGGCAGAGGCTGCCTCCTGAAGATATATCACGCCCTTTGCGCTTATCTCTTCTCTTTTTACGTTGCAGCCGGAAACGGACATAAGAAGGCATGACAAAACAATGATGTATCTTGTTTTTTTCAAAATCAACGCCTCCTCTTTTCCTTATACTTTAAAGAGTCATTGTAGCATATTTTTATAAAAAAAACAATCCAAAGTGACAATATATATTTATATAACTTTTACGTAACTTTTATAACTTTTATACACTTATCACGCGCGCGCTTATTGAATTATCGGGGAAATTAATGTATAATTTGTCTGTTATACACTTATAAGAGACCTGAAAGGATAAAGCATGAGAGACGACATAAAAAAGATAATGAGTGAAGCCGGAAGGGTAATAAAAGGCAAGGATGAAGTTATAGAAAAGCTCCTTGCCGCGATAATTGCGGGCGGACATATTCTTCTTGAGGATATTCCGGGCGTTGGAAAGACCACCCTGGCTTTGACCGTTTCCAAGATACTTTCACTTGATTACACAAGAATGCAGTTTACGCCCGACGTTCTGCCGAGCGACCTTCTTGGTTTTTCGATGTTCAACAACCAGACCCGTGAATTTGAGTTCCGACCGGGTGCTGTTTTCTGCAACCTGTTTCTGGCAGATGAGATAAACCGTACATCTCCAAAGACGCAGTCCGCTCTACTGGAGGTCATGGAGGAATCCAAAGTTACGGTCGACGGTGTCACAAGACGCCTCCCCGACCCCTTTGTCGTTATCGCGACCCAGAACCCCTTTGGATCTTCGGGTACACAAAAGCTTCCCGAATCACAGCTCGACAGATTTATGATAAGACTTTCAATGGGATATCCGGATCACGAAAACGCTGTCGGCATCCTCAAAGGAAATGTCGGCTCGGTACTTGAAGAGCTTGCCCCCGTACTTTCGGGCGATCAGGTACGCGAGATGAGAAAAAAGTCATCCGAAGTATTTGTTCATGACAATCTTTTCGATTACCTTGTTACGCTTACCGAAAACACACGTAAAAACGATTATTTCATAACAGGCCTTTCGCCCCGCGCAAGCCTTTCGCTTCTTAAGATGGCAAAGGCGACCGCATATATGGAGGGCGCGGAATTTGTGCTCCCCGAGCACATACTCCACAACCTTCACGAAGTATCCGTTCACAGACTGAACCTTTCGCCCCGCGCAAAGGCTTCGGGCATGACCGTGGACAAGGCGCTTGATGAGATAGCCGCATCAACGCCCCTTCCCAAAGCCTGATCAAACTAAAAGCCCCGGAGATCATATGCTTAGAAATATCATTTCAAGAACAGCGTATGTTTTTTTCTTCGTCCTGATGCTTTTGGCATACATCTTCTACCGGAACTATTTTCTGCTCCTTATGATGATCTTTATGATCGTTTTTCCGGTGGTCTCCGTTGTATTGCTGCAGCGCGCCAAAAAAAGCATCTCCATCAGTCTCGATGTCCCGGGAAGGGTGGAAAAAAAGGCACCTTTTGAAATAACGCTGACACTTAAAAACACATCTTATATTCCGATCATACAGAGTCATATCGAGATGACGCTCGAAAACCCTTTTTACCCCGGGCTGCCCTCCCACCACTTTGTGTGCGGCATCGCGGCAAGAAAAGGCGGAACCGTTAAGTTTATGGTAACGCCGGAATATTCGGGCGTTATGTCCTTAAAAATAAAAGAATTCCGCATCTGGGACATGACCGGTATGGCGGATGCCATCATCCCCGCGGATATCTCAAAGGACGTGCACGTTCTACCGTCGCCTTCCGAAGAAGAGATAGAGCTTACTATGGCGGGCGGTGCAGGAATGGTGGAGCTTTCGGAACAGGACACAAAGGGCAACGATTCGTCCATGGTGATAGACACAAGGGATTACCACCCCGGAGACAAGCTGCAGCGCATCCACTGGAAGCTTTCCACAAAGCTTGACAAGCTTATCGTAAAGGAATACGGCTCTATGTCATCGGACGACGTGCTGGTGGTCATCGAGCTGTCGCACGGCGATTTTACGAGGGTACGCGGAAGCGACTCATATATAACCAACAGAAAAAGCTTTGACGCGGTCTTTGATGTTTACTATACTCTTGCCCTGGCGCTTTTAAAAGAAAAGCGTCCTTTTATGGTGAGCTGGTATTCGCCCGGAGCCGGCGAATTAAAGAGCATTCCCGTATCCGGCAAAGAAGAGCTTTTAGAATCACTCATAATGATGAGCTACGAAAAGCCACCCGCAACAGCCGGGAACGCCTGGCAGCTTGCAAAGGCCGTGCTTGACGAATACGGCGAGTTTATTTACATCTCCCCTCTTTTGCCGCAAAGCATCTACGGACACTCCGGCGGCGAACTTATATTTGAAAAACGCTCTGAAGACGGCAAGCCTTTAGCGGCCGCCGTTTTCTCAGGTACATGACATGGGAAACCTTTTTAAAAAGCTTAAAGACCACAGATACAGAAGAAAAAACAAAAGAAGGCTGGCCGAAGAGGCGGCCGGAAGCGTATACGGCATAACCGTTTCCACCGGCACCACCTCTTTTTCAAATGACCGGCTTTATTTGCGTGCGCTCTTAAATGCCCTTATCATGTTCCTTACAGTCTACGGTATGGCGCTGTCCTTTATCGTACCCTTTAAGATAAATACAAACACTGCTTTTCTTGCCGTTTTTTCGGCCATAATGGCTCTTTACTTTTCAATGATCAACTGTAAAAAGTCATGGCAGACCATAGGATATATCCTGTTCTTCTTCGGTTTTACGGCTTTTATCGTCATTTTCAGAAACTTTATAAACAGCGGCCTTAACGGTATGCTGAACGATTTTTACAATGTAGTGTCCGACAAGCTGGATTTTTCGAGGATAAGGACGTATAACGAAATGTACGAAGACATGCATTTCATGGCTGTCACCACGTTTTTTATGGTGATGGTATCTGCCATGATGCTGCTAGTAAATTTCGTTTTCAACAACGAACAGAGCCCTGCGACGCTTTTTGTGGTGGCATTCCCCTTCCTTCAGCTTGGAATGTACATAGACGAATTTGCGGGCTTTTTCCCGTTCTTTATCTCTGTCCTTGCGATCATGCTGACGCTTGTCTTAAGGTACAATTTCCAGCATCATCTGCCTATTAAAAAGAAAAAGATCTTTTACTTTAAAAGGCGTACGAATATCTACCAGCTGCAGGCATCTTCGGGGCTTGTGACCTGGCAGGCGGCCGGGTATGTGGCGGCTATACTGCTTTTGTTTTCGCTGATGATATCCATCATCATCCCGCAGGAGAAGTTTAAGCCGGGCGATGAGGCCCTGGCAATGAAAAAGTCGACCGAACCGGCGGTCACAAGAGTGCTGATGTACGGTCTTTCGAGCCTGTTCATGAACGACCGCTCCGCTTTTGATGCGGCTTACGGCGGGCAGCTTGGGCAGGTAGGCACGGTATTTCAGGATTTCCAGGACGATATGGAGATAACCTTTGTCCCCTATCAGTATGAGACGGTCTATCTTAAGAACCGAAGCTACAGCGCATACTACGGCAACCACTGGGAGCAGACCCAGTCGGATGTCGGCGAAATGTATTTCTTTGAGGATGAACAAAATCTTTTAAACGAAGCGGCCAAAGAAGACGATTCCATTCTTCGCGGCAAGATGCATATCGAGTATCTTGACTACAGCCTTCTTGGCAATTCCTTCCTGCCCTATTACGGAATTCGGGACAGATCTGCAGTGGCGCTTTCAGCCGTGAGGATAAACGATATAACCTATGCCGCCGTGCAGGATTTCTGGAACTCAAAATACGCTGCCCTTGCGGACAGGGATGACCCTTCAAACGACGATCTTTTGGAGTCCTACGATTCGTATGCGATGTACGGCTCAACGGATCTCCTCTACCTGTATTACAAATCGCCCGAATACAGGAATGTATACACGACTATAGCCGAGATCTGCCTTAAGGAAGGCTTTTCAGGAACTACCGCAGAAAAGATAAAGCAGATCCAGGATTACCTTGAAAAGAATTTCACCTACACCCTTAACCCCGGCAAAGTGCCGGACGGGCGGGACTTTGTGACATATTTCCTGACAGATTCCAAAAAAGGATATTGTACATATTTTGCCACGGCCGGCTGCCTTATGCTGCGCTATCTCGGCATTCCCGCAAGGTATGTTGAAGGCTATGCGCTTGATATGTCGGCCGTTATAGGGGGCGACATCTTAAACGACGAAGATTATGATTCGTGGATAAGCGGCGTGGTTAAAGTCGGAAAGACTGCCGTTGTAAAGGCAAAGCTCACCGACGCAAACGCGCATGCCTGGGTCGAGGTCTATATAAACGGCTTTGGCTGGGTACCCGTTGAATTTACCGTTGCCGGAACCATGGACGAATCCGACCGCGATTCCTGGGGCATCTGGGAAGCTCTTGCAAACGGGACCGCCGCCGACGAAGGCACAAACAACGCCCTCGCCGCCATACTCGGCACCAACCTTTCGGCAGTCTTTACATGGATAGGCCGCGTGCTCCTCGCCGCCCTCATCCCCCTTGCAGCATTCTTCGGATACCGCATCTACCGCAAATACAGGCAGAATAAACAGCCCGAGGCTATTGTTTATCCTAAGTACAACAAGGCGATCATGAAGGCTTACCAGAAGATGGTGAGAAAGCTCAAGAGAAAGAAACTTATAACCAAAGAGAATCCTCTCCCCGCTGACGTACTTGAGGCCCTGAAGGCCGGCGGCATGGCCTATCCGGCAGCTGAAGAAAAGATCGATATTTACAAAAAAGCCGCATTCTCCG
>Ga0247608_10007978_pt1 | contig 10782 bp, 16 predicted proteins | sample 176DNAGHGlowgp2_FD_193490 | JGI IMG/M metagenome (GOLD analysis project Ga0247608, IMG submission 193490) | Sheep rumen microbial communities from Palmerston North, Manawatu-Wanganui, New Zealand - 1766 DNA GHGlow gp2 | ecosystem: Host-associated > Mammals > Digestive system > Stomach > Rumen ... | reverse complement strand
GATGCTCACAGAAAGTGGAATAGCAGGAATTACTCAAGGATATGGAGGTATTACTATAGGTGACCAAGTTATACCTTATGAAAATCTAAAAGATGTAATGTATGAAGATAGAGGTGGAGTAGTAGCTGTTCTTCCAACTACAACAGATGAATAGGGTAATAAGAAAGTAGACCTATCTATACTTGATACCTATAATGAAATAATTAATAAGATAGAATATAAATAGGGAAGTCCAGAGTGGAGTAAAGAACTCGCTAAAGGACTTAAAGAAAAAGGACTTGACCAATATTTAGATGGTTCTGATTCTATAGATCCAAGAAGATTTGGCTTGTTTCTTATGGTTACTGGCTATACTACAGATAGGTGGAACTTTAAAAAGGACTCCCAATATATAGAACAAGCTACTCCATCTAATGAGTTAGCAAAGAGAATGTCTGCAGCTCTTAGTACAGATAAAGATAATAAGAACTACGAGGTTGACATAGATGATTGGGGTTTAGGATGGTTAGCAGAAGGTTCTTATGATGATATTTATAGAGGAACTGTTTACATACCACTTAATCCTAATAGAAATGCTGCTATTTCTGCTTACGGTTCTACTGTTAAGCATTCTAGTGGACAATTATATGAACGTAATTATCAAGATATTCTTTCTGGTAAGGTAGATAAATAGAAAGATACAAGTAGTGATATACTAAATGAACAATGAAGAAGAATGATTTTATAGTTGCTAGTATAAATAATCCCGATTTCAGTGTAGCCGATTTTAAGGATATATCTGAAATGAACTTAGGGAATACCTAGATGCTTTCAGAGGATGAGTACTTAAAAAGTAAATTTATTAGGGAAAATCCTCTCTTCTAGGATAGTAATGGAAATTTTGTAAAACAAAAATTCTCAGACTTTTATAGATAGAAGCTTAGAGACTTTAGCGAATTTAGTACTGAAAGTTCTTTAGATAATTATCAATATGGACTTTTCGATACTTTTCGTAAGGCAAAAGATAATGTAAGACCTTTTGGTGTTAGTTTTGAAAAAGTTGCTAATTCTGAGAGAAGAAGTACAGGTATAGTAGGTCCTAATTTATAGGGAGAACGTACCTTCTCAGACAGAGAACTTGCTCAACGAGAAAGAGTCTTTGATTATAAAGAAGGTAAATTCAGAGATTACACTCCTAATGACTTAGCTTTTACAAATAATCCTTTTTCTTGGATAGGTTCATTATTTGATGATCCTCTTGTATTAGCAACATATGATGAGAACGGAACACATTTTGACCCAATACTTGGTAGAGAAGTAGAGCATGTAAAAGGTCAAAAGAAGCTTAATGCTAATGGTGTTCCTTATTATGAAACACTTGCAGGACGTTCTGCTGCTAATAAGGATATATTAAGTGTTACTGATAATCTTACTATAGATGGATCATGGATAAATAAATATGATTTCTTTGATTCTGATGGAATGGATAAAAGTGTTGCAGGAACTGTAATGAAAAACTTAGCAATACTTGCACCAATATTTATTCCTGGTGCAGGGCAATACTATGCAGGAGCCTTAGTAGTAAGAGAAATGGCTAAAACTATGCCTATGTTATATGGTATGGCAGGCTTGTTTGATAATGACTTACAAGACTCTAAGTTGTTAAATACTATAGCTGCAGTAGGTAATAAATTTACAGGAAATACTTCAGACTATGCTAAAGAGAAAATGTTTTCATTTGAAAACTTTGCTAGTCTTATATCTGATGTAGCACTATAGTGGTCTCAGCAACAATGGGTTATTAATAACCTATCTAAAATAAACAAAGCTACTAAAGCTACTGAAGAGGCTGCCAAAGCTAAAGCACTTAAAGAATACACTACAAAAGCCCAACAATTAATGACTCAAGGAGAAAGAGGAGATATTGCTATGGCTCGTGTAACACAATTAACAGGAGCTAAAGACAGAGCAGCACTTAATGAACTCATTAAGGGGGATAATTGGATGGCTTCTGCTTATGGTGGAGCTGCCCTTGAAAAATATCTTACTCCTACAAGAGAAATAATAGCAAGAAAGACTAAATTAGCACAAGATTTATCTCTTGGTTATATGGCCATTATATCTAATACAGATGTATATCAAGATGCTCTTGACCATGGAGCATCTAAAAGAGAAGCCGCAATGCTTGCTTTAGGTAGTACTGTAGGAATGTTTTCTGTTGATAAATATTTAGGTCTTGGAGAGATTTTTTATGACCCTGCACAAAGAGCAGAAAGAGCAACATTTAGAAGTGCAGTTCTTAATGAATCTCAGAAAATTACAGACCAATTAAAAAGTATTGTTCCTATCACTACAAAAGCAGGAAATAAAGCAGTTACTGATGAAAGAAAAGGATTAGGCCGTTATTTTTTAAAAGGAATACAAGCAGGTAAGAAAGCTGTAGAAAATTATCAAGGTGCTATAAAGGAAGGAACACTTGGATTCTTTGGTAAAGCACTTGGTGAGGGTCTTGAAGAAGTATCTGAAGAATTAGTAACCGATATTGTTAAACAACTTGGAGAAATAGCTGGACAGTATGGTCTTTCAGAAGTAACAGACTTAGGTGCTTGGAATAATATGTAGGATAGATATTTAATGTCTTTCTTAGGAGGTGCTATTGGTGGAGGTATATTTTCTTTAAAGGATGGGAACTTTAAAGCAAGGCAAGCATCTGGAGAGTTACTTACTTTACTTAGACAAGGAAAAGGTAAAGAGATTCGTGATGAATTAAAAAGACTTCACGATAAAGGATAGCTTGGAAGTACTGAATTATCCTATAAAACAGAGCAAACTTATGATGAGAAGAATAATCCTCAAGGAGTATTTCTTACTGCTGATGAGAATAATCAATCTTAGAATGATTATGCTTATAATATACTTACATAGTCTATAGAACAAATAGAATCTATTTTACAAAAGAATCATCTTACAAAATCCGAAGATGAATTATTTGAAAATTTAGTTCTGTAGGATGAAAATTACACAGCATTAAGAGATTATCTTCAAGATGCTTCCTATATAACTGGATATCAGAGAAGATATTAGCAACTTGTTAAAAATATAGTAGCTCAAGAATAGAAAATTAATAACCTGTCTAAAACGGATGGTTCCTCTAGTACTAATAAAGTAGAACTTGAAGAAGCACGTAGAGACCTCACTAATATGCTTTTAGAGAGGGATAAGTTCTTTAATGGTGATTATTCGCTTGAATATCTACAAAAAATGTTATTTGCTATAAATCCACAATTAGCAGGAGCATTTATGCCTCTTACAAAGAAATAGTTTACTAGGGCTATGCTTAATGTAGATTATGATTTATTAGATGGAGGTATGAAAGAATTTGTAGACAAAATGTATGAGTAGCAAGTAAAAGATCCATCTAAAATAGAAGAGGAACTTGATAAATCTTTTGCTATGTTCCAGAAACTCCAACCTTAGATGGAACCTATCCTATCTAAACTTACAGGTGGAAGTAAACAATGGGAAAACATACGTAAAACTCTCGATGAAAAAGGAATTCTTCGTAATGAAGATATGTATACAGTAGATTCAATGCTCCCTGAAGAAACTGAAGAATCTGAATCCTATATAAATAGGAAGGCTCCAATGGAAGGAGAATCACAAGCTGACTTTGCTAAAAGACTTAAAGAAAGACAAATGACTGTTGCAGAACATAACGCACGTCTTAAAATACAAAAGTTGCAAAATGTTTTAGACGAAGCTAAAACTTTTGATTATGATCCTACAACAGGAATGTCTAAGCCAGCTACTTTTATTGATTAGAGTACACGTCGTTATTTAATGGCATACCTTGGAGAAACTCAAAATCAAATAAAAGATAGACTTATAGCGAGAAGAGTGGGAACTGCTGTTAATAAGGAATTATTAAAAAATGCAGAAAACTATGATGCACTTATAAATAAAGTTAGAGAGTCTCTTAGAATTAAATTTGAAAAAACCATTGGAGAAGATTTTCTAAATTACCTTGGTACTAATGATTATTCTGGACTTACTAGTTTTTATTCTCAATTAACTTCAAAACCTAAGTTTACTCTTGAAGAAGTATTAAAAAATTTAAGTAGAGAAGGTTGGGAAAATTATTCTGTTCAAGAATAGCTTGCTGCTATGTTTGAGGATGCTACTGGAATAGAAGGTAATTTTGATTTTATATAGGATGCTCAGCAATACTCTGACTTATATACTTAGTATATGGGAGAGGCTGATCCAGATAAGTAGGATAAAATTAAAGAGCAACTTGATAAATTAGGATAGAAAGAATATCAAGTTTGGGATGAAGAGGAGTTTAATAAAAGAGTTAATGAAATTACAGAAGAATCTTTAAATAGGTTAGAACCTCTTTTATAGAAACTTAACAAAGATTTTCAAACAGATGCAGATTTAAAAGCTGCAAAAGACCTTGAAGATCGATTGTCAATTGAAGAAAACCCTGCTGTGGAACTTGTAAGAGAATTAGCTCCAAAAATTGGAGGTAGTGCAGTGGAAGTAGAAAAAGCCCTTGAATCTATAATGCAGCAATTTATGGATAAAGAGAAATCTACAGATTTCATTCTTTCTGGTGATTAGATAAAGTATTTAGAAGAAGCCAAGAAACTTATAGATATTACTACTGCTATGGTAGCTGCTTCTTCTAGAGAATCTGGACTTATGGATGGAATGACCTATAATAAAGCAGTTAACAAATTTCATGCAGATCACCAAGGAAAATAGACAGACTCTGAATTCTTTAAGAATTTTGAACCTCTGTTTGAAATGGATGAGAAGATTGGAGGACAACTTGTGTCTGCTCTTAATGGTTATAAATAGGAAATTAATCAATGGATTCAATTATCTAGAGAAAATCAAGCTAATAGTACTGCTAGTTTGAAACGTTCTGCTGAGGCTCTTAATAATGCTAAGCTTAGATTCTTAAGTGGTAGCATGTCTTCTAGTGAATTTCTATAGGATAGCCTTATAGATGTAAATGACCCTAATGCTACTTATTTATTTGAAAAACAATTTCATGATAATGTTCAAAAGGCTATTACTGAAGGAAGAGATATAAAAGATATATTTAAAAGTTTACTTGCGCATCTTAACCAAGATGATGAGATATTAACAGGTATTACATCTAATATTGATGAAGAATTACAAGAACTTACTGCTTACGATAAGTTTATGTATTTAACTTCATTAATAGCTTTAGATCCTATTGAACAACTTAAAAAAGAGTTACAATTTATAAAGGATAATCCTAAGATAGCTCCACTTGCTACACAACTTCCAGGTATGTAGCTTGGTCAAGCACTTGCTGCTAATCCAGAAATAGTAAATAAAGCTCTTGAAGCATTACAAGAATTGGCAAAAGCTAAAGGACTTAATATGCCTGTAATGTGGAATACTGAAGTTATAACTGGCCTTGGAGGTGGAGGAAAAACCAGTGTTGAGGCTAAATATCTTATAAATGAAGACGAAGATACTTGGGTAGCAGGTCCAACAGAAAATCAATTAAAGGCTCTTGGAGAAGTTGCTCCAAAGGCTAAAGGATTTACTGTAGATAATCTTATTAAAGCTATATATATTGGGGAGATAAAAACTACTACAGGAAAAGGTTTAGATGGCTGGACTCCTAAGATATTAAATGATGATGAATCTAAATATATATTAAAAGATGCTCCTAAGCATTTAGTAATTGATGAATCTACCCATATAGATACTACTAAATTACAAGTCATTGCTAATTGGGCTAAGAAAGCTGGAGTTAGAATAACACTACTTGGTGATGAGAATCAAAGAGGAGCAGAATATAATTTAAATAGAGAAGCACTTCTGGCTTATAGAACCCCTAGACTTAATTTTTCATTAAGAAATGAAAGTATCTGGAAAGTATAGAATCAAAATCAGTTGGTTTCAATGTTAGATAGAATGCGAAATTCTTCTAAAGAAACAACAGATGCTGTATTTCCATAGATATTAGAAAATCTTAAGAATAAATTACCCCTTAGTTACTTTGAAAATGAAAACACTATTGAAGGTGATAAAGTAGTATCCAAAATAAGTGCAGAAGATCTTCAAAGACTTAGTGGTAGTATTGCTTATATAGGAGATAATAAAGATCTTATAAACTTTATACAATCTAATTTACCTGTAGGAACTACATTTACATCTTTAGATAAAAAATCCGTACAAGGTGCAGAGTTTGACTATGTAATAGTAGATTCCGATTGGGGAGGAGCTTTTACAAAAGGCGCTGACGGAAAGTTTAAATATGAACAAGGCATAGAGCAAGCTACTGATTTCTTGAGAGATTTATATACAATGATTTCAAGAAGTAGAAAGGGAAGTATTGTATTAGATAATCAATTAACTAATGTAGTAAATCCTATAAAAGAAGAATATACTACTAAATATGAAAGACTTTCTGAAGGAGTTATTCAAGATTTTATAGAATCTAGAACTGCTTATATATAGAATATTTTAGATAGTATAAAAGAAGAAGAAAAAGCTGAAGAAGTAGTTATAGAGGAACCTGCGGAAGAACCTACAGAAGAAGTTCCAAAAAACATTTCAGACACGGAAAAGGAAAAACTTGAAAAAGTTGAAAAAATGGAGTTTGAAAAGAAAACTACTGGCTATAGAGCTTATGGTAACGTAGCATTTATAGGAAATGTAAAAACAGGTGATCATAATGAATGGATAGCTAATGGTTTAAGAGATATTGGAATATTTGGTTCTGATGGAGAAATTATAGCAACAACAGGTAAAGAAAAAAGACAATTAGTAAGAGACCTTAATTTCGTTAAGAGTCTATTTTTATATGATCTTAATATAGACCTATATGATTTACCTGGAAGTTTAAATAGACGTTTACCTAAGGACTCTTTAAAGAAAGCTGAATTCTATTTAGTGGCTGAGGATAGAAGTGATGTTCACAATCTTACTGGACTTACAACTCTTAAGTAGAACGAACTCGATTTTATAAAAGGTAAAGTTATAAGTATACAAGCTAGGGTGGATACACCCTTTGGTAAAGCTATCATTACTCTTGGTGCTGTAGCTAATCCAGCTACTTGGAGAAAACTTCTTGATAATCCAAAATTATCTGCAAGTGAAAAAACTTCTTTAGAAGCACAAATAAAACATTATGAAGAATAGTTAAAGAATCTTGTAGAAAGTAAAGACTAGGAAATTAAAATAAATAAACCTAAATTTAGTGGTCGTACAGAACTTATATAGTTAAAGGTTAAAGATATTGATGGCTATGAAAATTCTCCAAATGCTGAAGACAAGAGGAAAATTAGACTTGAAAATCTTTATGATGATGTTATTGATGAATTTAACAGTGAAACTAATACAACTGAAGAGTTAAAGAAAATAGTATCTGAATTCGATGCTCGTACAGGCAACTCAGTAGTAAGCCCTGTACATATTATCACTGCTCCTATTCCTGGAATAGATCCATCTTTAGTTGGACATGCAGTATTATTTGTATCTAATAATAATACATTAGCAGAAGATCAGTTAGGTAAACTATTTATAGAACAACAAGAGAACAGAGCTAAAGGAATAGAATCTAAGGCTCAAGTAAGAATGATTGTTCTTGATAATGCAGGTGTTTCATTCCATTCTCTTTATAGAGGAGGATTTAAAGATATATACTCTACAAGTGCTGGAGATAAAGAATTTGCTTTTCCAACAAACTTGTTTGCACAAAGTATTCGTATGCTTTCTGGTATATGGAATTTCAGAGCCGATCTTAACCGTTTTATAAATGCTATGAATAACTCTGGTTATACTAGAGCACAACTCATAGACATGGCTAAAGATGATGCAGAAATGTATAAAGTTCTACAAAAAGAACGTAAAAAGCCTGAGGACAAACGCGATCCAATAATATCTACTGCTGAATATAAGAGATGGTTATAGAATCATTCTAATAAGGAAAAGGCAGGAAAAGTTCTTAAACTTATAGAGTTTAATGAATCTTTAGATATTCCTAGATTTAGAGTTGGATGGAGTGATAATACTGGTACTTAGATAAGAAGAATACAAGGGCTTAAAGAAGGAAATCCTTACTATAAAAATATAAAGAATTGGAAACCAGAGGAAACTAATGGAATATTTATTAATCCTGATTTAGCAGAACAATATCAAAACATGCTTAATTACTTGTTTGATAATGTAGTTAATCGTATATTTGATACTACTTCATTAAATCCTAATGAAGCTATCAATTATAAAGAGGCTGAAAAATGGGTTAACGCTGCTAAAGATAAGAAGTTAGTTATAAATGATGAAGGTGGTACAATTCCTATTCCTAATCAAGATAAAGTAAAGGCCTTTACTCTTATTCTTACAAAAATTGCTTCTTATATGCATAGTAAGATGCATTTTGGACAAGAAGAGTTTGAAAATAGAAGAAATAGGGAAGGAGATAAAGCTTTATATCATATATATCTTGATTATGAAAGTAAAAAAGATGAAATTACTTATGATGGGCTTGACCAATTCCTAAAAGCTAATGTAGGAGGAACTGAAGTTTCTGGATTATTACAAGAATCTCCTATTTAGAGAGATGTAATAGGATAGAATAGCTTTACTTATAAAGATGGAGAAGTAGTATATCAAGACTGTCGTATTGATAATTTTTTCAATCTTATATTCCATGGAGTTGCATTTGAAAAGAATTATAATGAATTTGATGGAAGTCAATAGACGGAAACTCTCGCTCCGTTTAAATATGGGTTCTTTATAGATCCAGTTTTACTAGCTACTGGAGGAAGTGCAAGAGATATGATAGCTGCTTGTTCAACTAACAGAAAATTGTTTAAAACTGATGTAATTCCAGGCAATCCTATATTAGAATTTACTTTCGATAAAGCTTCTGATGCTGCTGTAGTTGAAGAACATGAAGAAACTATACAGCTTCCAATTTTAGAAGAAGTGAAAAACTTTGGATTAGATTCTTCTAAATGGAATCTTGATGGACTAAATGATGATGACATTATAGCTTTTGTTCATAAGAAATTGAATGAGTTAAATAAAAAAATGTTCGAAAAGGGTACTGGAGATCTTAGTAAGTTAATAGTTAAAATAGATTCCAATAAAATATATACTTTGAATGATATATACCCAGAAATTGGAAATATAGTCGAAACAGAAGTAAGTGGTGATGGAACTGCTTTTACCATTACTAATGATAAAGGTTAGAAATTTGATATAAAGTATAATGACGGAGATATTATCGCGAAAGAGCATACTGTACCTGGAGCAAGAAAAGGACAAAAAGCTGTAATAACATCATTTGAAGGTCAGGAAGTAAATAAAGCTATTCAAGACTTTATATAGGATAAAGAACAATATGATGATTCAGATGCTCTTATAGAGTGGATGAATTAGAATGAAGGAATTATTTATTCTAAGGAAAATCTGTAGGCTATTAAGAAATATTTAAGAAATACTCTTGAAGATGAAGGTATTCTTGATAATGATGATATTATACTTTTAGAAAATATAATAGATTAGTTTATCAATCAAATAAATACAAGCGATTGTTAATATGTCACAATGTAAATTACCAAATTTTGGGATATTAGACGAAATTGGAGTTCCAGCAGAGATTCTGGAACTCCAAAATTTCGATGAAATGTTTCATGGGATAATGGATTTTCTTTCTAAAGATACTAATCATAGTAAATCTGAAGAAGAATCTTTATCTCCAGAGAAATTTAAACAATCAATAGATTTAAAAATCAAGAAATTACTTGATTTAGCTGATGCTGCTGCTAAGAATAATCCTACTCTAGACCTTAAGAGAGGAGGAAAACATTCTGAAATGTTAAAAGCCAATCTAGAAATGGAATTATACCCAAAAGGTAATATTACTAGAGAGGAGGAAGTTGATTTAAGTGCAGTAATAGATGGACAATTAGCAAGTAGAGAATAGATAAAAGCTCAAAGACTTAATAAGTTACTAGATACTTTCTATGCTAATAATTTACCTGCAAGAGAATATTTTAAGACTCATTTCACAAGAGAACTTGGTTTAACAGCAGTTATTAGAATAGGACAAACACTTAAAGATAGTTCTATTGTAGATAGCCAAAAAGCTCTTAATGAAAATATAATGAAATTTATGGGAGATCAGTATCGTACAGTTTATAGATACTTAAATAAACTAGGATTAGCTAAAGGTCTTCCTAACTCTATGTTTAGAGGTAATAATCATGTAGGAACTTATCTTAACACTTTAGATAGATTTTATAACCTTGTAGTACATAAAAGTAAAATAGGTACACTTGAGGACGAAATAGAGCAAGGATGGTAGAATAGTATAAGTGATGAAAAAAGTAATCAATTAATATTGAATTCCATTATAAATTATGTTAATAACCTCCCGTCTATAAATTCTAATTTATAGATTGAATAGAGTGAAAAGTTTAACTTAAGTGAATTAATAGAAGATTATTTTGATGGAAAATATAACAGTACAGAAGCACTATATAAGGCAATAAATGAATTCCTAAGTATAAAAGGTAATACTAAAAAGAAATTAATAAATACTATAAAATCTGTCTATAACAAATAGCTTGATAGTTCAAATTTATTTGAAGTAGTAAATGCTTATTTATCTGTTGTTTATTTTGATAAATTATCTAAAGAGGCTATAGGAGATTATATTAGTTCGGATAAGAATCAAGACTTTCCAATCGAAACTGATGAAGAAGGTAATGTAACTTATAAGTATAGATTTGGGAAGGATACTGA
>Ga0247608_10007974_pt1 | contig 10782 bp, 5 predicted proteins | sample 176DNAGHGlowgp2_FD_193490 | JGI IMG/M metagenome (GOLD analysis project Ga0247608, IMG submission 193490) | Sheep rumen microbial communities from Palmerston North, Manawatu-Wanganui, New Zealand - 1766 DNA GHGlow gp2 | ecosystem: Host-associated > Mammals > Digestive system > Stomach > Rumen ... | reverse complement strand
CTGCGGCTCGAAATGGCTTGCGCTCCGGTTGAGCGGGAACAGCCAGCTCCAGCGTCCGGGCTTGTCTTTCATCCAGTCGGGGAGGCGTGCAATCGCGTCGTCGATTTCTTCGAGGGCAGGGAACACTTCGGTCAGCCAGGCTTCGGTCTTCGGCTTGTGGAAGTCCGCCCACACGGCGTCGTAGAATTCCTGCTGGCGCTCTACAATCGCCTTGCGGAGAGCCTTCAATTTCGCGATGCGTTCCTTCGCGGTCGTGTTGGCGACTTGCCAGCGCTTTTTGCCCTGTGCCTTGAAAAGGCTGTTCAATTCTTCGACGTTCATACTTTACCTACGTCATACCGCAGCCTTGCGAAGCAAGGCAAGTGTATCTACTCTCTTTTCCCTACCTTCGTCATACCGCAGCACCGAAGGTGCAAGAGTATCCATGGACACGCTTGCTGGGCTACGCCCAGCTTCGGTGTGACGTCACCCGACAGAATGTTCTAGCTTCAGCGTCAGCAACTGCCTTGCCTCGGTCGCGAATTCGCCGGGGAGTTCCTTGAACACGTCCTTGCAGAAACCGCCCACCATCGCTTGAATGGCGTCTTCGCGCTTGATGCCGCGGCTTTCGAAATAGAACAGCTGGTCTTCGCTGATGCGGCTGGTGGTGGCTTCGTGTTCCGTGGTGGAGCTTGCGTTTGCGACCGTGATGTAGGGGAACGTGTGAGCCGCACTCTTTGTGCCCACGAGCATGCTGTCGCACTGGGTGTAGTTCCGGGCGCCAGTGGCGGACTTGCGGATGCTCACTTCGCCGCGGTAGGCGTTGCTAGAATAGTCCGCGCTAATGCCCTTGCTGATAATCGTGCTTTTGGTGTTCTTGCCGATGTGGATCATCTTGGTGCCGGTGTCGGCCTGCATGTGCCCGTTGGTGAGGGCCACGCTGTAGAATTCTCCGACGGAGTTGTCGCCCAGCAGCACGCAGCTCGGATACTTCCACGTGATGGCGGAGCCGGTTTCAACCTGCGTCCAGCTGATGCGGCTGTTCTTGCCCGCGCACTTGCCGCGTTTGGTGACAAAGTTGTACACGCCGCCGGCTCCCGTTTCGCGGTCGCCCGCGTACCAGTTCTGTACGGTCGAATATTTAATGCTTGCGTTGTCCTTCGCCATGAGTTCCACGATGGCGCTGTGCAACTGCTTGCTCGAATATTCTGGCGCGGTGCAACCTTCGAGGTAGCTCACGCTCGCGCCTTCGTCGGCGATAATCAGGGTACGTTCAAACTGGCCCGCTTCCTTGTTGTTGATGCGGAAGTAGGTGGAAAGGTCCATCGGGCACTTGACTCCAGGCGGGATGTACACGAAGCTCCCGTCGCCAAAGACTGCGCTATTCAAAGCCGCAAAGTAGTTGTCGCCCGCGGGCACGACCGAGCCCAGGTATTCCTCGATGAGTTCGGGGTATTCCTTGATGGCGTCGCTGATGCTGCAGAAAAGGATGCCCATCTCCATGAGCTTGCGCTTGTGGCTGGTATAAATGCTCACTGAGTCAAAGACCGCGTCCACGGCCACGTTGGCAAGTCGCTTCTGTTCGTCCAGCGGAATGCCAAGCTTTTCGAAGGTGGCTAGCAACTCCGGGTCTACGTCCTCAATCTTTTCGTGGCTCTTCTTGGTCTTCGGGGCGGAGTAATAGACGATGTCCTGCAGGTCCACCGGTGCAAAATGCAACTCGCCCCAGTTCGGCTGCTCCATGGTCTTGAGCTTCTCGTAGGCCTTCAGGCGAAAATCGAGCATGAACTGCGGTTCGCCGCGGAGCTTGGAGGCTCTCCGGATGATATCTTCGTTCAGGCCCTTCTCGAAGGCCTCGTTCTCGATATCTGTGACAAAACCGTACTTGTAGTTTTCGCTCATTTTCGTTTCCGCACTGTTTTCGCACGCTTATCGCGCGATATTTGCGGCGCTAAATATAGAAAAAACGGCTTTCGCCTGGCGCCATTGCCCAAATTTCTATTATATTTTGAAAAAAACGATTTCACGGGAAATTATTATGAAAACTCCGTTCCTGAAAGTTCTCTTCGGTTGTGCAGTGGCCACGATGTTCCTTACCGCCTGTGGCGATGATGGCTCTGACGGGCTTCCCAGTGCACCGCAGTCCTCTGCGGAGGGTCCGGTCACCACGTCTTCGGACAGTTCCGTGCCGTCCAGCTCGGGCGATGCTCCCGTATCGCAGGCGACCGACCCGCAGTCCTCATCCGCAGTCGTTGCTCCTGAAAGTAGCGCCGAAGTGGATGTGCCTCCCCAGGGCGGTGGCTATACTCCCGGTACCCTCGAAGAAGAAATCGCGAAGGATGCCCCGTTTGTCGAGGCTAGTGCGGCCAATGGCACTCTCTTGCCCCTTGCCGAAGTTCTTGCCGCAGTCCAGCCTACGGAACGCGTCGTCTTTGTGCTGCGCCATGCCCGCCGTGGCAGTTCCACGGGGCGTGAAACTCCGCTCCACATGACCGGCGTGAACCAGTGCCAGACTCTCGGCGCGATGATTGCGGCTGTCAATGCGACAGACCCCATATTCTACGCCCATTCTGACTTTGTGCGCACCGAATCGACCGCCAAGAATATCTTTGCGGGCCGTGGCGGCGATACAACGCAGTTCGTGAGCACCGTCGTGCAGAAACTTGCGGGTGGCGGCTACGTGAAGAACGATTCTCTCCTGGACCTGCATGCTGCCGAAGATTTCGAGACCAACCAGCTCAAGGTGTTTGCCAGCTGGATGTACAAGGGCGAATACACGGATACGTTCAACGACCTTACGGAAACGAGCGTTGCGCTCCTGACCCAGTACATTCTGCCCGCTTTCCCGCCGGAATACCGCATCGGTATCATGATATCGCACGATATGGTCGTGGCTCCGCTTACGGCCTACCTCACCAAGCAGGCGGTTGACTTCAAGGCGTACGAAGACCTCAAGAAGTGGCTTGGCTACGTGCAGGGTGTCGCCATTATCATTGCCGCGGACGGTAGCCGCAGGTATATTCCGGTGAACGGCCTCTACGGCCAGTATGCAGACCTTGACGGTGTGAACAAGAAATGAGTGAAAATCGCGAAGGATTCGGCTCGCGACTGGGCTTTATCCTGGTTGCAGCGGGCTGTGCCATTGGTCTCGGTAACGTCTGGAGGTTCCCGTTTATTACGGGCCAGTACGGCGGTGCCGCGTTTATATTAATTTATCTGCTGTTCCTGCTGATTTTCGGTTTTCCCATCCTGGTGATGGAATTTACCGTGGGTCGCGCAGCCCAGCGGGGGGTAGGCAGGGCTTTCAATGTGCTTGAAAAGCCTGGCCACAAGTGGCACTATGCGGGTATCCCGATGATTATCGGCAACTACCTGCTCATGATGTTCTACACGACGGTCACGGGCTGGATGCTCTACTACTTTTACCGCATGGTCACCATGGGCGACCTCATGGAAATGAATCCCGAACAGGTGGGCGCCGCGTTTGGAGAGATGCTCGGCAACGGGCCGCTTCTCTGCTTCTGGATGATTGTCGCTACGTTCCTCGGGCTTTCTATCGTGGCGCTCGGCGTGAAGCGTGGCGTGGAAGGCGTCACCAAGATAATGATGGTCGCCCTCCTGTTTATAATGCTATTGCTCGTGGTGCGCGTGCTTACGCTCCCGGGTGCGGGCGAGGGTCTGGAATTCTACCTCAAGCCCGATTTCGCGAAACTGAAGGAGGCTGGGATAGGGAAGGTGCTCTTCGCCGCTCTCGGCCAGTCGTTCTTTACGCTCAGTATCGGCATCGGTTCCATGACCATTTTCGGAAGCTACATCGGCAAGACCCACAGCCTCCCGAAAGAGGCGGCGAACATCTGCCTGCTCGATACTGTGGTAGCGCTCCTTGCGGGCCTCATCATCATCCCGAGTTGCTTTGCCTTCGGGGTGAAACCCGGTGCGGGCCCCGGCCTCATTTTCGCGACGCTCCCGAACGTGTTCGCGCAGATGCCTGCGGGCCGTATATGCGGTGCGGCATTCTTCCTGTTCCTCTCGTTTGCGGCGCTCTCTACGCTCGTTGCCGTGTTCGAGAACATCATTGCCTACTGGATAGATGCCCACGGGGTGGAACGCTCGAAGGCGGTGAAGTTCAATTTTGTTGCGATTATACTGCTATCGCTGCCCTGCGCGCTCGGGTTCAACGTGCTTTCTGGCTTCGAGCCTTTCGGTGCGGGCAGCTGCGTGCTCGACCTGGAAGACTTCCTCGTGTCCAACACGCTCTTGCCGCTGGGTGCACTCGTGTTTGTGCTTTTCTGTAACCACAGGTTCGGCTGGAAGCAGAAGAACTTCCTCACCGAGGCGAATTTCGGCAAGGGTTTCAACATTCCCACGAATCCCGTGCTCTGCTTCTATTTCAAGTGGATTTTGCCCGCGGTAATCGTGTTTATCCTTGCTATGGGCTACATCGAGAAGTTCGCTCCGGGACTTTACGCCAGAATTTTTGGCTAAACACCGCCTGTCAAGTAAATAATTCCATTTTTCCCGCCTTTTTTACAACCAAATTAGGTGGATGGTTAACATTTGTATTCCGTATAAATATATATTCATGTTACAAAAAGTTTATAACGGAGCGCCAAACCATGTTTTATAAATGGAAAATGCTTCTGGGCTTGTTTGCGGTATCATTCGCGTTTGCCCAGGATCCCGTCTCGCAACAACCTGCCACTGCGGCCCCGGCTGCACAACCCGCTGCAGCGCCTGCACCTGCTCCGACGCAGTTTACAGAGGCTCCTGCTCCGGCGCCTTCTTCCGAAGCGACCGCTTCCGATGGCAAGGGAACAACGGTTTCCGTCTTCGTGAAAAGTCCCGAAGAAATCCAGAAGTTGAAGGACGACATCAAGAACTTGCAGACCATGGCGGGCGACTCCAACCCGGAAGTGGCGGCCCTCCTGAAGCGAGCAAACCGCATCGCAGAGATGAATGACCGGTGCTCTTCTGTTTCGCTGAACGACTTGCTCGATACGACTTGTGCCAGGTTCTACGAGATAGAACTTCCCACGTTCGAAAATGACTACATGGAGTTGACCGGTGAGGTAAGGCTTGGTTCCATGCGAATGGCTTCTACCTTCGAGGAACGTATCCGTCAGTTGGCGAGCTGTTCCGAGGCGCTCACGAGCATTGTCAAGAGTCGCGACCAGCTACTGCGCCTGCGTGGCAATGTGTACCTGGAGCCGATTAATTTTGAGGGCGACTTCGATGCCGAGTACGATTTCTCGCTTATGTACGATTCTGCCCGCGTGAGCCAGCAGCAGAGGCTTGCAAACCTTTGGATTGAGAAGTGTGGCCCTATCGTGTTGCGCCAGTCGGGCAAGGAATTCGCACCGATGTTTATCGCCACGTTGAAGGTGAAGAACGATTCCCTGAGGAATGCGGGCTCGAACGTGAAGTTCATGATGAACAAGAAGACGATGTCTCTGCGTGTGGATATGCGCCGCCCGGTAAACGGTGCCTACTACCTGAACGGTATTCGCCTGTTCGAGAAGACCATCGATGCCGACAAGAAGTATTCGAACTTGTTCTTTGATATCAAGAACAAGAAGGCGGAACTCATACAGCCGAAGGATGCCGTGCTTGAGAAGTTCGAGGGCAAGCAGGTGTTCAAGAAACTGAAGAAGATGGAGATGGTGGGCCGCTGGGCTTGGAATAGTGAGGTCTTACCGGACGAGGCGGTTCAGGCAAATTCGCAGGATGAATCCGAGCAGATGACTGCCGCCGACTCGGCTGCATACAAGGAAGGCCTGGCTGAATTGGAACGTGCAATGGCCGAAGACGAGGCTGCAAGGGAAGTCGAGGCGAAGGCTGCTGTCGAGGCTAAGGCTGCCGAAGAGAAGGCCGCGTCAGATGCGATCAAGTCGGTCCAGGACGATGCTGAAGTTTCCGGTTCCCGCATCCACTGGATTCCGCTCGCGATTGCGGGTGCTGTGGCTGTCGGTGGTGGCGTGATGACCGCGGTGTTCAACAGCAAGGCGAAGTCTGCTAGCGAAGAGACTCCGGTGAACCCCGATGAGTATAACGACCAGCACGACAGGATTCAGAAGAACCAGATGCTGCGTAATGTTGGACTGGGCATAGCCGTGCTGGGTGTTGTCGGCATAGGCGTAACATTCCTTTTCTAGGGAGGAAATAAGTATGTCACTGAAAAAAGTTTTCCATACTGCAATCCGAGTGTCATCCTGGAGCCACGCAGTGGCGATAGGATCTATAGCACTCATCCTCTCTGCCTGTACGGACTACGTAGACAAGTACGAGGGCGACTTCAAGGAAACCATCGGCAACGAGGAAGTGTTCCGGGCGAACCTCGACAAGATGGACTGGGACTGGGCTGCCACCTGTGAGACGGGCGATTGGCTCTGGTGTGCCATCAAGGACGGCAAGTACATGAACGAGGGTGTTACCGGGGCCAAGTGGCAACAGTTCACAAACGGCGATGTGAAGCTGGAGTATGTGGGCAAGGATGGCCGTGCGTACGACTTCGCGACAGACCTTCTGCCCGAAGACCTGGCCTCGCTTATCCGACTCAACGGCGGCGTTGCGTTTAAGATTGAAAAGGGCGCGGGTGACATCGAGGCCGGCGTACAGATGATTGTCGGAAACGATATTATTGCGGCAAACGACCATATTGTTATCGCGTACGGGAACGAGTATTCCGGCGCAAAGCTTTGCCTGCGTACCATCGATGAATCCGGCATTGTAAGGAGTGAATGGTGCCTGACGCTGGACAAGGGCGATGTCGCTGTGAATAGCTTCTCGTACGGTGACTTTGCGCATGTGACTGGTGAAAACACTCGCGGGAAGTTTATCGAGGAAGCGAATGCCGTTGCGGTCATGCTTACCAAGAATGATGAAACTGTAACGAAGGGCCTGAATATCGTCGCACTCGGATTCGGCGGTGAACCCTACGGACAGACGGTCAATTCCAGTTCCAGCACGCCTAAGTCGAGCAGCAGCGTGAAGGGCGGCACATCCAGCTCCAGCACGGCGAAGTCGAGCAGTTCTGTGAAATCTAGTTCCAGTGTCTCGTTGACTTGCAAGGGAACGACTTCTGCCGATGCTATCCGTTGGGAATTTTCTGCTACTGGATTTACGGTGTGGGATCTTGCGTCAGCGACATACAAGTGGACATTTACGGGAGGTGACAAGACCAGCAGTACAGATGCGAAACCGTATGTCCTTTATTCTAAGAACGGGGAATACACGGCCAAACTTACGATTACGATTGCAGGAAATACGTCTACAATAACTTGTTCGCCTGCGAAGGTTACTGCGCATGCTACGATTTCCAGCTCCAGTTCGGTAACATCGAGCAGCTCGGCCGGAGGTTTCCTCTGGAAGGGTTCCGACAAGTCTGACTTCGTGAAGACGGGCTATGGCACCGGTGGAAAATGGTTCTCCATTCTTGATACGGAAGAGGGCGGGTCGACGACCATTATCACTCCTACGATTAATCCTTACGATACCTGTAACGGCTTGTGTGGCGTTGTCAAGTTTGGTCGTGGTGCTAGTTCCGCATGGGCGCAGAAGGCGTTCAAACTGGATGAAAATAGCGCCACGTACGATGTGTCCTCTTGGGAGGGCCTCTGCATCGCCTATGCTTCTGACTACGATGCCTTGCTGATGCTTTTGCCCGCAGATGAGGCTGTTTATGGTTACGACGTGCCCGATGTTAGGGTGTCGTCCCCGGCAGCGGGTACCCAGTACAGGGTCGCAAACTTCAAGTGGAGTGAGTTCAATCAGGAAGGTTGGGGCACTGGCGAGAAAATAACTGGCGAAGAGATGGCCAAGGCTCTGAAGGGTGTTGCGGTCCATTTCTTTGGAAGTGCTGGTGACAAGCAGTTCTTCAATATCTACCAGATCGGTAGCTATGGCAGGTGTAACGTGCCGCCGGATACCGTCGTCGCGAAGGATATTGGTGAGGCGTATTTCAACGACCGCCTGTACAGTTCTGCGGATGACTTCCTGAACCCGAAAATGGATTACGATTCTATTCAGGACCCCCGCGATGGCAAGTGGTACAAGACCGTCGTGGTTAGCGGCTATACCTGGATGGCGCAGAACATGAATTATGAGTCTTCGGGTAGTTACTGCTACGGTGACGATGAAGCAAACTGCGACAAGTACGGCAGGCTCTATACATGGGATGCCGCCATGGATGCTTGCCCCGATGGATGGCGTTTGCCGAGCAAGGCGGACTGGGATTCAATCTGGGGACCGTATATCGATAATGGCGGACTTACTTTGAGGTCTTCTGTCGGGTGGCAGTTGGATGAAAGTTCCAATGCAAGGAATACGTTGGGCTTCTCTGCGGCGCCCGGTGGCTTGAGATTCGCAGACGCAGAATTCGCCTTTGAAGGCGTGGAAGCGAAGTTCTGGACTTCTACTAATTCCCAAATAGAAGACTATGCTTATGCTGTAGTCATCCGCTACGACAATAATGCCGCTCTATGGAATTACGATCCCTATGCGACGGGAATGTCTGTCCGCTGCATCAAGACGGAATTCTTTGTCGATAGCACTGGGTGCGAAAGTACCGACCTTTGGTGCAAGAACACTTCGCGCAACAATAACTATCGCGTAAATACTGGCGTCGATGTAGGCGGGGAAACCTCGGGCTACTGGTGGGATACGTACGACGATGCCGACGGCGGTCAATCGACAATAACATGGCCTGCTGCCCGTGGCAACCAATACAACGCTGATGTGCTGGATACAATTATTGACTATTGCAAGGGCTTGTGCGGTACCGTTACCCTGGAAAAGGGTACCATGGAGTATGATCCCTACGTTATGGTTGGCTTCAGTATTGCGGGCAAGCCTGATGAGTCCGTCGATAATGTCACTGCCGATGTGTCTGATTGGGCGGGCGTCTGCATTACCTATACGACAGACATTGCAGCGTCGATGGAACTTCATCCGGATAGCGCAATGGAGAGAGAATACCTTGGCTATGCCGTGCCGTATGTGACATTGCCTAAGCAGACCTCTGCAAACGAGAGATGCTTTGAGTGGTCTAACTTCGCTCCGCCATCTTGGGCAGGGAATGGTGGAAAATTTGTGATATCGGGTGAAGAGGCCGCAAAACACGTTAAGGATCTCACTGTCAAGTTCCAGGGAAAAACCGGTGAAATAGGTAACTTCAATATCATTCGTTTGCGGAAATGGATTGGCAATGGAACCGCTATACTGTCTAACTGGAATTACCTGAACCCAGATGTAAACTATGGCATGATGCAGGATGATCGTGATGGGCAAGTGTACAAGACCATTGATGTGGGTAATTACACCTGGTTCGCTCAGAACTTGAACCTCGAGTATAACGATGGTGAGGGGAATTCTTGCCCCGGAAGCGATCCTGATAGTTGCGCGAAATATGGACGTATGTACACGTGGGCTGCCGCTATGGATACGGCGGGTGTATATTCGACTCAGGCACTTGAATGTGGGGCTGGTAAGGTATGTTGGTTGATTGATCCGGTTCAGGGAGTTTGTCCGGAGGGGTGGCATCTGCCAAGCAATGCTGAATGGCGTCTGCTGGTAGAGGCGGCTGGTGGTGAATCTACTGCTGCTGTAGCGCTTAAGTCCACGAAGGGCTGGGTATGGAATAGTTCCAATACAAGTGGCACGGATGATTTGGGATTCTCGGCCATACCCAATGGCCCAGGTGAATATGGATATTTCTGGAGTGGTACAGAGAACAGCAATATTTCTGGTTACAGACTGCGTTTGATGGGGGATGCAACTCCAAGTACCCATTTGGGTGATGGTACAAAGTCTACAGCGATGAATGCAGTCCGTTGTGTCAAGGAAATGAATCCAAAGCCTAGGTCTGGTTCATTTACCTATCAGGGGCAGACATACAACTATGTCAGGATTGGTACACAGACATGGATGGCTGAGAATTTGAATTACGATATAGGCAATAATATGTGTTATGAGAATGATCCCGCTAATTGTACTGCATATGGAAGAATGTATAAGTGGGCTACGGTGGTTGGCAAGACAGAAACAGAATGCGGCTATGGAAATTCTTGCGATTTGCCATCTACAGGACATGTTCAGGGAATTTGCCCTGAAGGGTGGCATGTGCCACGGCGTGCCGAAGTAGAAACCCTTGTCGAAGCGGCTGGTGGTGATGACTTTGCTGGTAAGGCGCTCAAGGCTACTTCTACCTGGAGTGATTACGAGAACAATGGTAAGGTCTATGGAAATGGAACCGATGCTACTGGATTTACGGGCTATTCTACTGGTACGTGTTCAGGATCGTCAAGCGAACCTTATTGTGACTACGATGGAATGTACACGCACATGTGGACTATTACGGAAAACTATAGTGGGAATCAGGCGTATTACTTTGGATTGCTTTGGATGGGTAATGGTGTTACTCTTCTTTATGGGGACAAGAGGGACTACAAAAACCTCCGCTGCGTGCAGGACGAAGACTAGCACTTCTGCCACCTTGACATTATAAACGAATTCGAAGCCGACCCTCGGGGCCGGCTTTTCATACAGAGAATTATTACTTGATGACTTCGACAGTCAACTTGTTGAAGGCAATTTTGCCGCCTTCCCGCAGTTCCAGGGCTGCACGGAAGGTGGTTTCGTTCTTCTTGAACGGCTCCAGCACGGGGGTCGCCTTGTCTTTTAGCAGTTTTTCGATTTCTTCGTCGCTGAATTTGCGCTGGTAGAACACCTGCGGGATGCCGTAGCCACATTGCGGGCACACGTAGGCGCCGGGCGCATCTTGCGGGCCGCTTTGTGACGGGCCGCTTT
>Ga0247608_10007972_pt1 | contig 10784 bp, 8 predicted proteins | sample 176DNAGHGlowgp2_FD_193490 | JGI IMG/M metagenome (GOLD analysis project Ga0247608, IMG submission 193490) | Sheep rumen microbial communities from Palmerston North, Manawatu-Wanganui, New Zealand - 1766 DNA GHGlow gp2 | ecosystem: Host-associated > Mammals > Digestive system > Stomach > Rumen ... | reverse complement strand
ACTTTTTTGTGTATTTGAGAACAGCTTCATCACCATTCTCCTTTATGTCATCCAAGACTCCCTGAACGATCGACACGACATCGGACTTCTGCATCTTGTTGCGGAGTCCGAGCTGTTCACATACTTCCTTAAGATTCTCTGTTGTTCCTTCTATTAATCTGCAACGCATCTCATACCTCTTGGTCTGCCAACTGTTCTCTTATCTTCGCGATCATGGGCTTGATCTCGTCTGCCTTCATCTGCATCGATACGCGGTTTACGACGACTCTTGCGGATATGTCGGCAACAGTTTCGAGTACATCAAGCCCGTTCTCATAAAGTGTTCTTCCAGATTCAACGATATCAACGATGACTTCGGAGAGCCCTATAAGGGGTCCGAGCTCAACGGAACCATGGAGCTTTATGATCTCAACGCTCTCCTTCTTAACATCCTCGAAATAGTGCCTGGTTATATTGGGATACTTCGTTCCTACCCTCTTGTTGGGAACTGTATCGAGCCTGCCCTTGAGTTCTCCCGGACCGCAGACGCACATTCTGCAGTTGCCAAAGCCAAGGTCGATGACCTCATAAAGATCCCTTCCCTCTTCGAGCAGCGTATCCTTACCGACAACGCCGAGATCCGCTGCGCCGTACTCTACGTATGTAGGTACATCGGCGGGCTTTGCCATGATAAACCTCAGACCTGCATCCGCGTCTTCGAGGATCAGCTTGCGCGACTTCTCCCTGCCCGCGGATACATCGTATCCGGCTGCTTCAAGAATATCCAGTGCCTGCTCTGCAAGGCGTCCTTTTGATAAAGCTATGGTGATCATCCTTCTTCCCCCTCATTCACATAAAAACTTGCCGGAATATTGTTAAGGTCACTGTAACTGTCGAGTTCCTCCTCGCTTAAGCCGCTGCAGTCAAGGATAACTGACTTGTACTCGCTTCGCAGCGCTCTTGCAAGTGCGATCGCCTTTGCCCTTGCTCCCTTGATATTCCTGTCGTAGCCGACGATGGCGGAAGCCTGTTCCTTTGTGAACTCCAGGCCCTGACGCATAAGTGCGGTGATTGCAAGTGTCAGTGACATGGAAAAGCCCACAGCCTCCATCTTGCGGCCAAACAGTTCGGCAACGTTGTCATATCTTCCTCCTCCGAAGATCGGGAAGCCTACTTCATATGTGTATCCCTTGAAGATGACACCGGTGTAATACCCTTCATATCCAATGAGGCCCAGATCCACCGTAATGTACTTAAGATATCCGTACTCGTCCATGATGTCGAGGATCCTTCTGATATCTTCAAGAGCAGCCTTTGCATCGTCTGAATCGACTCTCTGTTCGAACTGATCTAGGACTTCATAACCTCCCTGGCATTCTATGAACATAAGGAGCGTCTCGGAATCACGGACATCAAGGCCGGCTTCTTTCGCCGTGCTGGCGATCGTGACCGAATCCTTCTGCTTGATCGCGTTACGGATCGTCTTCCTGGCTTCATCAGTAAGTCCGAACTCATCTGCTACCTTGTCAAAGAACTTGACCTGTCCCAATGATACCTGAAGGTCCTTGATACCGATCTCGAGGGCAGATTCAACTGCGAGCGCGATGACTTCGCTGTCCGCCTCAGCACCGGAAGCCCCCATGAACTCAACTCCGCCCTGGGTAAACCCGCTCTGCTTTCCTCCGCCCATCTGGTTGAAGCGGTACATGTTCTCGATATAGAACAGTCTTAACGGAAGCGGCTCATCCTTATAGAGATTTGCGGCAAACCTTACGGCGGGAACCGTACCGTCATATCTCGTGCAAAGAAGCCTGCCCTTCTGATCGCAGAACTTGAACAGATCCTCCGCATCTACAAGATCAGTCGATGTATAGATATCGCAATACTCGATGCCGGGAGTCTCAATCTCCCTGTAGCCCGCACCGGTGAAGACCTCCCTGAGCTTGCCCTCTGCCTCGCGCTTGAAGGCGCAGATCTCGGGAAGCTGATCCGTAAAACCGTCTGGTGTGTAAAACTTGTTGTTGCTCATATATTACTCCATTTGCGTATTTTACTTTAGTCTGCTAAAGTCTTTAGCGGACTAAAGTATTATAATAACCCGTTCTGTATTTGTCAAATCATTCATCAAACTTTTTTCTGATATTGTTTATGTCATCCATCGAACCGCCGCCATTATCGTCCTTGGCGCGCATCCCGCCTTTGTCTACCAGGCGCATGAATGCATCAACAACATCAGGTGTGAGCTGTGTTCCGGAGACCTCCTGGATGATGGATACCGCTTTCTCGAAATTCATGCGGCTTCGGTAAGGCCTGTTGGAATACATCGCATCAAAGCAGTCTGCAACTGCGATTATCTGTGCAACTCTCGGGATATCATCCCCCGTAAGTCCTCTGGGATATCCCTTACCGTCAGGACGCTCATGGTGGGCCCATGCGCCGATAGCGAGTTCGGGAAGGATGCTGATGCCCTTAAGTGCTTCATATCCCTTTTGCGCGTGAGCCTTGATCTGCATGAACTCTTCATCAGTAAGCTTGCCGTTCTTGTTCAGGACTTCCTGAGGAATACCGATCTTGCCGATATCATGGAGGAGAGCTATGTTGTAGTACCTCTCGACAGTCTCGTCATCGTATCCCAATTCCTCAGCCAGCTTCTTCGTATACTCCGCAACTCTGAAAGAATGACCGTTTGTATAATTGTCCTTCATATCGATCGTCTTTGCGAAAGCCTTGGTGATCTCACGGATGAGGATCCTGTCGTCTTCTTCCTTCTTCTTGAGCTTTTTGAGCTTGGCACGGATTATAAGGGCTGTTACGGCAACTATGGCAGCTATGCCTGCTACGGCGATGACCACATAGAACCATACCTGCTCGTAGATCGCTTTCGTCTTGACGATCCCGATCGAGTAAGAGACGGATTCATTGCCGGAAGGATCGAACACCTTCATTACGAAGTTATAATTCCCTCCGTCAAGGTTCGTATAGTCAACGGGTTCAAACTTGCTCCTCTGAAGCTTAACGGGATCCTTGTCAAATCCCTCAAGACAATAGGATACAAGGGGATTGGCCAGAGAATAATTATAGATATATCCGTGGATCGTAACCTTCATTACATTGTGCGGTATGGTGATCCTTCCGCTCTCATCAGGGTAGATCTTCTGTCCGTCTGCCTCAATGTACGGAACGTTCAGATTCCAGTCATAGGATAATCCGTTGCTGTGGTTGACATTGACCTTGGTGACTCCGCTCGTGCCCGAGATATAGAGATCCCCGTCTTCAGTCAGCTCGCTGTATGAGTTCGCTGTCGCAATATTGGCAAGGCCGTTATCCTTGCTGTAGAATGTCGCATTGATCTCTCCGTTCGCCTGAAGATCCTTCGTGGGAACGGTATAGATACCGTTGCTGCTCAAGACCCACATGATCTCATTATTGATCTCATACAGATCGAAATTGTTCGAATAAGGGAAGCCGTTGATGTTGGTCACATTCAGCGAAGAGTCGATATAACCGATGGAGTTGCTCGTTACAAACCAGCTGATGTTGCGCTTAGGATCATACTTGACACGCATGACGACATCAGATCCCAGACCGTTATCAGTCGTGATGCTGCTTACTGTGCCGTCGCCGTTGATGACAAATATACCGCTTCCGTCCGTACCGACTAAGAGCCTGCCATTATCGATCTCAGTTACCGTAAGGACTTCAGGATTATGGATCCCCTTGTCATTATCATAGATCTCAGAGATCTTGCCGTCCCTGATGAACACGATGCCGCCGGTCAGAGCCGCCACGATCTTGCCGTCAGAGCATTCACAGACAGTCCTTACACGGGCGGAAGGCATTCCGTCTTCATATCTGTAACACACAGCCCTGTTATCATGGATATGAACAAGACCGTAATCACTGTATGAAGATATCCACAGGCCATCATTACTGTCTCTTATGATCGATCTTATCTTGCATGAACTGAGCATCTTCATGAGGTCGTTTACGATGAGCATGTTGCCTGTGGCAGTATCGACTTCCTTCAGAGGATAATCATCCAATACGCCTTCTTTCGATAAGACAATGAGTCCGTCATCCGTTCCCACAAAGAGCTTACCCTGATAGAAACATGTGCCATTTACTACTCTCTCTTCGAGACCGTATTTATCAAAGATATCTGTAAACATGTTGGGAACGATCTTCATTACTCCCTGGCGTGATGAAGCAAACCAGAGGTTCCCCTGATAATCCACCATGAAATCCTCTATCGAATTATGCATGGGGACGTTCCTTATCTCCGAGATCTTCTCTCCGTCATATGTGCATATACCGTTATCTGCGCAGATCCAGAGCTTGCCGTCGTAGAACTCGATATCGTTAATGTACTCACAAGGTCTTGTCAGTATCAGTTTGGAAACCGTGGCAACTTCACCCGGCATCAGATGATAGATCTCTGCCCTGCTCGTACCTATGTAGATCCGGGAAGGATCTTCCGGATCAGGCATGATGGACCTCATGTTCTCCAGTCTCATGTCACTTCCACGGTAGTAATCTGCTATGCTGCTGCCCTTGATCGTGAAGAGGATATCTGTATTTGTAAGACCGTAAACAACATCATCCTTGCCGACCATGAGCTGCCTGATATATAGATCATTGATCCTGTCATCGTCTATTACTGACAGATTAAGATCCTTATCGATGACCGCAACCCCCTTTGTCGTTCCGAAATAGATATCTCCGGAAGCGCTCTCCGCGATCTGCTTGATCGTCAGCGACCTCAGTCCGTCATCCTGGCCAAAGTGCCTGTAATGTCCCTTGTCCATCAGGACGATACCGTTGTCGTTCGTGCCTACCCAGACCCTGTCCTTACTGTCAACGTAAAGACTGACAACACTCGTGATATCTGATTCATTCGAATCTATCCTCTCGAAAGCATGGCCGTCATATTTTATGAGTCCGCTGTAACCTCCGATAAGAAGAGCGCCGTCAGACGTCTGTGCGAGCGCATTAGCCTCTGATGTCGGAAGTCCGTTGGGATTGTCATACAATACTGCAGTATAACCGCCCTCACCAGTCGTGGGATCTACTGCGATCTTCTGACCGTCTTCAGCCAGGGCAGTTGCAGTAAATGAATTGCCCGCCATGAATATAACGAGCATCATGGATGCGATATTGCGGAGTCTGTCAATAGAAGATCTGTTCACGCACAGCACCTCGATTCTATACGCGTATTATATCACTTATGGTACTTCTCGCCCTTATATATCTTAAATCCCCTGTAGAGCTGCTCAAGCAAAAGGAGCCTTGTCATCTGGTGTGTCATCGTGATCTGCCCGAAGCATATCCTTCTGTCGGCTCTGGCAATGACCTCAGGAGACAATCCGTTGCTTCCCCCTATGGCGATGCTCAATGAGCTTCCGCCCCTCTCAAGATCTTCGATCATCATGGAGGACAGTTCCTCTGAAGTGAATTCTTTTCCGTGAAGATCCATTACCCAAAGGATGTCGGATCCACTTATCTTTGAGAGTATCCTCTCGCCTTCGGTCTTCAATGCCTGATCAGCCGGTATGGTATCCGGACAGTCACCAACCTCGACGATCTCGACTGTGCAGTACTTGGACAGCCTCTTTTTGTACTCGTCTATTCCGTCTGTAAGGAACCTTTCGCGGATCTTGCCGGGTGCTACTATCCTGATCTTCACAGGCTTATCCCCTTGGTCGGCTCGAATCTCTGGGCGACCCCCAGATGATAATCAACGCCTTCGATATATCCTTTGGAGCCCAGGTACTCGGTAATCGTCCTTCTGGCGATCTCCGGGGTATTGTTTATGGGCGAGAGATGTCCCAGTACAAATCTGCTGGTGCCGCCTGAGAGAAGGAACTCCAGGAGCTGGGAACATTCATTATTGCTTATGTGTCCGCCATTCCCCCTGATCCTCTTCTTGAGGACGTAATCATAAGGTCCGTTCTCGAGCATGAACGGATCATAGTTGGATTCAAAGAGCCCTCCGTCACAGCCTGAGCAGAAATCGAGCATTCCTTCCGTAATATATCCGAGGTCGGTCATAACGCACAGTGATCTGCCCGTTTCCGTGTTTGCTATGCGGTAGACTACGGAACCTGCGGCATCATGATGTGTCGGGTAGGATGCTACCTTCATTCCGAAGTCCTTGAATTCTGTCATACTCTTCTCGGGGATCTCATGGAGCAGTCCGCTAAGCTCTGTATCGATGCGCGATAATGTCTGTCTCGTGCCGTAAACAGGCGTCTGATGATTCTTCATGAATACCTTTACGCCGCTGATATGGTCGCTGTGTGAATGTGTCAGAAAGACGGCCTCGATATCGTCAGGATATACCCCAACTTTACGCAGAGCCAGCGTACACTGCTTGCAGTTCCTTCCGAGATCGATAAGGATATGGTGACCGTTTACCGTCACCATAGTTGAATTACCGTCACTGCTGCTGTAGAGAGGAGTAAGTGATAACGCACCGCCCATGTCAGGCCTCTGTGTCTTCTGAAATGCCGTCGTACTCCACGCGTTCTATGTCAGCACCAAGGGAACGGAGCTTGCTTACGATATGCTCATAGCCTCTGTCTATCCTCGATGCATGGGTTATGTAAGTCGTTCCTTCTGCAGCAAGCGCCGCACATACGAGTGCTGCTCCCGCACGAAGGTCTGTAGCATGGACCGTAGCCGGCTTAAATCTCGTGATGCCGCTGATGAGTGCATGCCGCTCAAACACATTGATGTTGGCACCCATCTTCTGAAGCTCCGGAATATACTGGAACCTGTTCTGCCATACATTCTCGTGCATCCTGCTCATGCCGTCTGCAAGGCACAGGAGGACAACGGTCTGGGGCTGAAGATCAGTAGGGAATCCGGGATAGGGAGCCGTTTTGACATTAGTACAGTAGATGTCTGCCCCTTCTTCCTTGTAAACGCGGATGCTCTCATCTCCGTCCTCTACAACATAACCCATCTCACGCATCTTAACCGACAGCGGCTCCATATGCGTAGGAATGAGATTAGTAACCGTAACGTCACCACCTGTTACGGCAGCAGCCACCATGTATGTTCCGGCCTCGATCTGGTCAGGGATGACCGAATAAGTAAAATCACCTTTAAGGAAAGGAACTCCCTCGATCTTGATAGTATCAGTACCGGCACCCTTGATCCTCGCGCCCATGGCATTGAGGAAGTTTGCAACGTCTACTATGTGTGGTTCCTTGGCAGCATTTATGATCTCCGTCTTGCCGTCTGCCTTGCTCGCTGCTAGCATGGCATTGATCGTCGCACCTACGCTGACGATGTCGAAATATATCTTCGCACCGCGGAGAGGTTGTGCAGACAGATTGACTATGCCTGCTTCGATATCATTGGGCCTTGCACCCTTTGCACCCATGAGCTGGAATGCCTTGAGGTGTAGGTCGATCGGCCTGTCACCGAAGTTGCATCCTCCGGGGAGCCTGATCGATGCCTTGCCGAACTTACCGAGCAGAGCTCCCATAAGGTAATACGAAGCCCTTATCTTGGATACGAGATTACCGGACGCCTTATATGTGCAAATGGTCCTGGGGTCGATACGGAGAGTATGGAGATCAAGTTCCTCAATCTCAGCGCCCAGAGAACGGCAGAGTTCCACCATTACCCTTACATCTGAGATGTCAGGAACATTCTCCAGCGTCAGAGGTCCGTCGACCATCATTGCAGCTGCAAGGATGCCAAGGATGGCATTCTTGCTTCCGCTTATCTCTACTTCACCGGTCAGCTTCTTGCCGCCGTTAATCTTATATGCATATTTGTTCACTATAACAAACCTTATTTCTTTCCGCCTGTCAGAGAATCAGTCTCATCAAAGATCTTCTTAAGTGACGATCTGACCTCCGGCTGTTCGTCTCCGGTCTTCTTCTGAAGGTTCCCGAACAAAGATCCCCGCTTTCCGGAATTCTTTGGAGTCTCTGTATTATACTCCTTTTGTGCGGTTATTGGATGAATAACCTTATCATCGGGTCGTTTTGTAACGGGAATTTCATTTTCAACTGGCTCCGGAGCCTTATATTGCGTGCTTCTCGGCAGGATCTGCTGTGTAAGGAGTTTCCTCGCTTCCTCCTTCTGACGCTTGACTTCGTCAGCTGTTGCCGCCTCACTTCCGATATCTTCTATTATGACCGGTACCGGTTCGGGTACATATTCTTCTGCTTTTGGCTCGCTGATCACGGCAGGAGCCGGTTCCGGCATGGCCGCAGGCGTCTCCTCGACGGCAGGCGCTTCCATTACGGAACTCTCCTCGAGGAGATCATCAAGATCTTCCTCTTCCACGTCGATAAACAGGAGCTCATCCATGAGATCGTCGTAACGCGTGTCATTTATCGCGCTTATTAGCTTTGCAAGGTTCTTGTCCTTCTCGACCTTCTCGATGTCAGGAGTTTTCTCGTATTCCTCCACGACTGCCATCATGTCATCGTATCCAAGAGATCTTGAAGCCTCTGATATCTGCGATCCGAGGAACAGCGCTGCCGCCCTGTAGAACGGCTTCTCGCTCACAAGACCGGCCTTGGCGTCACCTCTGGCATTGAAGAAGATCGTTGATGCCACGGGCATCGCGAAAGTAAACGTCGATCCCGACCCGACCTTGGATGTAACGGCGATGGAACCGTCATGCATGTCAGCGATCTCTTTGGCGATGGCAAGACCTATGCCTGATCCGCCAACGTCCCTGGAACCTGAATTATCGACCCTGTAGAACCTTTCGAAGAGGTGATCGAGGTCTTTCTGGGCGATCCCCCGTCCGTTGTCCTCCACCTGCACCGCGATCCTGTCATCTATCGTGGCGATCGAGACCTTGATGATGTTCGGCTGGATCTTCCCTGCATAATCAATGTACTTAACGGCATTTGTAAGCAGGTTGGTGATTATCCTCATTACGAGCCTTCCGTTGCCGAACAGCAGCGGATGGGGCTGGCCATCATCAGTAAAATTGATCGTAACCTTATCTATACCGTTATAGTCTGATAAGCTGGCAATTGCCTTGTCAACGCATTCCTTGATGTCAAATATGCCCATCTTATTCGTAGTGGACGTCATTGACAGGACGAGGAAGTCTTCAACGATATCCTGCATCCTGCGGCAGTTCCTGCCGATATTGTCGCCCCATGTCTTGATCTGCTCATAAGGAGGCATGTTGTTAGGGGTTACTGAATCAAAGAATGTCTTCGAAGCGGCCAGTACCGTAAGCGGTGTCTTCAGCTCATGAGATACATTTGCGGCGAGATCCTTCTGTCTCTTCTCGTCATCCTTGATCTGGGTAATGTCATCGACGATAACGATCTCAAGATTGCCATGTCCCGTCTTAGCAGTCTTCCTCATTATCTTGATCTCATATATCCTGTTCCCTGCGAAATAGTTAGCCCTCGTCGTATTGATGCCGTTCTGGAGTCCAAGGAGATAATTTGCCTTGAGCTGATTATCCTTATCATAGCTGTCAAGAAAGGATTCTATCCTCGCAGGAATGACCGATTTGAGAAAGCCCGGAAGCTGTTCGATGACTTTATTGGCGTAGATGATGCCGTTCCTGTCATAAACGATTACTCCAAGGCCGACATTATCGAGGATCTGCTTTTGTACTATGACCTCCCTCTCCTTGCCTTCCAATTCCCTCTGGACATGATTCCTTAAGGATACATTGCCTATGAAATAACCTGCAAAGATCCCCACAAGTATGAGGATCAATGATGCAACGACGACTATCAGGATATTCTCTGAGAGTACTTGTAGAAAATCTGAAGTCATAACGGAATTGGACCGGTCAGGTCAGATCCTTCGGGAAGAAATAACCGAAGCCGCGCCTGGTGAGAATGTACTTGAAGTTCTTCTGATCGGGTTCGATCTTCTGTCTTGTACGCTTGATGGTAACGTCAACCGTTCGCTCGTCTCCGAGAAAATCATACTTCCAGACCTGCTTCAGAAGCTCGGGTCTCGGGCATACCCTTCCCTTATTCTCTTCAAGATACTGGAGGAGCTGGAATTCCCTGTTGGTGAGATTACAGCTCTCTTCGTGCTTAAATGCCTGCATCGCATCACAGTCGATGATAAGCTCACCGTCAGAATAGATATGTCTGTTGGCACCCGTTCCCGTCTTGGCAGGATCTGCCTCATACCTGGAACGGCGGATAAGAGACCTGACTGTCTCGATAAGAACGATCGACTCATAAGGCTTGGACATGAAGCAGTCTGCACCGTCGCGGAGAGCTTCGACCTGGTATTCGGGGAGATCACCCTTGCCTGTAAGGAAAATGATGGGCGTAGTAAAGTTCTGTGCCCTGTAATCCTGCATGAACTGAAGTCCGTTATAACCGGGCATCATCCAGTCGAGGATGATAACATCAGGAGACTCTGAAACAGCGAGCCTGAATCCCTCCTTGCTGTCAGTAGCTGTAATCGTATCAAAAGAATAAGTGTGCAGATTGTCTGCAATAGCACTTACGATAGAAGGGTCATCATCAACTATAAGGATCTTCGCCATACCGCCATACCTCTCATTAGAAAGTCTTATGTATTAAATTTTACCAATAAATCATTTTTACGCAAATGTAATATTACATTTTCAGCAAAAATCTTGAAAAATCCAAAACACTCGTTCCACAGGCATAAAAAGCCAATGAAAAACCCCTTCACCGTTTAGCGGTAAAGGGGTCATATAATCCGGCAGCGATCTATCTTCCCGGGCCGTTGCCAGCCAAGTATTGTCGACACTGGTGAGCTTAACTTCTGTGTTCGGGATGGGAACAGGTGTGGCCTCACCGTAATAACCACCGGAATGG
>Ga0247608_10007971_pt1 | contig 10784 bp, 6 predicted proteins | sample 176DNAGHGlowgp2_FD_193490 | JGI IMG/M metagenome (GOLD analysis project Ga0247608, IMG submission 193490) | Sheep rumen microbial communities from Palmerston North, Manawatu-Wanganui, New Zealand - 1766 DNA GHGlow gp2 | ecosystem: Host-associated > Mammals > Digestive system > Stomach > Rumen ... | reverse complement strand
GAGGAAGCAAAGGTCTTCGATCTGCAGCTTGCCGTTGGCAAACACCTTGTCCACCTCCTCTTCGGTGATGAACTTGTAGGCAAATCCCAGCGTACGCATGGCCTTGCCTTGGTATTCCTCCAGCTTCTTGTCGACCTCGTCCCTTACCCACTGGATGCCGGCCTCGTTGCCGTGCATCCTTACCGTCGAGCAACGTTTCATCAGGATTTCGGGGGCTCCTTTCACATACAAGGCATATTCGCCCGTCAACGGCGTCTTCACAATGGTGGCCATGTATTTATACTTGGTCGTGAAAGGCAACTGCCTGACGACCTTGACCTGGTCGCGGACGCGTGCGAAGTCGATATTATTGTCGAACAACCATAGCAAAAGAGCGCCTTCGGTCGGGTTGCCCACCACTTTCACTTTCTGTTTGTCGCTATAGTCCAAAAACGCCGTCGTATTCACGGCGATGCCCTCGGTGATGAGCCTACTCTCTTCGGAACTATCGAGTTGGCCGTTCTGCAGTCCGAAGAAACGACTGTCGCCCAAGCTCATACGGTTCTTCGTTAGCGTACCCGTCTTGTCTGAACAAATCACCGTGGCGGCGCCCATCGTCTCACAGGCGTGCATCTTGCGCACCAAGTTGTTGGTTTCCAGCATCCGTTTCATGCTCAAAGCCAAGCTCAAAGTGACGCTCATCGGCAGGCCTTCGGGCACAGCCACCACAATCAGTGTGACTGCAATCATCAGCGTATTGAGGAAATAGCGCGCGAAGTCCATCCATTCGAAGGCGACATCGGTGCGATAGATGAAATACATCAGCAAACGCAGCGCCACAATCAAGCCTGCGATGACATAACTGGCCACAGTGATGCCGTGTCCCAACCTGTCGAGCTGCTCGTTGAGCGGCGTCTTCACCTTATTGTCGATTTGGGCGCCTTGATACACCTTGCCCCATTCCGTGGCATCGCCCACCTTCTCCACCACAAACACGCCATGGCCTTCCATCACTGCGCTGCCGCGGCAGACATAGTTGGATGGATAGGTAGCCTCATGGTTGAAGTCCTCCATGTCGGTCGTCTTGCTGCACGAAGGCTCGCCCGTCAGGTCCGACTCGTTCACCCGCAGCGAGATGGCTTCTTTCAAGGTGCCGTCTGCTGGGATTTCATCGCCCGTCTCAATCACCACCGAGTCGCCCACCACGACATCCTTGCGCTCGATGCGCTGGATCAGTCCGTCGCGATACACCGTCACCAGGGTCTCGTCCTCCGTTTGGTTCAGGATGTCGAACTTCTTGTTGGCGCTCACCTCAAAAAAGAAGCCCACGGTCGTAGCCAGCATCACTGCCACAAAGATGCCAAGCGGCTCAAGCAACACACTCAATCCAGCGGCACCGGTGAACAGTTGATACAACGACACTGCCACCGACAACAGCAAGGCTATCAACAAAATACGTATAATAGGGTCAGAAAACTTCTCCAAAAACTGTTTCCAAAGCGGGTCTTTCTTTGGCGGGGTCAGCACGTTGTCGCCATATTTGCGGCGACTCTCCTCCACCTGCTTTTGTGTCAAACCATTCTTATAATCTCTTGCCATGATTCAATTTTTACTATTTTTGCCATGAAAAAAACGGCGCAAAAATACAATCTCGTATCAAACCGAGAGAAGGTTGCAAGGTTACAACCCTAATTATCAAAACGTAACTCGATGAAATACAAGGAAGAACACAAGACCGCCTTGGCAAAAATCCTCTCCGCCTTGGTACAATGCGACGGCATCGTCAACCAAGGAGAGATCGACTTCCTTCAGCGTGCCTATTCGGTGTTTCGCATCGCCACATCGAACCGAAAGAAAGCCACTCGGCTCAATTTGGCCGAAGCCGTAAGCATGCTGAAAAGCCTTGGAAACGAGGAAAAGACCGCTATCCTCAGAGCCTTGCAGATGCTCTCGATATCAGACGACGACTTGGCGCAAAGCGAGTCGCAGCTCATCGTCGCCCTGTTGCTCTCCATCGGACTTCGGTTGCCCGAGACGGAGGGCATCAAAGCCGATTTCGTCTCCATCCCGAGCCTCAACTTCGACCCTCGCAACGCCGTCCTCTACGTGGAACCGAACTACAGCCCTACCGTCAACGCCAGCATCAAGCGCGACTACGACGCCCTCTGCCAAACCTTAGCCACCATAGGCCGCGAATTGTTCTACCTGCCTAAGGTCATCAGCGACCTGGAGCACAAGAAGGCCACCTTCCGCAACACCCTCGAATACCTCGAGCCTACCCTCACCGAAAAGCAACTTGACCACATCGACCGTCACCTCGGACAGCTTAGCAGCGTGTTCTTCTCCAAGGAAATCTTCCTCAACCACCTCAATGCCAACGGACTCAGCATCACCAAGCCCGCCTTCCTCCTCAAAATCGGCATGACAGGCGATCCGCATGGGCACGATTTCCTCATCATCGAAATCGAAAACGACCCCTTGGAGACGCTCAAGCGCGTGGTTTGGCTCTGCTCCAACATTATGAGCATCAACCCTCCGGTCGACAGCAAACGCGAGGCCCGTCTCGTCGAACAATTCAAAGAACAAGTTGGAGACACACGCGACGAGCTGCAATACACCGGCCTGCACAAGATCGTCATCGACACCGTGTTGAAATACAATGTAGCACACCAAATCAGCAGGCTATACATCAACAAACGCGGCGACTTCTTCCTCACCGACCTCAACAACACCGAAGTGAAGATGCCCGCCCTCAGCAAGGCACTCTACATCTTCTTCCTTTTCCATGAAGACGGCGTATCGCTCAACTACCTCGGCGACCACAAGGAAGAGCTTTATCACATCTACCGAAGCATCTCGACCTACAGCGACGATGCGTTGCTCCACAAGGCCATCGACAACCTGACCGACTTCATCGGTTCCACCATGAACGTCAACCTGTCGCGCATCCGCAAGGCCTTCCGCGACATCCTTGGCAATGGTGCGTCGCCCTATCTCATCAAAGGCGAAAAAGGTGGACGAAAAATCATCCACCTCGACCGTCGCCTTGTGGTCTTCGAAGACCGAAAGGCATTCTCTTAAGCAATATGTCCTTCCAGCAGGAAAGTGACGTCTGAGTTCGGCTCAATCTCGACCGCATCCTTGCCGTAGCGCATCACGACCATCTTCTTTCCGCCCTTCAGATACATCTTGTCGTCGACCACCCAAAGTGCCGTGGCTTCACGCAGTCCGACCACTTTCATGTCCTGGTTCACGGCAAGATACTCGTTGATGCGGTCTTGGCGCGTCTCGCCACCGTGTTTGATCATCTTGTCGATTTCGGGATGCGGATCAAGATAGTGCGGGTTGATTTGGAACGGCACCAAGTTGAGGCAGTTGAACGAAGCGGGTTGAACGATAGGCATGTCGTTGGTGGTGCACAGCGTAGGGCAAGCCACGTTGGACCCTGCACTCCAGCCCATGTAAGGCACGCCGGCAAGTGCACGCTCACGGATGGCCTCCATAAGGCCATAACGATGCATCTCAGCCACCAGATGGAAGGTGTTGCCGCCACCCACCACGATGCAGTCAGCCTCGCGCACGGCTTTCACCTTGTCGTCGTAATGATGAACAGAGGTGAAATTCTCCAAGCCGAACTTGGTGCGAAACACGTTCTTCACCTTGGCCTCATAGGCATCATAGCTCTCGGGGTACACCATGCCGCCAATGTTGACCCCTGCGAAAGGCACAAACACGATGCGGCTCTCCTTATTAATATGGTTCTGCAAGCAGAAAAGCTCGATTTGGGTCGTGGCCCAAGCCAAATAATTCTCGCCAAAGTTGGTCGAATTGCTGATCAATAATAATCTCATGATGTTGAAATGTTGGTTTACGATGGTGCAAAAATAGCAAAAAAGCAATTGCAAGCACAAGAAAACATAAAAACATGCCTTCTATGTCAAATTTTATCATTTTGATTATCAAAGCATTGATAAAAAACACAAAAATTTTCTCGTTTTTTTGCTTGCATAAACGAAAAAAGCTGTACTTTTGCAGTGTCAAAAACGACTGGACTAGTAGCTCAATTGGATAGAGTCCCTGACTACGGATCAGGCGGTTGTGGGTTCGACTCCCGCCTAGTTCACACTGAAGGTTCCGCAAAAAGAACCTTTTTTTGGCCCATTCGACTAGCGGTTAGGTCGTAAGTTTCTCACACTTAAAACAGCGGTTCGATTCCGCTATGGGCTACAAAAAATCCCCGGCTCCATTCAAGTCGGGGATTTTTTATTCCTTATTGTCAGCTTCTTCACTCCACCACCACCCTAAACGTCTCCTGACCTCCGTCGGCATTCACGATTAAGGTATAAATGCCATCGGCAAGGCCCTGCGTCGGGATGACTATGGCTTGCGTATTGTCGGCATGGGCATAAACCAAACGTCCCGTCATGTCGAACAAACGGACAGCGGCTTCGCCGACCTCGGCCAAACGAATGTTGATACGCTCCTTGGCGGGATTGGGAAACACGTCGGCGATCTGAGTCGGCCCTTCGACAGGCTCAGGGGCCTCGATGCCCCAAGTGCCGCAGCCCGCATTGATTTCGCCATCCAAATAATGGAAACGATCGTCCAACCATTTGCTCATGTAATCCAACTGGCTTTCATCGACAGTATAGTCGGGCCACGCCTCATGTTCACGCTCGTAAACGCCCGCTTCTACCAACGCATCATATTGGTTCTGTACCATTTCCATGATATGGTCGGTGGTCAGGATATAGTTACGCAAAGCATTGTAACGTGTTTGGGCCGTGGCCACAAAGCCCCCCTCGTAGCAGTCGTGCGTCAGGCGATCATAAAAGCCGTTGCTCATCAGTCCGCCCGAATAGTTCGTCTGGTGGCCATCGGTGTCCAAGCCCCAAATGGCATCCAAGTCCCAAGGCAGATACATATAGGTACTCGACTTCTTATAACGTGCCAAGAAAAGGTTGCGACCCATGTTATCCATAGCTTTCAAGGCATTGATAAACAGATAGTAATCAACAGCATTATCTTTGTCGAATTGGGCGGCATATTGTGCGTAGAACACGTTGTCGGAGGCGTTCATCACGAAATTAGTGAAGCTGTAGAGGTGGTCCCAGTTGATGGCGGTGTCGCTCTCGTTGGGATAGACCCATTCGTAGTTGTCCCAAGTGTCGAGCGTGTTGTCGTAGTCGGGTAACAACTCAAAAGTGGGTGCTCCAGGGCCGTTGCCTTTGTAGAGCAGGCCGCGTAATTCACCATTGAACTTTTTCAGTCCCAATTGTTTGCGATCCATACGCTCGGTAAGGGCATAAACGCCCATATACGTGTCATTGATGAACACGTCGGCGTATTCCATTCGAATGCCAGGCAGCGCATCGGGCTCGGTCTCGGCATAGGGCAGCTGGTACATTTCCATCCACAGCGCATTGGCCACCTTGTCGCGAAGGCGCAAAGGTTGGGCCCACATGGCCTCGAGGTTCCAGTCGTCGTCGCTACGCATCCCGAGGAAGGTGGTGTCGGCCATCTCCACTCCTGTCTCGTCGGCCCACAACTCGACACGATACGACTTCTTGTCGTATTGCTGCGACGAAGTGCCACGGATCTTGAAACCCGCGTGCATCGTGATGACATTGCCATCAGCGTCAGCCACGCTGATGGTGCCATGCACGGCAGGTGTGTTGACGATGGGGCCGTCAGTCACAATCGTGACGACCGGCATCGTCGTGCGATATAGGGTATACGTCTCACCTCTCAGGGCAATCGTCTCCTTGGCGTTTTCATGGCCCGTTGCCACGATGATTTTCTTTTCGGCATCGATGCCGTAAGTATCTCTGTCCAACAACAAATCTTGCGCTTGCACGGTGTCAAACGCAAACATAATCAAAAACAACGATAATAGCGAATTTGGTTTCACAGCTGTATTTATTTCGTTAATATTCAATCAATTCTAACCACTTCCATAATGCCTTCAATGCTTTTGATACGAGCAATCAGCTGGTCGAGTGCATCAACATCGGAGATTTGCACCACGATTTTGCCTTCGAAAAAGCCCTCCTTGTCGGAATTGAAGACGATGTTTTTCATGTTGACCTCCAAGTCGTCGGAGATGACTTTGGTGATCTTGCCAAGCAAACCCATCACGTCGTGGCCGTAGATGCGGATGGTGGCCTGCGACACATTGCTTTCCATGCCGTTCCACTTCACGTTGATGATGCGATAGCCATAACGCTGCTGCAAGCCCTTGGCATTCGGGCAATTGGTACGGTGGATGCTGATAGTGCCCTCGTTGGTGACGAAACCAAACACATGGTCGCCAGGGATGGGGTTGCAGCACTTGGCCAACTTATAGGTCACATTTTCGATGTCCTCGCCTATCGAGAGGGCTTCGGCCGTTTCGGTCTGCAAGTCCTTTTTCCCCGTCTCAATAAGTTCAGGCACAGGCTTTTCCGACTTTTCAGTGCTCTCGCCGAACTTCGTGGTGAGGATACGCTTCACTTCGGCGATGTCGATTTTTTCCGTTGAAATCTGATGATAGAGTTGCAACGAGTTTTCGAGCTTAAACTCTTTCACCAGCATGTCGACCACGGTTTCAGAGAACGGCAGTTTCCAGTTTTTCAGCCTACGCTGCAGCATGCCCTTTCCCAATTCCGACTCTTTCAGTTCCTGCTCCTTAAGGTAGCGACGTATCTTGTTCTTGGCTTTCTCGGTCACGACGGCATTCAGCCAGTCGGCCCGTGGCGACTGTTTCTTGCTCGTGATGATCTCCACCTTGTCACCGTTTTTCAGTTCATGGCGGATGGGCACCATGCGTCCGTTGACGCGCGCCCCGTTGCAGGTCTCGCCCACACGGGTGTGCACTTCGTAGGCGAAGTCGAGCACTGTTGAACCGACGGGCAGTTGTTTCAAGTCGCCTTCGGGCGTGAAAATGAAGATCTTATCAGACTTGTAGATTTTCTTATAGGAGTTCTCGAACGACACCAAACCTGGGTTTTCCAACACTTCGCGCACGTTCAGCAGCCATTCCTCTGAAGTCTGCTTCTCCCCTTTATATAAATAATGTGCGGCCTGACCCGTCTCGGCGATGTCGTCCATGCGCGTGGTGCGAATCTGCACCTCAAACCAGAGCTTGTCGTCGTATTTCACTGTCGTGTGCAACGACTCGTAACCCGTAGCTTTCGGCTTGGTGATCCAGTCGCGAAGGCGCTCTGGCATCGGATCGTAGATATTGGTGATGGCCGAATAGACGCTCCAACAGCATTCCTGCTCATCCTTCAAGGCGCAACGGATGATGACCCTTGCCGCCATCAAGTCGTAGACTTCCTCGAAAGGCACGTTCTGCGCCTTCATCTTGGCGTAGATCGAGGGTATCGACTTGAGACGCCACTTGATGGAATAGGCAAACTTGGGCTTGCCGTTTCGCTTGGTGCGCTCCAATTCGGCATCAATGGCTTCCGAGATACGAGCGACAAACTTCTCGGCGGTTTGCCGGCGGGCTTCTTGCGTTGCCTCGATCTTGGCCTCAATCTCATGGAAGACCTCCGGGTTCTCGTAGAGCATCGACTGTCCTTCGAGCTCAGCCTTAAGCTTATACAGTCCCAATCGGTGAAGGATGGGGATGTAGATGTATTTGATTTCATGGAAATACTTCGCCAAACGGTCAGGTTCCACGTCAGCCTGGTTTCTAACGTCATAGACGCGGTGGACGATCTTGAGCAACACCGACCGCATGTCGTCGATGAGCGAGAGGAACATCACCGGGAAGTTGTCGGAGTTGTAGGCCACCTTCTCCGTGTCGAGTTTCGAGATCTCACTGAAGTCCTCCAACACAATCGCCACCGTTTTCCCGAACTCTTTTTCCAGCTCCTTGATACTCACATTCTCCTTATAGTCAATGCCATGCAAGAAAGAAGCCACTACGGAGATATAGCCCAGACCCACCTCAAGCACCGCGATGCGTGCCATCTCGATGAGGTGCAACATATAGGCCTTGCCCGACACCAGATAGCGGCCGTCGTACTTCTCCAAGCAATAGCGATACGCCTTGTCGATGAGCGCCAGATGCTCAGGCGCGTTGACATAGGGATGGATGTCGGACAACATCGACTCGTAGGCCTGCTGGATGGCCAAAATTTCCAAAGAAGAATAGCCCGCCATCAGTCCGTGATTTTAACCGTCAGTTGGTGTCCGAGCAAAATGTCGTAATACGGCTTCAGTTCCTCGAAGCTGCCGTGCATCACGGCACACTTGCCTTTATAGTGTGTTATCCAGGCGCAAGTCTCGGCTTGCTCGCGGGTATGGTGGCACACTTTCATCAAAGTGTCGATGACATATTCAAAAGTGTTCACATCGTCGTTGATAAGCAACAAACTCTTCTCATTCTCAACAAGTTCCTCTGTCAGCGTGTCGGTATATTCCTGTTCCTTGTTCATGGCTTCCAATCAATAAATTCGGGTGTAAAAATACAGATTATTTGCGAAACGATGGTGTAAAAACGTCCGAAATGTTTTTTTTCTTACTTTTGCCCGTCGAATTTTGGAAAAAGGATGCAGAACCGTTTCATCAAAAATATCATCTTCTTGCTGTTTCTCAACCTGCTGGTGAAACCGTTCTGGATCCTCGGCATCGACCGCGAGGTGCAGAACCTGCTCGGCGATGCCTCCTACGGCACCTATCAGGCCCTCTTCAACTTCTCCTACCTCTTTTATATTCTGCTCGACCTCGGCATCACCAACTTCAACAGCCGCGCTGTCGCGCAAGACCCCAACAACCTCTCGAAACACTTCGGTGGCCTCACCCAAATCAAACTGCTGTTGGGGCTGCTTTATGCCGTCGTCGTATTTGTCGTCGGCTACTTCTGCGGCTATAATGAAGGCCTGAAACTCAAGCTGTTGTTCTGGTGCGGACTCAACCAAATCCTGCTCTCGTTCATCCTTTTCCTCAGGTCGAACATACAAGGGCTGTTATTGTTCAAACAAGACAGCATTCTCTCCGTTTTCGACCGTGTATTGGCCATCGTCTTGATGAGCCTTGTGCTATGGAGTGGCTGGTTCCCGCAGGAGCGGTTCAACATCATCTGGTATCTGCAAGCACAAACGCTGGCCTACATCTGCACCATCGTATTTGCCCTCATCGTCGTGATGCGCCATGTCGAGCATCTCAGCTTCAAAATCAACTTCCAGTATTTCAAGGAAATCCTGCGCCAGAGCCTGCCATTCGCCCTGCTCGTGCTCTTGATGAGCGTCTACAGCCGCATCGAGCCTTTCTTGCTGGAGCGCCTATTGGACGACAATGGCGTGCAAGCAGGCGTTTACAGCCGAGCCTACCGCCTCTTCGATGCGGGCAACAACATCTCCAACCTCTTCGCCATCATGCTGCTGCCCATGTTTGCCGCCACACTGAAAAACAAACTGGAACTCAATAACTTAGTCAAGACATCATTTAATGTCATCGTGGCCATGGCGGGCATCGTGCTCGTGATGTGCGTGTCTTATCGGCAGGAAATCATGCAATTGATGTATCGCTACGAAGATGCTGAAACCACAGCCAACTATGCCATGCGCATCGGGCAATATGCTAGCGTTTTTCCCTTGTTGATGGGCAGTTTCTTCTGTCTGTCAACGACTTACGTATTCGGCACATTGCTCACCGCCAACGGCAGCCTCAAGCAGCTCAACCTGGTAGCCGCCTCGGGCGTGGTCATCAATATCTTGCTGAATCTCATCGTGATACCGAAGTTCAAATCGGTGGGTGCCGCTTTCACCAGCTTAAGCGTGCAAGCAGTCACGGCTTTCCTTCAATACCTCATTGCCAAGCGCATCCTCAAATTCAAACTTGGTGGACGCTATTGGCTTCACATCGTGCTTTTCTTCGCTTCCATAATCATGATCACCATTCTCGCCCATCGGCTGATTAACAGTTGGGTGCTTGGTTTTGTCGTCGCTTTTGCCCTCAACTGCGGCGCCATCTTCGCCACTCGCTTGCTCAGCCTCAAGGAGATTATCGGACTCGTCATGCCGAAGGAAAAAAAGGCCTAAATTGACTTTTTTCATTGCCATTTCAAAGGAAATCCCTATTTTTGGCAACTAATTTTACATACCAATATGGACGAGCAAAAACATAACTCATATAGTTCCAAATACTTATGTAGACTCTTGGTGGATTACAGGAAGCCCATTCTCATCATTTTGGCGGTGGCTGCCCTTTGCGCCGTCATCTTCAGCGCCCCCTACTTCATCACACCGCTCTATAAATCCACCACCATCATCTACCCCACCTCCAGCAATTCCATCTCCAAAGTGCTGATTAGCACCACCTACCAATCGGAAAAAGACATCATGAACTTTGGTGAGGACGAGCAGACCGAGCAGATGCTGCAAGTGCTCAATTCGAACCGCGTGCGCGACAAGGTCATCAGTCGCTTCAACTTGATGGAACACTACAACATCAAAGGCAGCAGCAAATACCCCATGACCAAGCTCAACAAGCTCTACGATGCTCGCATCAAGTTTCGCAGAACCGAATACAACGCCGTGAAGATCACCGTTTTGGATTCCGATGCCGCTTTGTCGGCTCGCATCGCCAACGAGATTGCCGAAATCTTCGACAGCACCATGAACCAGATGCAGAAGGAAGTGGCCATTGAAGCCTTCCGCATCGTCGAGCAAGAATACAACGCCCTCGTAGCAGAGATGGACATGCTGGAAGACTCGCTCAACACGTTGCGCAAACTCGGCGTGTTCGACTATGAGTCGCAAGTGGAGATGCTCAGCCGCCAGATGGCCGTTGAGTTGGGAAAAGGCAATGCACAA
>Ga0247608_10007970_pt1 | contig 10786 bp, 8 predicted proteins | sample 176DNAGHGlowgp2_FD_193490 | JGI IMG/M metagenome (GOLD analysis project Ga0247608, IMG submission 193490) | Sheep rumen microbial communities from Palmerston North, Manawatu-Wanganui, New Zealand - 1766 DNA GHGlow gp2 | ecosystem: Host-associated > Mammals > Digestive system > Stomach > Rumen ... | reverse complement strand
AACGACAAACGAATAAAAAACATCAAATCAAATACTCAAATTATTTTGCGGGATGTCTGCGCGAGCAGGCACCCCGTTCTATTTTTTCAATAAGAGGCACTTATCTTCAGAGACTATGAGAGTATTGAAAATTACTATGGGAGTATTGGAAAATAATACAGGAGTATTGAAAATCCCAAGGGATGGGACAAAACAGATGTTTATCTTAATTTCACGCGCGCATGTGTATGCGCGCACGCTACTATGCTTATTCAAGAATCAAGTGACCCTCACGACCCTTACGCCCCCTACGCGGAACGATATCGTAGGGGGCGTAAGGGTCGTGAGGGTCACTTGTTTTTTTGTTACGCCTGTTATACGCGCGGGCGCGAAAGAGACACTTACCAGACGTAGGTGTCGACAGGATAGAGATACCAGTCGAGGCATTTCGTATAGTCCTCGGCCCATTCACCGAAGGAATGTCCCAGCGTCATATAGGCACCAAACAACGCCGTCGCGCCAGTATCCGTCTTCTTTTTGAAACCGATCTCCGTACCTTCCAATGGATAATGGAAATCGCTCATCGGAACTTTCAGCGCCCAAGGCAGATCCTTAAACTTCAGAGTGGAATATTCATAGAGCACCTGTGCATCGCAATAGATGTCAAGATGCGTCTCATAGTTCAGTCCGCCGAACTCGGTGATAATAAACGGATCGAGGGTGTCAAGGGTGAAGTCGTTCAGACTGGCATCGTCCTTAAAGTAAATGACATAGCTCAGCGTACGGGTAGCACGCAGCTGGTAGTTGTCACCCGTACTGTTCGAAACATTGTATTTCTTACGCTGGAAGAGTCCGTAGTTCACGCTGATATTAAAGGCCATTGCCCAGTGCGCATCCACGAAGAGGTTGATGACCGCCTCCTTGTTACGACCTTCCAACAGTATGTCTGTATTGGGGAACATATAGAGCGAAGCCTCAGGCACGCCATCGTTGAAGGTTTCGCCCGTAGTCGTCTTCACACTATCAATGTCCTGATAACGGAAACCTACAAGACGTATACCACCAGCCATGTGATACTCAGCTCCGACAGCCGCGATAGTGACATTGAGGGTTATCTCCTTCTGTCCCGTACGCTGTTGTGAAACACGCAGTACAAGGTCGTTGTAGTCGTAATCACCAGGCTGTGGGTAGTTCTCTTCGAAAAGGTATGTAAAGGTCTGCGGACTGATCATGCCCTTAGGCTTTCCGACGGTAGCCCCGTCGAATGACACATTGATGGCCGAAGAAGTAAACGAGGTGACATAATAGTTACCACTCTTATCCACGAGTGCGGCATAGAACGTTTGCAGTATCGTCGGTGCCGTCACAGAGAGAATTACGGTCTTGCCCTTGCTAATAGGCGCCTGTCCCATGAGTTCGGCTTTGGAATTACTGAGTGGGTTATCCGTAAACACACGTACCCATTCAATGTCCGAACCCGCATCTGCCGTAAAACGGAAAGAGTAGCGCGTCGTCAACTGCCACGAATGGCGTTGATCCACACTGTCTACTGGCGAGAGGTATTTGATAATATCGTAGTGTTTTTGCTCGTCATAGACATCTCTGTCACATGAAGTCATTCCTAACATCAGAATGGCAACAACTATCATCAATACTTTGCTTGTCTTCCACATATCTATATATCAATTTCGTAAATTTGGGGTCAAATTTACGAAATATTCTGCATAGTTGATGCTTTTTACGCCTTGTTTTATAGATTTTAACAATAAAAATAATGAAGTTGGCGAAAAATATAGTATTTTTGCACCATCAATTGATAAATTAATAAAGTTACGTAACATTCTATTAAAATCTTATTTGAGATGAAGAAGTATCTAATTACAGGAGTATTGGCTCTCGTCGTTGGCGGATTCCTCACCAGTTGCCACGATGATGACGGCATATACGGCTCCCTTGTTGAACAGAAACTGCAGACTTACGAACAGGTCTTCAAGCAGGAATTCGGTGAGATCAACCCCAATCAGAACTGGGGCTTCGGTGGTACTGACAATGGTAACACTTCTACTTCGCGCACCCGTGCATACACGCCACAAAACAACACCTACACCCTTACGGATCAACCAGCAAATTTTCCAAATGCTCCTGAGCAGCCAACATTCAGAGACAAAAGCACTATCACTGAACCAACGATTCCCACTAGCTATTACAACACACAAGCTGAAGTTACAACAGCGGGACTAGGTTTTGCCAAAGACGTAACCAGTGATGGAGCTACTTCTTATGTCAACAGTTCCAATACGGGTATCACTGACAAAAAGAATCAGATTATTTATGTTGTCGGTAATGTTACAGTAACATCTAGCCCAGGCACTGGTTCCATATTCGTGGTCACCCGGGATTCAAAACTTACTATATCTGGTTTTGGTCAATATGTATCAGTCTATCTAGCCCCAAAGGCAAAGTTGGATGTTAGCAATGCTACATCAGAAGTTACAATTGATGGAGGAAACCTTTATATGAACAGTCAGAGCGAAGTTAAAGCAGCTTCACTGAGGTTCTTCAACGGATGTAAGGTAAAAAATGCCGGCGGAACAATCACTGCAACAAATCTATGTGTAGATGATAAATATTCAACCCTGTGGAATGAGGGTACTATTACCGTTACCAATGAACTGAAAGGGATGAATGAGAATGCATACATCTACAATGCTGCAGGCAAAACCATTACAGCAAAAGACATTAGCCTTATTAATAACTATGACTTCCTGTACAATGATGGTACAATAAATGCCAGTGGAGATATCGTGCTCACGAATACATCTGCAGAAATTGTCAACAACAACAAGTTGACAGCAGCCTCTGTTGACATGTCTGCAGGAGGTAACATGTACAACACCACAAATGGTGTCGTAACTATCTATGGTACAACATTTGTTACAAACAATAATACTACCGGTACTCAGTGGATGAACGACGGTGATTACACGAGTGGTGATTTCATCGTAAAGAACATCAATAAAGTATACAACAACTGTAAGCTGACCATCACGAGAAATAACAAGGGAGGTACAGGTACATTTACCTTTGGTGGTGGAGAGCATTGCTCATTCGTTCTTAACGGAAATGCATCAGTTCGCACTGACAAAATGGCTTGGGGAAACAATTCGGATTTTTACATGAATAACAATTCTATGTTGGAAGTGTTAGGTGAATGTAAGTCATATAATCCCAACAAGAACCATGGACTGCATGGTTTAGGAACAGGTTATTCTATCTTTAAGGCAGCATCTGTCACTTATAACGAAAAAGCACAGAACTGCATGAATTACTATGGTAACGTTTGGGTTGATACTGACAATCATTTCCAACAGGAATTCTTGGACAAGGATAAACTTGAGACATCAGACCAGCCGACTTACTACTTTAAAACTACAAATAGAACTGTGAAGTTCAAGTTCTTTGGTGATGATTGTCCTATCACTGAACCAATTTCAGGTAAATGTCATCACGGATACAGTCCAAATGGTGGAGATCCTGATACTCAGACCATTGACATTATTACTCCGAGAGACGGCAGCAAGACAACAACAAAGATTACCTACGTAGATAAGATTCAATTCAAGCAATCTGGTCGCGTATTCTGTGAGGACCTTGGCGTTGTTGATGGTTCTGATATTGACTTCAATGATATTGTATTCGATGCTTATATCTACGATAAAACCCCTGTCACAAGAACAACCATAATAGAAGATGGTGTTGTTAAATCTGTGACAGAGGAAAGTAACGGAGAAACGACCCAGTTTGCAGAAATCTATCTGTTGGCTGCTGGAGGAACCCTCGAAGTTTCTGTAGCAAACATCAATGTCAAGAATTCCTTTGGTGTTGGCAAGACCACGATGGTCAACACTATAGATGAGACTGTAAATGAAGACGGTACTGTCAAAGACTACAACAACAATTATGTGATAGGTGGAGCAGATGCTGTTTATTTGGGTCGTCATAACTACTCTAGAATTATAGATATCCCAATATTTGTTACCTATAATACGCTCGATCAGAAGAATGTGTTGGAACTGACAGCCTATCAAGGTGCTGCTCCTCACAAGATTTGTGTTCCTATCGGAACAAGATGGCCATACGAGCGTATCGTCATCAATAAGGCTTATAAAAACTTTAACAGTTATGTAAAGGGTGAAGGACGATTAGGTGAAGTTACAGGTCCCGTCGGTAAAAATCAGAATTATTCTGTTGACGAGTCCAACAACACTTATTATTGGAATAATAATATAGAGGAAACCAATCTCTACAGAGATGTCCCATACGATGCCCCATACACTGGCAATGATCCATTCTATGAGAATGAAGTAGATGGCGGTTCGAATACCGTAAACAACAAGGAAGGCGGTTACGATAATGACAATATGCCTATCTTGATACGCAGAAGACATTAATGTTTAACTCCTAAAATGAGAACAAAGATATGAAGACAAAGAATATTTTCAGAATGCTTCTCGTAGCAGCCGCGCTGCTCTTGGGAGCTAACAATGTGAAGGCTGACGAGACCTTCAATCTATGGGTCAGCACTGATACTGGCGGAACGGCTATGAATAGCCTTACCCAAGAGTCTCTCGACAACACATTATTGCAGAAAATCAACGAAGGGGATGTTATAAATTTCTATGGAAGTGGTGGAACAAATTCTGGTTGGAGCTTTGGTTTAATGACTGGCAACAACAACCAAATTCTCGGAACCTTCTACGACTACTCTAATAATAACCCGTTGGCAACAGGAGTTGCAAGCTTTACAGTAACCGCAGATCAGGTAGAAAAATTGCATGACACCAATTATCCTGCAAAATTAGGAGGTATGAATGTCACACTTACTAGGGTTGAGGTCGTACACACAGGAAAGTCAAATCTTTTCCTTGCATTCACTTCTTCACAAGTAAGTGTGAATATGGGTGAAACAGCAGCTTCACCTGCATTAAACAACACAAACGTTACTGTATCTTACAGCTCAGGTGATACCAACATCGCTATTGTTAATGCGGAAACAGGTGAAGTAACCCCCGTAAATGTAGGTAGCACCACGATTACTGCCACGTTTGCTGAAGATGACACATACAACGCTACCACTGCTAATTATACAATTGTGGTAAATAAAGGAACGCCTATCCTCTCGTTCCCAGAGAGCTCATACACTGCGGTAATTGGTGAGACGTTCACTCCACCCACGCTCTACAACCCATATAATTTAAGTGTTTATTATTTCAGCTATAATACATATCCAGCTGATGTAGACCGTACAACAGGAGCAATAACACTTAAAAATCCTGGTAATATAGAGGTTATCGCTAAGTTCGATGGTAATGACAATTGGAATGGTGGAGAGGCTAAATATGCTCTTTCTATTAATGAGAGTGCTGTCACACATTACACTATTAACAACAACGGAGCGACTAATGGTAGTGTATCTACAGATAAGAGCACCGCTGCCGCAGGTGAAACTGTGACACTGAGCAATACCCCGAATACTGGCTATGAACTTGATTATTATATTGTGACAGGCGAGAACAATACCACAATAGAAGTCAATGGTAACCAGTTCACTATGCCAGCAGGCAATGTATGGATTTCTGCTGTTTTCAAGCAAACAGAATACACTATCACTATCAACGCATCTGAAAATGGAACCGTAAGTGCAGACAAGACAACAGGTTTGCACTATAATGACTATGTGACGCTGACTATTACACCAAACAGCGACTTTGAACTGGATCAACTGTTTGTAAAAGATGCAAACAACAATCCGATAAATGTAAACAACAATCAGTTCCAGATGCCTGCAAGCAATGTGACTGTCAGTGCCACATTCAAATCTGCATCTCAGCAAGATACGCCATCAACATACACCATTACAATTAATAGTATGCAAAATGGTAATGTTGAAGCAAACAAGACTTCAGACATTACAGCTGGTGAGACCATCACTCTGACAGTTACTCCAAATAGCGGTTACCAGCTCACGCGACTGAATGTAAAGGATGCTGACGGCACTACCATTAACGTGGATAATAATTATTCATTCATCATGCCGGCAAGCAATGTGACCATCTCTGCTATATTCTCCCTCACTTCTATAGGAACGGAAAATGCTTCTATCGGTGAATGGGGCTATGCGACATTCAGCAGTGGCTCTGCACTCAACTTCGCAAATGTAACTGGTATAAAAGCATACGTTGCAACAAGTGTTGATAATCAACAGGTGACTTTGACACAGGTGATGGGTACAGTAGCCGGAGGTACAGGACTTGTCATCATCAGGGACAATGACTGTTATGAGACCGTATTCGAGATTCCTGTAGTTCAAAGCGGAAGTGAATATAATAACAATCTCCTTGTTCCTGGTGATGGTAACCCACTAACGCTTTCAAACAGGTATACCGACTACGTGCTCACTGTGAAAGACAGAGAGGTCAAGTTTGCAGAAGTATGGTCTGAAGAACATCTGCCTACTATTGAAGTAGGTAAAGCCTATCTCCGTATTCCTGCGACAAATGGTGCACGTACCCGTAGCCTTAGCGTCGTTATTAACAACGGAACAACAGGTATCAACGCTATTGAGAACGATCAGGATGAGAACGTGATCTACAACCTTCGTGGTCAGCGTGTGGAGAATCCGACTAAGGGTCTCTACATCATCAACGGCAAGAAGGTCATAATTAAATGATTGTATATTAAAACACAAATAAGTTTTTAATGGTTTATGGGAGGGCGTCTGCATGAGCAGGCGCCTTTCTCTTTACCTATTATTATGTACACGTGCGAAGGTCTAAATGCGAACAGCTTCCATAACAAATGTTGCATTTCTACCTATTTATGCATGTGTTAACTTTAATTAACTATTAAACCCTTGTATTTTATAGATAAATGCCGTATCTTTGCAAACGATTTCCCGATTAAGGGTCTTTTTCTAAGAATTTAAAATTTTACAAACCAATATTATTAATTAAAAACATTAGTAAAAATGAAAAAGTATTTGATGACAGGAATCGCAGCCGTTGCTCTTTGCGCTGCATTCACAAGTTGTTCACACGACAGCGATGGTTTCTCTACACTTCAGGAGGCCAAAGAGGCTGAGTATGCTGTAGCTTTCGAGAAAGCTTATGGTAAAATTTCCAGCACACAGGACTGGGGTTTTGGATCTTCTTCACGTACACGTCAAGGTTCTGCACCCAATGCGAACGAGTGGGGGAATATTGGAGTTCCGCCCATTGTAACTGACCAAGAGCGTTCTGATGCCTATGACTGGTTTTCTACTCACAAGGATTGGCCATCTGAGTCTGTTGATTTGAAAGATTTCTTTGTTCAACAAGTATGGAAGGGAGGTGATGTTTATACTGCCAAGGATGGACAAAATCATGCTAAAGGCTCGGATAAGATGAACTGGCTGTGGTGTGGATCTGTTCCTTTCGTTGAGGGCGCCACTCCTGATGAAAAGACAATGGATCATGTCTTCAATTTTAATGCTGGTACAGGATCCTATAACGGAAGTGTTTGGGATGGTACATTGACTAATCCAGCAGATCCGAACTCAAAAGTTTACCATGCTGACTCTATCCAATTGGTACTCGACTCTTCTTCAAAATATTGGGCGTTTCATAGTAGTGAGGATAGCCAGTTGCATCCCCTTTATAAAATTAAGAAGATTGGCGAATACTATTATATAGGTTTTGACTTCTGTGCAACGGGAGCTAATCCTAATCAGCAATATGAACCAGACGGTTACTATAGTGACTGGATTGTTCGCATAAAGGGAGTTAGTGAGCCTGTTGTTGAGAAGGGTCGTATCTTCTGTGAGGACCTCGGTTCTATCGGTGACTTCGACTTCAACGATGTAGTATTCGATGCATTCATTTATCAGAGTGGTAAGATTCACATTGACGTACTTGCTGCAGGTGGTACACTGCCGATGAAGGTTGCTAATCATGATATTGTAGCAGGAATGAAAAACAATGTTCAGAAAAAGATGGTTAATACAGGTCTCGATACTGCTCCTGTCTATTCATTCGACATTCCCGCAAAAGCAGAAAACGTTCCTGAATATGCTTCTCTTAAGGACATCCCCGTTGTTGTTACACAGAAGGTCAATCAATATGATCAGGATATTATGCTGAAGGCAGAAACTGGTGATGCTCCACAGAAGATCTGTCTGCCTGTTGGCACTAAGTGGGTAGATGAATATGTAGACATCAATGCTGCATATCCTAACTTTGAAAATTGGGTAGGACAAAAAGAGGGTATCACCTCTCCAGTTCAGGCCGTTGGTACGCGTGTAGACAAATTTGTTGACCTCATCCTGAGCAACAATGCACCATATCGCACAAAGTAATTGATACATCAGATACTTTAGATAATAAGTTTGGAAAGGGAGCGGCTGCGTGAGCAGTCGCTCTTTTTCGTGAAAAAACACAAAAGAAACCATCCCTTTTGTGTAATTCAGAAAAATTGATTACCTTTGCAGGCAGATATGGTACTGAATTGGATATGGGTAGCGTTTTTCATCATCGCCTTTGTCATTGCGCTGGTGAAACTGGTGTTTCTGGGAGACTTCGAAGTCTTCCCGGCTATGATGGATTCGACGTTTTCTTCGTCGAAGACCGCGTTTGAAATTTCGTTAGGGCTGACAGGTGTCTTGTCGCTCTGGCTCGGCATCATGAAGATCGGTGAGAAGGGCGGTGTGGTAAATGTCCTCGCCCGTCTACTGAGTCCGATTTTCACCAAACTGTTTCCAGATATCCCGAAAGGTCACCCCGTGACGGGCTCTATCTTCATGAATATCGCAGCCAACATGCTGGGTCTCGACAATGCCGCCACACCCCTTGGTCTGAAGGCGATGGAACAGTTGCAGGAACTGAACCCCAAGAAGGATACCGCGACGAATCCGATGATCATGTTTTTGGTACTGAACACCAGTGGTCTGACGCTGATACCGATCTCTATTCTCGTATATCGTGCACAGATGGGAGCCGCCCAGCCAACAGACGTGTTTATCCCTATCCTATTGGCTACGTTCTTCTCGACACTGGCGGGTATCATCATCACGAGTTTCTTCCAAAAGATCAACCTGCTGAACCGCACAATCCTCCTGACACTCGGTGGCGCAGCCCTCGTAGTAGCCGCCATCATCTGGGGCTTCGGACAACTCGACTCCGTGCTGATGAATACGGTAAGTACTTCAGCAGCCAACATCATGCTCATGCTGATTATCATTGCCTTTATCCTAGCTGGTATCCGAAAGAAGGTGAACGTCTACGATGCCTTCATCGAAGGTGCCAAAGATGGTTTTACGACAGCTGTAAGAATCATCCCTTACCTGGTGGCTATTCTCGTTGGAATCGGTGTTTTTCGTGCCTCTGGAGCGATGGATATGCTCATCGACGGCATCGGATGGTGTGTGGAAGCCTGTGGTGGCAACAGCGATTTCGTGGGTGCCCTGCCCACAGCCCTGATGAAACCTCTGTCAGGCAGCGGAGCGCGAGGCATGATGGTGGATGCGATGACCACATACGGTGCTGACTCGTTTATCGGTCGTCTGAGTTGTATCTTCCAAGGTTCGACAGATACGACTTTCTATATCCTCGCCGTCTACTTCGGCAGCGTGGGTATCGTGAAGACCCGTCACGCTGTGACCTGTGGACTGCTGGCAGACCTGGCAGGAATCATAGCGGCGATAGCAATCGCATATATGTTCTTCAGTTAATTACGACAACTTTGACAACTAAGACAACTTATGGGTAAACTACAGAACATCGCGAAGGATACGGCCATCTACGGCCTTTCGAGTATCATCGGTAGATTTCTCAACTACCTGCTCGTGCCACTCTATACCGCCCAGCTCTCGGCAGCATCGGGCGGCTATGGTGTCATCACCAATATGTACGCCTATGTAGCGCTGATTCTGGTGATTCTCACCTTCGGTATGGAGACCACCTATTTCCGCTTCACCAACAAGACGCATACCGACTCGCAGGTGGTCTATTCCACCACGCTCATCAGCGTGGGAGCCGTCTCTGCGCTCTTTGCCGCACTGGTCATTCTCTTCATCAAACCCATCAGTTCGTTGATGGGTTACGGCGACCATCCGGAGTGGGTTTGGGTGATGGCAGTGACGGTAGCCATCGATGCATTCCTCTGTATCCCTTTTGCCCACCTGCGTCAGCAGAAGAAAGCCATCAAGTTCGCATCGCTGAAACTTTTGAACATCGCCATGAGTATCCTGCTGAATCTCATCTACTTCGCCTGGATGGACGGTGAGGATGTGGGCTATGCCTTCTATATCAACCTCTTCTGTACGACAATGCTCGCCGTATGTCTCTTTACGGAGTACACGGGTTTCCGTTGGCGGCTCGACACGAAGTTGTTGCGCACGATGCTCAGTTATACATGGCCGATACTCGTCTTTGGTATCGCCGGCATCCTGAACCAGACGGCCGACAAGATGCTCTTCCCCTATATGTACGAAGGCAGTGACATGTTGGAGCAACTCGGCATCTACGGCGCCTGTTCGAAGATCGCGATGATTATGGCGATGATCACGCAGGCCTTCCGCTTCGCCTACGAACCGATTGTATTCTCGGGTGTCAAGGAAAAGGGACAGCACGAGATGTACGAACAGGCGATGAAGTACTTCATCATTTTCACCCTGCTGGCCTTCCTGATGGTCGTGGGCTATCTCGACATCCTGAAATTCATCATCCGTCGCTCTGAATACTGGGTGGGTCTAAAGGTTGTACCGATTGTGATG
>Ga0247608_10007967_pt1 | contig 10789 bp, 7 predicted proteins | sample 176DNAGHGlowgp2_FD_193490 | JGI IMG/M metagenome (GOLD analysis project Ga0247608, IMG submission 193490) | Sheep rumen microbial communities from Palmerston North, Manawatu-Wanganui, New Zealand - 1766 DNA GHGlow gp2 | ecosystem: Host-associated > Mammals > Digestive system > Stomach > Rumen ... | reverse complement strand
TCCAAAATATGAAACGATTAATCTTCATGTTTCGTTATTACCAAAATATAGAGGTGCAAATCCTATTCAGCGAGCTATTATTAACGGCGATAAAGAAACCGGAATTTGTACCATGATAACGGAATTAGGGCTTGATTGCGGTGATATTTGTATGAAAGAACCTATTGAGATTACTCCGAATATGAATTGCGTTGAATTATTTGAAATTTGTGCTTCTCATTCACCTGCACTTTTAGAACAAACTCTAATCGGTATAAAAAACGGAAGTTTAAAACCTGAAAAACAATGTGAGGACGGCTTATGCTTTGCGGATAAACTCCAAAAAGAAGAATGTAAAATTGATTGGTCAAAATCCGCTCAAGAAATCCATAACCTTGTAAGAGGAGTTTATAAATGTCCGGGAGCTTTTTTCATTTACCAAGATAAAATTATAAAAGTTATGGAAACAGAACCCGTAGAAGAACAATCAGAAGGCAGTGAAGGTGACTTTGTTCGTATTTCAAAATTAGGAATTGATGTTAAAACAGGAAACGGAATTTTACGTTTGATAAAAGTAAAACCTGAAGGCAAAAATGAAATGCTTGCAAGAGATTGGGCAAACGGCTTGAAGTTGAAATAAAAATCAATTATTGTGTTTAAGCGATTTTATATAAATCAGTTACTTCAATAATATCTTTTGCGATATCGTTTTGCTCTCCGTTGCAGTCAAGATAAACACCGTAATCTTCGGGAGATTTTCCGAGGATTTCCATGTTAGAAAGTATTAGCGGATAGCTTGACATCTCAACTTTATGCATACCCGGACCCGCATAAATTGGGATGTCGGGTTGTCCTATCTCAGAGCAAAGTTTTTTCGCATAATCTATAATCATATTTTTTATTTTTTCGTTGTTTTGAAATTTTGTTTGAAGTTCAATATCATCGAGAACCAGAGCCAAATGTTTTTCGCCGTCTTGATGAATATCTGCCAAATAAGTCATTGTATTACCAACCGGCTCTCCGTCTGCAAGAACTTCTATCGCACTTATGCATCTATTCAATATATAAAGAGGTGCGGAATATTCGTTTGATTGGCTTCCTAATCCTGTACAGCAATGAGAATGATTTCCCAAGCATAGAGAATATTTTATATCTGCCATATTAACTTTTTGAACTTTTACATTAACGGTTTCACTATCTTTTAATTTTTTAGCACAGTCAATTTCCTGCTTTCTTTGGAGCATAAAGTGGCAGTACATTGTATCTCGCGCTTTATCAACGACTTCATTAGAGCTTTCTACTGACCAAAATTCATTTTCGCTCAGCTCGGTTTTTATCGCAGACATTATCAAATCCAAATCTTCAAACTTAACATCTCTGCCGTTTATTTTTACTTCGTTTTTATTAACAGTTACTCCAACTTCACTCAATGCTTTATACAAACTTTTGCGAACATTTGCGGGAATAATTTTTAAATTCTTACTCGTAATATCATCACACATATTTTTTACGGCTTTGCGTTTTGCATCTTCTGCTTTAATTACAACAGGACTTTCTATAAACGAGTCTTTATCATAATGCGACCACTTGTCATAATCGATTTTTCTTTCCGTAAAAATTTGTTTTGTTTCTTTATTATGTTCCATCTCCTCTAATGCATCATCAATACTCTTATTCGGGTTAACGTAGAGGTATTCGGCAATTGCTTGTAAAAATTCTTTCATATATGCCCAAAAATCATCATCTGATACAATCAATTCATTCAAATATTTACAGTTTGCCAAATCAATTTTATCGGCATATTTTGTGCTGTATTTGAGATTTGCATACTCATATAATTTTTTATTGATATTATTATTCCAAGCCTTGTCATTTTCAGGAGATGATGGCTGAATTAAATCTATCAATTCTTTAATATCTTTATTGAGTTTCCTTTTATTTTTCTCCACATAAGAACCATAGTTATCTCCGACTATTTCCATAATCTTTGATGCTTCTATGGTAAATTCACCTGTATTTTTTTCATTTAGAACATATTCCTGCAATTGTTTCTGATAAGATGCCGGCAAAGTAACATGACCTGTATAATAATGCGGACTTGTTGATATAGATGCGATTGTCCATACTTTGTTTATAATCTCCTGCGGAGAGAGTTTAACTTTTTGGTTAATAAGTTCTTTTTTTTCTCTTTGCTTTTCATTTATTCCTGTCATTAAAACGGAAATTTGTTCAGCATTTTCGCAGTTTTTATACAAGTCTTGAATTTGTCGTTTTAAATCTTTTATTTCTTTTACTTTTGTTTTATCGCCTTTCATTGAATCAATTTGAGCAAGAAGTTCTTTCCTTTTTTGAAAGTTCTCTTCTCCGAGCAGTTTACCGATTTCTTTTTTTGATTTTCTTATTTCATCTTCCAAGTTTTTGTATTCATTGCTGCTTTCGGGGTTAATTTTCTTTTTTAAAAGTTCTATATTTTGATTTGATATATTCTTCTTCATATCGGATATATTTTTGCAGAAGTTCTCAAAACCTTGAATATCAAGACTAAAAGCTTGTTCAAGAACGCCTTTGCCAAGTATATCTAATGCTCGTACTACTTTTGAATCCATAAATGAGTTTGCAAAAGTATAATCATCTAATTCCGAGTATCCGCCTCTTAATAAATTTTTATTTTGATATGCATCTTTAAATAACTGCCAATGCTTATCCATCATCTTTTCATCTTTTGACTCTTGATAACTTGCACCTAATAATGCTTTTGATTGTAGTAGTGCAGTATCTTCATCAAAATCTATATACGTTTCCATAACAGCTTTTTCTTCATCACTTAGATTTGCACCGTCTTTGTCTTTTTTGTATGCTGTAATTTCTGCCATGGCAATCGCACCCAGCCAAACAAGAACTTCCTCTATTTTCTTGCCGGAATGACTATTCCAATCTACTTTGACCGTTCGTGCCATAAAAGAGGGTGAACGATATTTTATAGTTGGTTGATTATATGTATAAAGTTCGCATTTCATACTATTTACAAAACATGTAAAAATAATTTTTGCTAGTTAGAAGTAATATTTCCACCGTGCGGATGTGCTGATTCGTATACATCCTTCATGTGTTTTATTGAAACGTGGGTATAGATTTGTGTATTCGAGATTCCTGCGTGTCCCAAAAGCTCTTGAACAACTCTTAAATCGGCACCGTTTTCAATCAGTTTTGTCGCAAAGCTATGTCTGAAAACGTGCGGAGTAACTTTTTTAGGAAGCTCTATTTTTTCAACAACATCGTTTATAACGGTTCTTATTGTTTTATTTTGTAGTCTGTATCCTGTATTATTAATAAATACGGGGGCATTTTCACTAAGCTCGGGAGCTTTATATTCAGGAGCAACAATTAAATTCCTGACGGAATTTATATATTGTTTTAAATAACCTTTAGCTCTGTCTGACATAAGAACAATTCTCTCTTTTGCACCTTTACCAAAAACTCTTATCTCATTTTCTTCAAAGTTAATATCGCCGTAGTTTAAATTACTTAATTCGGAAACACGCATACCTGTTGCCCAAAGAAGTTCAAGAATAACACGATTTCTGTACCCTGCCGGTGTATCAATTTTAACGTTGTTTAAAATTTGTTCGACTTCTTCGGGGGTTAAAAATTTAGGCAAGGGTTTAGGTCGTTTCGGAGCTGAAAGTGAAAGTGCAGGATTCGAATCTATATATTTTTCTCTGAATAAAAACTTATAAAAAGTTCTGATTGAAGCAGTTTTACGTGCGATTGTCGTTTTTTTGTAATCAAACCTTTGAATAAAATGGAGATACTCTCTAAGTTTTTCAAAATTAATATTTAGACAACTTTCACCGTTCAGCCATAAAATATAACTGACTATATCCGAGCAATAAGCATCTATTGTGTGCTCGGAAAAGTTTTTTTCGACACTCAAGTATGTTTTGAATTCGTTAATATATTCTTTGTCGTTCATATGTAAGGTGAATGAGTGACTGAGTGATTGAGTGAGTTTAACTCACTTATCCACCTATTTACTTATTCACTTATAATCCCCCATTTACTTTAATACTCAACTATTATACAATATTCTTACAAAAAAACAAAAGCTGAATTATGAATATATTTAAAACATTTGAAACATATTTAAAAGAGCCCTTGAGTATTTTGCGTGATAATATCATTCAAATAGTCAGTTTGCAAACTGGAAATATTTTTGAACGCAAATCATCAATTGATATAAGCATGGTTAATAATAAAACTCAACTGACAGTTGTGAACAATGATAAATTATACAACCTTCTTTCGCTTGTCAATCTTCGAGTTAAAAATAAGCAAAAAACCGAAGAGAATAAGGAGGGCAGTAATGAATCAGCTTAACGGAAAATTTATAATTAGTGCAGAAAAACTTTCCCAATGTCCCGCTTTTGAATTACCTGAGTTTCCCTTGCTTGGTCGGTCAAATGTAGGAAAATCTTCTTTTATAAATACTATCGCTAATAATAAAAAGCTTGCAAAAACATCGAATACCCCCGGCAAAACAAGATTAATAAACTTTTTTAATTTTCAGGATTTGTTTACTGTTGCAGACCTCCCCGGGTATGGGTATGCAAAAGTTTCAAAAGAAGCTCAGGACAGGTGGCAAAAGTATTTGGAAGAATATCTTTTAAACAGAAAACAAATAAAATCACTTATACAATTTATTGATGCAAGGCACGACATTCAAAAAAATGACTATCAAATGAGAGAATGGGTGGAAGCTTATAATTTACCGATTTTTACTGTTGTTACAAAAATAGATTACATTCCAAGGGGAAAACAAGCGCAAATATTATCAAACATTAAAAAAAATATTGACGGTGATATTTTACCGTTTAGTGCTGTTGACAGGTATTTTTGTGATAATATTATTGAATATATGGTAAATTTATGCAAATAATGATATAATACTAAAAATTGGAATTTATGGAAAAGAAGGGGTTATCGTGTTTAAAGAGGCAAACAAAAATGATTTATGTCAGGTTTCATTGACGGGTATTCGTTCCTTAGTGCTTTTAGGATTATTAATAGACAGACCGCTATCACTTGAGGATATCAGGAAAGAATTTATTAAATTTAATATTATGGAAGACGATAATTCTAATGATATTATCAGAATAGACTTAAATACGTTGCGTTCTATGGGTTGTGAAATATCAAGGGCTGATAAAAGAACCGATAATAAATTTGTTTTGACGGAACATCCTTTTAAAATTGATGTTACAGAAGAAGAAATCGGTATTTTGAAACGAGCATTTAACAGATTAAAACCTACGTTAAATACGGAGTCTGTAATAAAATATGATTCTCTTTTCAGAAAATTAGCCGAGAATGTTTCAGACAGTTGTGTAAAAGAGATTTTGTTAGGTTTATCGCCAATTAAACATTACGATTTAGCGATAATAAACGATTTGCAAGAGGTATGTAAAACAAACAAGACAATTAATTTTATATACAAATCGCCTGCTTCTGATAAAGAAATTGAGAAGAATATAGAAGCAAAAGAAGTTCTTTTTAAGAATGACAAAGTTTATCTTTGCGGTTTTGATTTAGATTTAAAAAAAGTTGTAACTTTAAATATTGATAGAATCAAGAAAATTATTTCATGTAAACAAAGTGAAGGTAATAACACTATTGAGAAAGTTCAAGTTAAGTTTAAACTGAAACAATTTAATATTCAAGGGCTTCAAGAAGGAGAGAAAATTATTGACGGTGATTTAGAGAAAGGTTTTTTGGTAGAAGGAAATTACTATAATGAATTTTTGGCATATCAGAGAATTTTGTCTTTTGGAGCAGACTGTATTGTTATTGAGCCTGAAGATTTTAAAGAGGGTGTTATAAAAAGATTGGAAAAAATGAAGGAGATATATAATGGTTAGTAAGGTATCTCAGAAGAAGAATTTATCATCAATACAAGTAATAAAAACTTTAGAAGTGCTGCTTCAAGGTGATTTTACAATGCAAGAAATTATCGAACGTTTAAATAAAACTGAGTTAACACCTGTTTTTAATAATAGTGTTATAAGCAAGTATATTAACACCTGCAGATATATCGGTATTGAAGTTCCTAAAATTCACAATAAATATTTTGTTTCCAACTTACCATTCGGATTAAAGTTAACAGATGCTGATACAGATGCACTAAAAACGTTACAATTTGTTGTTCAAAAAGATATGATATCCAAGAATATTAGTAAATTTAAAAATTTTGTAACCAAGCTTAACAGACATTCTAAACGGAATATAACAACAGTTGTTCCGGAGGAATTTGTATTTTCATTTGAATTGTTTGAAAGAGCCGTTGCAAAGAAAATGAAAGTAAAATTATTATTCAAAAATAAAGATATTTTAGATTGTATTCCGCTTAAAATTACTAAAGAGGGTAACAAAACATTTTTTATTGTTCATAACAAGAGAGTAAGAACGATTGATACAAATCGTCTTGCAGGTATACAAATATTGGATGAAAAATTTGTTGATCCTTTAGACGGAGAATTAGTTACAGTATTTAAGTTAAGCGGTAAGCTTGCTCAAAGATATCAGGCAAGAGAAAATGAGAAAGTTGAATTACATTCTGACGGCACAATTTTTGTTACAAATAGAAATGAAAATAAAGATGTTTTATTTGCTCGTCTTATGAGGTATGAAAATTTGTGTGAAATCATAAGACCGAAAGTATATAGAGAAGAATTTATTCAACTTATTAATGATACTTTGAAAAATTATGGGAAATAATCCTATGTTTTTAGCTGTTGATATAGGTAATACTAATATAACTTTGGGACTTTTTGACGGAAATGAGCTTAAAAATAGAGTCAATATTTTGAGTTCCGATAATGAAAATCACGAAAAATTATTTGCGGAGTTTTTTTATGGGGAAAAAATATCTGCATGTGCTATATCTTCTGTTGTTGATGAGTTATGTGAAAAGACAGAAAATATAATAAAAAAATATTTGAATATCACTCCATTAATAATAAATTCTAAATTAAATTTAGGAATGAAAATTAAAGCGGAAATTCCTGAAAAAATAGGCTCGGATAGAATTGTAAATGCTTATATTGCAGGGAAAATGTATTCAAAGCCTGCAATTGTTGTTGATTTTGGTACTGCAACAACATTTGATATAGTTGATTCAAACGGAGATTTTATCGGCGGAATAATTATGCCCGGGGTTGAGACACAGTTAAAATCCTTGAAGAAAAATACGTCTAAATTGCCTGACTTGGATTATAATGAATTTGATAAAAAATCTGAAACAATTAACACAGAAACCTCTAAAGCTATTTTATCGGGTGTAATAAGAGGTCATGCACATGCAATAGAGGGACTTATTGAGGATTGTGCAAAAGAGTTAAAAACAAAACCCCTCGTCATTGGAACGGGAGGTCTTGTAAGGCTTATATCAAATTGTATAAAGAATCCTCGATTTGATGTTATAAATCCTGATTTAACTTTGTATGGTTTGCAAATGATATTTATCGACCAAGTGCATAACGATATCCGATGTTGAATGCAAAACCGTTTCTGCCACCGTTTCTGATCATGAATTGAGCAAAACCGGTAGAACGTTCACCCCATAGTTTTTGTATACCTAAGCCGTATTGAACGTATGGCTTAACACTCAATGAAGGTAATGCTACGTCATTTGCGAAATAATCAGCCTTGTCTAATATATTCCATACCATTCTTGCTCCAATATATGGCTGCCAACCATTTCCGAAATTACCTATGAATTTTAATCCCGGAGAAACATTTATTGCATGTATAGGATCTGAAGTAACCCTAACACCTGCAGCATTTGTATAATTGAATGTATTTACAAATGAATATGACAATAAAATACTTGGTTGAATAATAAACTTACCGTCAGCAAGTTCCCAGTTGTATCCTGTTTTGTTTGCAACACCGGTTGAGAACATAACGAAGTTTTCATCTCCGTATTTTGTGCTTGCATTTCCTGCAGAAGCCCCTGCATTAAGAGTTAATGCAGTAAAGAAGTTGTCTTTGTATAATAGTGCTGTTGCACCCAAAATACCGCCATTTTGATATATTCCTGTGTCTGTGTAAGATTGGTGAGAACCTGTGTAGCCTGCATAGACTGAGTATTGCATATCAACACCATTACTGAAAGAATAAATTGGGCTGTCGCCGCCAAAATATGAACCATACAAAGCATTGTCAACTTTTGGTCCGTTTTTTAATCCTACGCTTTCATATGTAATGTAAGGTCTTAACCAAACTCCTGCATTCTGTTCTTGAAGATATGTCGGTGAAAATACTTGTGTATTTCCTGAATATGCATATTTATTAGCATATTTAAATGCATTACGAGTTTTTCTGTCATAATTCATTCTTAAATCAAGATTACCAAATGCTTGTTCATAACTATTTAATTGGTTTAAATATCCACCCAACTGTGCTGCAACAGGTGAGGCAAGAATTGCAGGAGTAAATCCGGTTCGTCTTAAACCTAATAAACCGCTACTGCTGTCATACTGTGCTTTGTAAGTTGCTATTGGTGAAGAAACGCTCTTATCTAAAGTTACAGTATCTAGTATAATATGTTCTTTTAATTCATCATCAGCTAATGATATAGAAACCCTACCATCTTTGGGATCGGACAGTATGTTAAGATCAGTAACATACAAATCACCATTTAAGTCGCCATAATTGTCGGCAGTTAGTTTATCTGCTTTTTGTTTTTTAAAATCTATATCAATATTTAATTTTGCATCATTGTTTATTGTTAAAGTGTCAAGTTTTGCAGTACCTGTTTTGCCGTTAATCATATCGATAGTACCACCGTTAATGATAAGTGTATCACCATCAATATTTCCATCTTTTCCAAGCTTCATTGTACCGTCGTTAAGAATTATTGTATGATTTGTTACTGCATCATTAAATACGGTAGCACCTGTATGAGCTAAAGGATTTACAACCGGGTCATTAATATTTATTGTGTTGTAGTTTTTGCCCAATTGTTCTTGCAAACTTGTATCACCTTTGATTTTATCATCAAATATTACAGATTTTCCGTTTGCTGTATTAATATTTACTACAGGCTTTGTACCGTCATCACTCGCCTGGTCGTATATACCGACTTTATCATTACCTGCTTTATTACCCCTAAAATATTTATCCGAATCTGTTGCAAGAAGATTAACTATACCACCTTCATTATGAATAGCACCGGAATTTTCATCTGTTGCTATGTTGTCATAAAAGTTTCCGGAAATAGTAACTGTTCCTTTATTATTGTAAATTGCAGAACCTTTTTCAGCTTGGTTATTATCAAAATCACCTTTAATCATGCTAATTTCATTATTGGCATTATATATACCACCGCCCTGCTTATCAGCTTGGTTTTTAGAGAAGTTGCCTTCAATTCCATATATGTACCCGTTATTATTATATATAGCACCGCCATCTGTGGATTTATTTTCATTAAAATATCCTTTTATTGCAGGCGTATCTGAGTCGGCAGAACCAATAACCGCATCAACAAAGTTGTATATCGCTCCACCTTTATCTCCTGCCGTATTACCGGTGAATTCTCCTTCAATATAATCTATTGTTTTCAAATTTATTATCGCACCGCCATCATCATATGCTGAATTTTGATTAAAAGTACCGTTTATGTATGAAATATAACCATTATTATCAATCGCGCCGCCATCATCAATTCTTATTTCAGATTCTAAATCACCGGTAACTTTGTTATTTGAGAAATTACCAATAATCCCGTATATATTTCCTGTTGAGTCATTATATATACTACCACCGCTGACTTTTGAAGTATTTGAAGAAAAATCACCAGTTATTGCAGCTGTTTCGCTGTTAACTTTTCCAATATCACCGGTGTTATAGATTGCACCACCGGACTTATAAGCACTATTATTTGTAAAATCACCATTTAATGAATTAATTATACCTTTATTATAAATAGCAGCACCATCACCTTTGTCAATGGTTTCTAATTTTGGTGTTGCATTATTGCCTGTAAAATCACCTTTAATAGCACCAATTCTTCCGGATGTATCATTATAAATTCCACCACCGTCACCGTTCCAAGCATCGTTGTTTATAAAATCAGCTTCAATAGCTGGCGTTGTTTCATTACCGGTTATATAACCAGAGTTATAAATTCCACCACCGTTAACAGATAAATTGCTTTCAAATTTACCCTTGATACTGTCAATAGTCGCTTCTGTACCATTATATATTCCACCGCCATTTACATCAGAAACGTTTGCATTAAAAGAGCCTTCAATACCATATATTTTACCGCTGTTATATATTCCACCGCCGTTTGTCTTCGCATCATTACTGTCGAAATCACCACTGATAGCAACTTTATTTATACCATTATATCCTATAGTACCGCTGTTATATATACCGCCACCGTGACTTACACTTGTTTGGGCATCTGAAAAATATGCGGAGTTAGCTTTAAAATTACCTTTTATTGAATCAATATTTCCGGAATTAAAGATGGCACCGCCTCTGCTATTTGCAGTATTTTGTATAAAGTCTGCTTCAATAGCAGGATTACCACCTACAGTAGCTATATAACCAGAGTTATAAATAGCACCGCCATTTACATTTGTTGGAATGTCTTCTTCTGTTGCTGTACTGTCTACAGCTTTGTTATTATAGAATGAACCGTTTATTCCATATATCTTTCCACCATCATTAAATATTGCACCACCTTTTTGGATTGCTGTATTGCCTATGAACAAACCATTAATTGCCGGATTCAATTGTTCTTCTG
>Ga0247608_10007964_pt1 | contig 10790 bp, 11 predicted proteins | sample 176DNAGHGlowgp2_FD_193490 | JGI IMG/M metagenome (GOLD analysis project Ga0247608, IMG submission 193490) | Sheep rumen microbial communities from Palmerston North, Manawatu-Wanganui, New Zealand - 1766 DNA GHGlow gp2 | ecosystem: Host-associated > Mammals > Digestive system > Stomach > Rumen ... | reverse complement strand
ATTGGTGGGCATGGCAATCCTGATGAAACCGAATTGGCAAAGGGTTGGATTTTGCACAAAATCAAGTTTATAAATTATTAACGCGATCCGCTGATCCTCTCATGGCCAGGGGTGCTGAGTAGTTACAAAGGCAAACAAATAGGATTCCATTAAATGATATGAAGAATAAAGAGATATGGAAGTTAGCGATTCAGACTGCAATTTCGATTCTGTCGACCATCGCAACTGCATTGAGAGTTACCAGTTGCATGGGGCACGGCCCAACCACAATGTAGGAAGTATTCAAAAACAAACAGAAAAGGGAACCTTCACAGGCTCCCTTTTTCGTTTAGCAATTACAAAAAGTCGTAATTGCTTAGGGGAGAAGATTGTTTTGTCTCGCGACAATCAATCTTCGATAATTAACCTTAATAATCTAATACCATGAAAAACACGCTGCAAATTTATGATTATTTTCTCAAATAAACAACACTCCGATGAAAAAAAATCTGTTTTTTAAGCTTTATTAACCCGAGCGCGTCCATACACTTTTGGTAATATGTAAATTATTTGTAACTTTGCATCCTCATTTATGAATAAAGACGCCCGACCTCATATAGCCATTATTGATCCTAACACCTTGTCCGTGTTAGGTTTGAAGCAGTTGCTGCAAAACGTGATGCCGATTGCCACCATTGATACTTTTGGCACCATGTCGGAACTGATGGCAAACAGTCCGGAGAGGTATATGCACTATTTCGTAGCAACGAATATCGTGCTAGAAAACAGGGCTTTCTTTACGGAGCACCAGCGTAAGACCATTGTGCTGACCCTCTCGCTGAACGGGAATAACTCGCTGACGGAGTTTCATTCGCTGTGCATCAATGTGCCAGAGGCAGAGCTTATTCGTTCACTACTGACATTACAACACAGAGGGCATGCCAACGGGCGCAACATGCCCGAGATGCCAAAGATTCTGCAACAGAAAATCTTGTCAGACCGTGAGATAGAGGTGATGTCGCTGATTGTGCAGGGCTATATCAACAAGGAGATAGCCGACAAACTGAACATAGGACTGGCTACGGTGATTACCCACCGTAAGAATATCATGGAGAAACTGGGTATGAAAAGCGTATCCGCGCTCACCATCTACGCGGTGATGCACGGATACGTGGATATTAATAAGATCTAGGAGTTAAGGAGTTAAAGGAGTTAAGACGATAGTCATTAACACCTTAGAACTCGCTTGTAAAGTGGAACTGGATATGCTCGAAGTCCTGCTGAGCCATCTGGAGCACATAGCCTGAGTCAGCCAGGAACACATCCCTACCCTCTTTATCCTTAGCCATATACTGGTACTTACGCTTCTTGAAGTTCTCTAACTCCTTCTCGTCGTCGCTGGAGATCCAGCAGGCCTTATACAAATGAACGGGTTCCCAACGGCACTTGGCATTGTATTCGTTCTCCAAACGATACTGAATAACCTCGAACTGCAGTTGACCAACGGTACCGATAATCTTGCGGTTATTGAACTGGTTGACAAACAACTGTGCCACACCTTCGTCCATCAGCTGATCGATACCCTTCTGAAGCTGCTTGGCCTTCATGGGGTCGTCGTTCTCGATATACTTAAACAGTTCGGGCGAGAACGAAGGCAATCCGCGGAAATGCAACTGTTCGCCCTCAGTAATGGTATCACCAATCTTGAAGATGCCACCTGTATCAGGCAGACCTACGATATCGCCTGGCCAAGCCTCGTCAATGGTGCTCTTACGCTGCGCCATGAACTGTGTGGGCGAAGTGAAACGCATGGTCTTTCCCTGACGTACGTGCAGGTAAGGCTGGTTGCGCTGGAACTTGCCTGAGCATACCTTACAGAAGGCGATACATGAACGGTGGTTGGGGTCGATATTGGCAGTAATCTTGAAGATGAAACCAGTAAATTTATTCTCCTCGGGTTGCACCTCGCGCTCCTCGGCCTTGGTTGGACGGGGACTGGGTGCAATCTCAACGAAACAATTCAAGAGTTCCTGCACACCGAAATTATTGAGTGCCGAGCCAAAGAATACAGGAGCCACCTCGGCAGAGCGATAAGTCTCTACATCGAACTCGGGATAGACGCCATCAACGAGCTCCAGGTCTTCGCGGAGCTTCTCAGCATCCTGTTCACCTACGCGCTGATCGAGCTCGGCGGAACCGAGCTCCACTTCCACCTTCTCGGTGACGCGCTGCTTATCAGGCGTAAAGAGGTCGAGCTTCTGCTCATAGATATTATACACGCCCTTGAACTTGGCACCCTGGTTGATAGGCCATGACAGGGGACGCACCTTGATTTCCAACTCCTTCTCAAGTTCATCGAGCAAATCGAAGGGGTCGCGACCTTCACGGTCCATCTTGTTTACAAAGATAATCACAGGTGTCTTACGCATACGACACACGGTCATCAGCTTACGCGTCTGCGTCTCTACACCCTTGGCACCATCGACTACGATGATAGCCGAGTCGACAGCCGTCAGCGTGCGGAAGGTATCCTCAGCGAAGTCCTGGTGACCAGGGGTATCGAGGATATTCACCTTATACTCAATGTTCTTACCATCAGGCGTGTAGTCAAACTCCATCACAGAGGTTGACACCGAAATACCACGCTGCTTCTCGATCTCCATCCAGTCGCTCGTGGCTGTCTTCTTAATCTTATTACTCTTCACGGCACCGGCCACCTGAATCTGTCCGCCAAAGAGCAGGAACTTCTCAGTCAGCGTGGTCTTACCGGCATCCGGGTGCGAAATAATCGCAAATGTTCTTCTACGTTCTATCTCTTGATTCATCTTTTATTTAAGACAACTATTTTTTTATTTATTACTACAACTAGAACAACTAAGACAACTTCTTCTGAACCTGTAGGACTCCGCAGACGGCAGTTGCCATCGTAGGCAAAGAGTTGTCTAAGTTGTCATAGTTGTCGTTATTTTTCATTGTTGTTTCATTAATACTCCAATACATTCGGCCAAAGAGTCTTCCCAGTAGGGGACTTCTATACCATAGGTCTGCTTGATCTTTGTCTTGTCTAGTACGCTGTAGTGAGGACGGGCAGCAGGCGTAGGATACTCTGCGGTATGCAGGGGGCGAACCTTACAGGTGTTGATACCTGCAATACGATGGATAGCCTTGGTGAAGTCGTACCACGAGATAACGCCCTCGTTAGAGAAATGGTAAACACCAGGAACGATACCCTTGTTGATAGCAGCAAAGATAGCTACTGCCAGATCGCGGGCATAGGTAGGCGTACCTATCTGGTCGAAGATGACGCCCAGTTCCTGGCGCTCACGACCCAGACGAAGCATCGTCTTCACGAAGTTGTTGCCAAACGTGGAGTAGAGCCAGGCCGTACGGATAATCACGGACTGCGCACAGAGTTTCTGTACGTTCAGTTCGCCCACCAGTTTGGTACGTCCATAAACACTATTCGGACATGTGTCCTCGTCCTCAGTATAAGGTTTGCTGTTAGTGCCATCGAACACATAATCGGTAGATATCTGAATCATCCATCCACCACGACGGCCCATGGCATGAGCCAGATAGGCAGGTGCCTCGGCATTCAACTTCTGACACAGTTCCTCGTTCTCCTCAGCCTTATCTACGGCAGTATAGGCGGCACAGTTAACAATGCCGTCGATAGCATGCTCCTCAACGAAAGCCTCGATGGCATCCTGATCGGTGATATCGAGTTCCTGAACATCTGTATTAAAATAGGTGTGCTGCGGATGCTCACGCTCCAACAGCTGCATCTCGTTGCCCAACTGTCCGTTACAGCCTGTTACTAATATATTCATACGTTAAAACTCTAAGGGTTCTTCCTTGTCTTTCTTGTAATAATCGCTCAACATACCGATAAAGGTTGACACCTCTTTGAGGGCGTGCTGTGTATTGGGTGTAATCTCCTTGTTCTGCAGGCGCAGCATCATGACACCATAGAGCAGGTTCAGACAGGTCTCTACCTCGCCCTCTTCCTTATTGGCTCCACGATTACGCAGTTCCACGATGAAAGGCAACACCTTATAATATTCTGCATTGTAGAAGGGGAATTTTGATGACGAGAGCAACTGCTGGTGCAATTCTGTCATCATCTGCAGCGTCACCTTATTAATCTGTAAGTGTCCCTGCTGGCGGCAGCCCTCGGTATTCATCATTCGGATGAGATTACCAAACCAGTCGGTCTCCTCCTCTTTCTGTTCTTCATTGTAGTCGAAGCGGTCTATATATTCGCGACGGATACGGGCCAGCGAACAGTCGAAGGCGCGAATGGTATCCTCTACCTGCCACATATATAGCAGGTATTCCGCAATATTCTTTTTACGTAATTCCTGTGCAATAAACATATGTTGTCGTTAGAAAATATTATAGAGATGCAAGCTGAAGAGCGTGGTGAGCAACACGATGACGCTACCCACGATAACCAGCGTGCCGATAATCCTGTTGATGATACGAATACCGTTGTTATCGAACTTCAGGCGAATGACGTCAACGAGCCAGGTCAAGCCCCACCACCACAGTAAAGCACCACCGACGATGCTGATGAAACCGGCTACCAACTCAATGGGTTTATCAAGCTGCAAGCCAAACGAGAACTGGGCATAGAGGGCCATGAAAAGGAAGATGATCAGCGGATTACTGAGCGTCACGAGGAAAGCCGTGATACCGTTGTGGGTCAGAGTACCCTTGTTCTGTCCAGGCTTTCGCATTTTCTTTGTAGGGTCTGTGCGATAGGTAAAGATACCAAATGCCAGCAGCATCAAGCTACCAGCTATCTGGAGATAAAAACGGTTGGTATCATTGCTCACCAATTCTACTACCATACCCATACCAAGACCAGTAATACCGGCATAGATAATATCACTAAGAGCAGCACCACAACCCGTTACGAAGCCATACCAACGACCTTTGTTCAACGTGCGCTGAACACACAATACACCAACAGGACCCATAGGCGCTGAGGCAATGATGCCTATCATAAGTCCCTTGAATACGATATCTAATAAATTTGGTATAGTGTTTACATCGAATGCCATATTGTTTGCAAAGGTACTACTTTTTTATGCACTACAAGCAGCATAGGCAGTTAAAAGGAGTTAAAGGCGCTTGTTTTACCCGTAAACTTCTTACCTTTGCATGAAATCTAAGACAACATAAGTAAAAATTATAGGAAATGAATGAACAAATGACACAAAAGCCCTACGTCATCGGACTTGATTTAGGAGGAACAAATTCCGTGTTTGGTATCGTTGATGCACGCGGAGAGATTAAGGCTACAACAGCTATCAAGACTGGCAGACATACCTCCCCAGAATCCTATGTGGATGCTTGTATGGAAGTGCTCAACCCCGTTATTGAACAGGTGGGCGGCCTCGACAAGATCAAGGCGATGGGTATTGGTGCCCCCAATGGCAACTATTATAACGGCACCATCGAGTTTGCACCCAACCTACCTTGGGCCCACGATAACGTAGTGCCTTTGGCTCAGATGTTCTCAGAGCGCCTGGGTGGCATCCCCGTGGGGCTGACCAATGATGCCAATGCTGCTGCTATGGGCGAGATGGTTTACGGCGTAGCTCGCGGCATGAAGGATTTTATCGTCATCACACTGGGTACGGGTGTCGGATCGGGCATCGTGGTAAACGGACAGGTGCTCTACGGTCACGATGGTTTTGCCGGCGAACTGGGTCATGTCACGATGGTGCGTGGCGAGGAAGGTCGTCTCTGCGGATGTGGTCGTACGGGTTGTCTGGAATGCTACTGCTCGGCAACAGGTGTGGCTCGTACGGCTCGCGAGATGCTGGCTAAGACCGATCGTCCTTCGCTGCTTCGCGAGATGAACCCCGACGATATCACTTCGCTCGATGTTTCGATAGCTGCTGGTAAGGGCGACGAACTGGCAAAGGAGATCTACGAGTTTACAGGTAAGATGCTGGGCGAGGCTTGTGCCGATTTTGCTGCATTCTCATCACCCGAGGCATTCATTTTCTTCGGAGGTATGGTAAAGGCCGGCGAACTGATCATGAAACCTATCCGCGAGGCTTATGATGCTCATGTAATGAAACCATTCCGCGGTAAGGCGAAATTCCTTGTCAGCGGACTGGACGGTGCCTCTGCTGCCGTGCTTGGTGCTTCGGCTATAGGATGGGAAATGAAATAACGTCTGCGATTTTTGACAGAGGTAGCAAATTTTCAAATTTCAATAATCTATTTTCAATTAAATTGATTACCTTTGCACCCAAATTGCAATTTTATATATAAAATGATACTTGAAAAGATAAACGAACTCCTTCAGCAGGTTGACTCGCTGGAGGCAAAGAATGCTGAGGAAGTAGAGCAGCTCCGACTGAAGTACCTGAGTAAGAACGGTGAACTGAATGAGCTGATGAAGGACTTCCGCAACGTGCCCGCAGAACAGAAGAAAGAGGTGGGCATGAAGATCAACGAACTGAAACAGCGCATCACAGACCGTATCAACGCCCTGCGCGAAGCATGCACCACACAGGAGACTGGCGACGAGGCTATCGACCTGACACGTACGCCCTACCCCATTCAGTTGGGTACACGTCATCCTCTGACCATCGTGACCAACGAGATTATCGATATCTTCAGTCGCATGGGCTTTGTGTTGGCCGACGGTCCCGAGGTAGAGGACGACCTGCATGTGTTCACCCGCATGAACTTTGCTGCCGATCACCCCGCTCGCGATATGCAGGACACGTTCTTTGTTTCTCAGCATCCCAACGACGTAACCAAGAATATTCTGCTCCGTTCACACACTAGTAGCGTACAGGCGCGTGTGATGGAGAATATGCATACTGAGGACGGCAAACTGACCGCTCCCATCCGCGTGATCTGTCCGGGTCGCGTATATCGTAACGAGGCCATCACAGCTCGTGCCCATTGCTTCTTCCATCAGGTAGAGGGTCTGTATATCGACAAAAACGTGTCGTTTACCGATCTGAAGCAGGTGCTGCTGTCATTTGCACGCGAAATGTTTGGCGCTGACACAAAGATCCGTCTGCGCCCCTCATACTTCCCATTCACAGAGCCCAGCGCAGAGATGGATATCTCTTGCTTCATCTGCGGCGGCGAGGGATGTGGTTTCTGTAAGCACACCGGATGGGTAGAGATTCTGGGTTGCGGCATGGTGGATCCCAACGTGCTGGAGCAATGCGGCATCGACTCTAAGGTGTATAGTGGTTATGCCTTCGGTATGGGTGTAGAACGTATCACCAACCTGAAGTATCGTGTGTCAGACCTCCGTATGTTCTCTGAGAACGATACCCGTTTTCTGGAAGAATTCCAAGCAGCTGACTAATTTTAAAAACATAATTATTCTAAAACAAACAACGCTATGTTAAAACCGTTAAACAAAAGATTCGCTCCTAAGAGCGTGATGCCTGAAAAGGTGATTCAGTTTGGTGAAGGAAATTTCCTTCGTGCTTTTGTAGATTGGATTATCTGGAACATGGACCAGAAGACCAACTTCAATGGTAGTGTAGTTGTCGTTCAGCCTATTGACAAAGGTATGGTAGAATGGCTCAATGGTCAGGACTGTCTGTACCACGTCAACCTGCAGGGCCGCGAGAACGGTAAGCCCGTGAACACCCTGGAGCGTATTGACGTCATCAGCCGTGCGCTGAATCCCTATTCTCAGAACGATGCCTTCATGGCACTGGCTGATCAGCCCGAGATTCGTTTTGTGATTTCTAATACCACAGAGGCTGGTATCGCTTTTGATCCCGCTTGTAAGCTGGAGGACAAGCCCGCTAGCAGCTATCCTGGTAAACTGGTGCAGCTATTGTATCGTCGTTACCAGACCTTCAACGGCGACCCCAAGAAGGGACTTATCATATTCCCCTGTGAGCTGATTTTCCTGAATGGACACGTGCTGAAGGATTGCATCCGCAAATATATTGAGTTGTGGCAGTTGCCCGAGGGCTTCAAGAAATGGTTCGAGGAGTCTTGCGGCGTTTATGCTACCCTCGTAGACCGTATCGTTCCTGGCTTCCCCCGCAAGGAGATTGCTGAAATTCAGGAGAAGGTGGGCTATCGCGACAACCTCGTTGTACAGGCCGAGAACTTCCACCTCTGGGTTATCGAGGCTCCAAAGGAAGTAGCTCAGGAATTCCCTGCCGACAAGGCTGGACTGCACGTGCTGTTTGTTCCATCAGAAGAGCCCTACCACAAGCGTAAGGTGACCCTACTGAATGGTCCTCACACCGTATTGAGCCCTGTGGCTTACCTGAGCGGCGTGAACATCGTACGTGATGCTTGCAACCACGAAGTTATCGGAAAATATATCCACAAGGTACAGTTCGAGGAACTGATGCAGACACTCGACCTGCCTATGGAAGAGCTGGAGAAGTTTGCCGGCGATGTGCTGGAGCGCTTCGACAACCCATTCGTAGATCATCAGGTGACAAGCATCATGCTGAACTCATTCCCCAAGTTCCAGGCTCGCGACCTGCCCGGAGTGAAGACATACCTGGAGCGCAAGGGCGAACTGCCTAAGGGCTTGGTATTCGGTCTGGCTGCTATCATCACCTACTACAAGGGTGGTAAGCGTTTCGACGGCGCAGAGATCACACCTAACGATGACCAGAAGATTATGGATCTGCTGAAGGAGCTCTGGTCTACTGGTGATACTCAGAAGGTGACCGATGGCGTGCTGGGTGCAGAGTTCATCTGGCAGGAGGACCTGAACAAGTTGGCTGGGCTGAACGCTATGGTAAAGCAGTTCCTTGACCTCATCCAGGCTAAGGGTATGCTGGAGGCTGTGAAGACTATCCTCTAAATCAAAATAAATTAGAATCAAAAATTAAGGCGCTTCGTTTTGAAGCGCCTTAATTTTTTGTGGTTGTTTATTATTATCCTCCGAAGTTATCGTACATGATAGACTCGGGATCTACGCCGAGAGAGTCGAGCATAGATACAACGGCCTTCGACATGGGGCCAGGTCCACACATGTAGTACTCGATATCCTCTGGAGCCTCGTGGTCCTTCAGATAGGTATTCAGCATGACCTGATGTACGAAGCCTGGAGTGTACTTCACGCCAGCTGCATCGGCTGCAGGGTCTGGACGGTCGAGTGCCAGATGGAAGTGGAAGTTGGGGTACTCCTTCTCCAGTCCCAGGAAATCCTCGAGATAGAACACCTCGTTGAGCGCACGTGCACCATAGAAGTAGTGCATCTCGCGATCGGTAGTGTGCAGCGTCTTTGTCATGTGCATGATCTGAGCACGCAGAGGAGCCATACCGGCACCACCACCAACCCAAATCATCTCCTTCTTTGAGTCGAAGTGTGGGTGGAAGTCGCCGAAAGGTCCACTCATGATTACCTTGTCGCCTGGTTTCAGCGAGAAGATGTAAGAAGAAGCAATACCAGGGTTCACATCCATGAAGCCACTGCGGTCTGCCTTGAATGGAGGTGTAGCGATACGTACTGTCAGCATGAATACATCGCCCTCGGCAGGATAGTTAGCCATTGAGTAAGCACGGATGGTATCCTCGGGGTTCTTACACTTAAGTGGGAACAAACCGAACTTCTCCCATGCAGGCAGATACTCGTCACCGATCAGGCTCTTGTCGAAGTCCTTATCGTAGTCGATGCAATCAAACTTAGGAATACGGATCTGAGCGTAAGAACCAGGCAGGAAGTCCATGTGAGCACCAGCAGGCAGCTGCACCTTGAACTCCTTGATGAAGGTAGCCACGTTCTTGTTAGAGATAACGGTACACTCGTACTCCTTAACACCCAGGATAGACTCATCCACGTGAATCTTCAGGTCGCCCTTAACCTTACACTGGCAACCCAGACGCCAATGGTCCTTAATCTGCTTACGGGTGAAGTGAGGTTTTTCACTATCTAGAATCTCACCACCGCCTTCAAGCACCTGAACCTTACATTGTCCGCAAGAAGCCTTACCACCACAGGCAGAAGGCAGGAAAATGCCGTTCTCGTTGAGGGTAGCCATCAGGTTATTACCCTGGGGCACGTTGAGCACACGGTCACCATTCACGGTGATATTGACATTGCCCGAGGGAGAGAGATATTTCTTCGCTACGAGCAGGATGATGACGATAGCAATGATCGTCACCAGGAAAACGATAATACTATTTACTATAAACATAACTGTCGCCCTCCTTAGATTTTAAGTCCACTAAAACACATCATGGCCATAGCCATCAGACCTACAGTAATAAACGTGATGCCGAGACCCTGCAGGGGCTTGGGCACATCGCTATACTGCATCTTCTCACGAATAGCACCCATAGCCACGATAGCCAGCGTCCAACCAATACCAGAACCAAGCGCATAGACCACGGCGTCGCCAATGCTGGTAATAGCCTTTGTCTCGCTGGGGTCGAGCAGGATGCGCTGCTGCATGAAGAGCGAGGCACCCATGATGGCACAGTTTACGGCAATCAGAGGGAGGAAGATACCCAGAGCTGCATAGAGCGAGGGTGAATACTTCTCTACAATCATCTCTACCAACTGCACGATACCGGCGATAACGGCGATGAACAGGATGAACGAAAGGTATGAGAGGTCCATACCGAAGATACCATTTTCAGAGAGCACCTTGGTCTGGAGCAGATAATCAACAGGTACGGTAACGAACAGCACGAAAGTTACTGCCATTCCCAATCCTAATGATGTCTTCACATTCTTCGAAACGGCAAGGAACGAACACATGCCCAGGAAGAAAGCAAAAATCATGTTGTCGACAAAAATCGAACGGAAGAATAATGATATTGCGTGTTCCATAATTTAC
>Ga0247608_10007963_pt1 | contig 10790 bp, 7 predicted proteins | sample 176DNAGHGlowgp2_FD_193490 | JGI IMG/M metagenome (GOLD analysis project Ga0247608, IMG submission 193490) | Sheep rumen microbial communities from Palmerston North, Manawatu-Wanganui, New Zealand - 1766 DNA GHGlow gp2 | ecosystem: Host-associated > Mammals > Digestive system > Stomach > Rumen ... | reverse complement strand
ACGGACTTCCTCGTGAGCCGCGGCGAATTCCTGTGCGCACGCCTCATGGCCAAGTACCTGGGCGCAAACTTCGTCGACACCTTCCCGCTGATTACCTTCGACGACAAGTACCGCATTGTCCCGAAGACCTACGAAGACATCGCGAAGACCTTGTCTGACGAGAACCAGCTCTACGTGCTGCCGGGCTTCTATGGTGCAAACCTCCGTGGCGAAGTCAAGACCTTCAGCCGTGGCGGCTCCGACATTACGGGCGCAATCCTTGCCAACGGCATCGATGCCGCCAAGTACGAGAACTGGACCGACGTTTCGGGCATGCTCATGGCAGACCCGCGCATCGTCGAAAATCCGCTGCCTATCGAATACGTGAGCTACCGCGAAATCCGCGAACTCGCCTACTCCGGCGCAAGCGTGCTCCATGACGAATCCATCGCCCCGTGCCGCGCGAAGAAGATTCCTATCAACATCCGCAACACGAACCGCCCCGAAGACGCGGGCACCATCATCGGCCCCACTCCGGAAGAAGCGAAGCTCCCGATTACGGGTGTCGCCGGCCGCAAGGGCTTCTCGATGATCTACATCGAAAAGTCCATGATGAACAAGGAAGTCGGTTTCGGCCGCCGTGTGCTCGCCGTGCTCGAAAGCGAAGGCCTCTCTTACGAACTGTGCCCGAGCGCCATCGACTCCATGAGCATCGTGGTGGATAGCAAGGCCCTTGACGCCGTGCAGGACGTGGTCCTCGAAGACATCACGCAGCAGATGCGCCCCGACCGTATCAAGGTGTTCCCGGGCATCTCGCTGATTGCGACTGTCGGTCACGGCATGACGAACAAGATCGGTGTGGCTGCAAAGCTCTTCACCGCTCTCGCCGAGAACAAGGTGAACGTCCGCATCATCGACCAGGGTTCTTCGCAGATCAACATCATTACCGGTGTTGACGAAGCCGATACCGAGAAGGCCATCAAGGCCATCTACGGCGCGTTCGTGAAGTAAAGGTCCCTGAGCCTGCCGAAGGGCCTTTGCGAACGTCATCCTGGAGGCCCAACGGGCCGATAGGATCCAGACCCGAATATAAACTGCGACCCGGAATTATCCGGGCCGTTTTTGTTTACTTGGCTTTGTTGATTGCTCTTTTTTTTAATGAAAATGCTTCTAATAAGAGGAAAAAAGAAGTTTTTTTCTCTATTACACTAATTTTTGTATAGATTTAGTAAGTAAAATGGGAGAATTCTTTTGATGCCCCAAAACAAAATATTTGAAGTTTTTGCCTTTCATGATTTTTTTAAAAAGCAGGATTTTAACCTAGCAAAGGCAAATCGTTATTTAGAATTATTTAGAGCTGCTTATGGTATGTTGGTATCAAATCTTGGATTATCCAAGAGAGCTGGTTATCCTTTGGAACTGTGTAAGGTTGGTGGGACTAAAGAATTGGGATGTCTTGCTAAAAAAATTAGAAAGCACCTTTTTTGGGGATGTAAAGTTGAACTACGCTACTTGTTGATGAAACAATTGTGTTATGATTGTACTTTGTATAATTATACTCTTTCTAAAGAAGAAAAACTGTTTATCTTAAATAATTTGTTTTTCAAAAAAAAATCTAGCATTACAGAAAGCTCTTATGAAGAATTGGAGGCGGCTATTGGTGCTTGGGGGACTCAAGAAAAATGTGCTGAACAGTGGTATTCTTTTTTGGGAAAAGAAGAACGTTATTGCCGATACAAAACATTCAATATAGCGGTTTGTGCCACAATGAGTGCTGGAAAGTCTACTTTTGTTAATGCGTTACTAGGTAGCGATGTGCTGCCGGCAAGAAACGAAGCAACAACAGCCAAAATAACCACCGTATATGATAAGGATGGATTGGATAAGGTCTACGGCTTTTGCACAAAGGGGAAAAAGATTGTTGCTAAAAGTGATAATGTTGATTTGGCAGTGCTTAACGATTGGAATAATTCCCCTGATATTGATCATGTGTATTTGCAATCTGACCTTGACCGAATTGCCAATAAGAATGTAATTGTCACGATTCATGATACACCAGGGACAAATAATAGTGAAAATGATTCTCATCATGATGTGACTATAGAATTTCTCAAGGTGCATAAGATGGATGCGGTTATTTACGTATCGAATGCGGAACAACTGGCAACTTGTGATGAATTTGGCTTGTTGTCTGAACTTTACGGATTGACTAAGAAAAATGAAGTTCCTGTTATTTTTGTATTAAACAAAATTGATTCATTGGATTTTGAAAAAGAAAGCTTGGAAAACCTCATCAAGACTTATTCTCAGATTATAAGGAAGGTGGGGTTTGGTGCAAATGCAAAGATTATACCGGTTTCTGCCAAGCGAGCTCGCTTTATCAAAATGCTTTATAAAGGAAAAGCACTGACGAAGAAGGAAATGCGTGAATGCAAAGCTATGATATTAGATTTGCTTCCAGATGAGGATGCTCAGGTACTTTGGAATGAATTTGGAGACTTGACTATTAAGCAAGCACATCTGAAAAAGGCTTATCCTTTAACAGGATTTACACAAATTGAAGAATGCATTGAAAACATTGCATGCAAACAAGATTTTAAAAAGAGGCTAACAAAATGACAACATTGGAAATTTCCTACAACCATTATACATACGAAATCAAATTTAAAGATGATAGAACGGAACTAGATGAATGGATTGCCGAAAGAAATGGTAAGAAATCTCTAGAAGAATGGTGTCTTGATGCATTGGTGTACTTTGAACAGAAGTATCGTGATGACCTGAAAATTGTATTTACGGGTATTTGCCAGGATTGTGATTTCTTTGAAGATACGTTGAAACAGAATGAATCCAAGTTGAATATTGCCGTTGAATTTATAAGAAAAGAAATTGCCCAAACGGACAGCATTAACAAGATGAAGTCTTTGTATGCTCAGATGAAGGATGCTCGTTGCCCGTTCAAGGAACTTCGAGAGAATAAGGATATCGAAGATAACTTCAATAAAGCTTTGAACAACGAATTTGAAATCGCTGTTGTGGCGACCATGTCGGCAGGTAAGTCTACCTTAATCAATGCCATGTTAGGGACAGAACTTCTTCCTGCTCGTAATGAAGCGACCACAGCAACATTGGCTAGAATTCATGACGATGATGATGCCGATCATTTTGTGGGCGAAGCTATTGATAATGAAGGTGAATGTGTTAAACGTTATGATCCGCTGACTGTTGCTGAAATGGAAGAAATGAATGATGATAAAATTTCGGAAATTGAAATTACCGGCAACATTGTTGGTATAACTTCTAAGAATTTGAAATTGGTCTTGACAGATACTCCGGGGACAAATAATAGCCAAAATGACAACCATAAAGTTCATACTTATAACTTGATAAAAAATTCCAAATACAAGCCGATGGTATTGTATGTTTTGAATGCTACTCAATTGAAGACAAATGATGACAATACATTGTTGTCGGATATTTCTGATGCGATGAAAGAAGGTGGACGTCAAGCTAGCGAACGTTTTATTTTTGTGATGAATAAAGCGGATGAATATGATCCTGAGAAGGGCGAGTCTGTAGAAAAATCAATTGATGATGTTCGGGTATATTTAAAGAAGCATGGAATTGATAATCCACGTATTTATCCTTGTTCTGCTCTTTTGGCTAAGAATGTTCGAAAATTTCGTCAAAATGCATTAACTAATAAAGAACAACGATATTTTAAAAATGATGTAGAAGATAGTATTGAAACTCAAGAAAAGCATTTTTCTGAAATGGCACCTGTTTCAAGTATGGTAAAAAAGTTAATTCAGGAAAAACTTGAAGATGCCTGTCAGAGAATGGACGATCCAGAACAGGCTCTCATTTATTCGGGTATTCCTTCTGTAGAAGCTAGCATTTCAGAATACTTGGATAAATATGCAGTTCCGATGAAAGTTCGTGAAGCTGTAATTTCATTTAGTGAAATTTTAAAAAACTTGAAATTGGAAGCTGCAGAAAATTCAACATTAGCGGAAAATCAGGAAAAGCTTAAGGAGAGAAAGTCTGCTCTTGAAAGAGTTTGCAAGATTTTGGAAAATGGACAAAAAGGGGCTGCGCTTAAGAATAAAATTGATCAATTGTCCTCAAAGCGTGGTATAGAAAAAGAAACGATAAATTTAGATGCCAAAATTGTTGATTTTGTTGAAAAAATGAAAAAAGACTTAGTGGGTGTGGTTCCTAAGAGGGAAGGACACACTAAGCTTAAAAAACTTGTAGCAAATCTCAAGGATTTTGAAATAAAGTTCAATGAGGATGTTAAAGCTATAATTAATACTTGTATTTCTGACCAATCTACAGCGTACATCGCGGAATACAACAATTATGTTTCAGAATTGATTGGTGAAGCGTTCCAGCATGATGTGGATGCCGGTGCTGTTTTAGGAAGTTTGGCTACAATGCAGTTCGATCCTACGGATGTTTTTGATTATGAGGAAGAACGTTTAGAAGTGATTGGCTCGCATCAGGAAAAGAGAACTAAACTGGAGACACGAACAAGGACTAAAACTGGAACTAGAAATAAATCAGGTATTGGTGCTAAGGTCAGTCGCTTTTTTGGAGGTATTTTTGGTACGGACTGGGGAACTGAAACCTATACTTATGAAGAAAGCTATCCCGTGGAAGTTGAGTACACTGTAGAAGTCAAAGATAAGGGGATGGTAAGTTATATTGATTTAGGTCGAATGGTAAAGGAAAAATTTGCACCCATGTTAGAACAATTTAATGTGGATGCAAAAAAACTTGCTTTTGATGCTGCAGTCAAGGACGAAAATGCTCTAAAAAAACAGTTTAAGGCTTCTTTTGATGTTCTTGATCGTAAAATTAAGGCTAAAATTTCTGAACAAAAGTCTATTCTTGAAGATAAGAAAAAAATTGAGGCTATGGTAGAAGAGAGTAAGAAAAAACTAGCATGGCTAGAACAATTTAACAGAAATATGAACGAAGTCCTTAATGGATAAGGGAGGAGATATGGTATCTGCTGCTTTAAAAGAACATGTGAAAAATGGCGACATTATTGCTATAAGAGGGGTCTTGCAGTCTAAGATTCTCATGGATCATGATATGGAATTTGGAGATTTTGACAAAAATCTCAAATTCTGCTTGCAAAATGGGATTTCTGAAGATGAATTGTTTGTGAAGTTGGATGATTCAAATCCGATTTCTGATGAGGTTTCTCAAGAAAACTTTAAGGCGATGTATAGCTATTTGGGTGTTAATTTTTCCAAAGAGCGTGTCGAGTGCTTGAAAAAAATAACCAAGGCTTTATGGCCCAAAGAGCAGAAGGTTGTTGCCCCTAAAGTTGAAGCGTCTGCTGTTGACAGTAATAGTTTTAATGGTAATGAACGCATTGTGGCTGTTTCTGAAAGGGAAATTATTCCAACAAGGCGTGATGCGAACTTACAACCTGATTCTCATCGAAAATCTGGCATTCATCTATCTGAGAATGAAAAGATTGTTTCATCTGTTGAAAGAGAAATACTGGTAGAAAGGAATGAAAAATCAAGTGTAAACCGAAAAAATGAAAATACGTGGCGAAGAAAAACTAGTGCTAATGAGAGAAAACCCGGCTTTGGCGTTTACAATGAAAAGGTGTCTGCTGCGTCTAGTAATGCAATGACTAGTGAGATGAAAGCTCTGATTGCTGTTGGTGCTATAGTTCTTGTTGCTGCAACTGTATATATAGTTTCTAAGTAAGGGTGCTTATGGAATACGCTGTTAAAAGTATTGAAAATAAGTTTGCGTTTGTGGATGCTCTTGTTTCCAAAAGCTATTTAACTAATTTGTCATCTTTTCCCATAAAAAAAATAAATACAGATTCCTCTTATAGAGTAAACGACTGCGTTTGCCTTTGGAATATTTCACAAATTGTCCTAAATAAAAATGAGGATATGAGGGACAAGCTGGTTTCTGTATTTAATGCAGTGGGTTCTTCTGGTGCATCTTTGTTATTTTTGATAAAAGGAAGTAAAGAAGGAACAACCATAAGAGTGGGCGTTCGAAACGATTCGGACAACTTCAATGAAATGGTTACATCTCAGAATATCCTGGAAAAGAGTTTGTCTGGAAATTTCCCCGGAATCAAGTATTCGTTTTTGAAAAAGGGAACTCTTGAATCTGAAATTTCTGAAAGTTTTTCTATAGGTGGTGTAGAAAAAACCGTTACTGCTGTAACAGACATTGCTGGGCTCCGTTCCGAAAATTCGAAGAACAATAAAACCTTCATGCAGGGCTTGGAGAAAATTATTGATTCGATGCAGGGACAAGAATATACAGCGCTTTTAATCGCAGATCCAATTTCTAATGATGATTTGGTTATCAGTCGTCATGCTTTGGAAAATATCTATTCTAGTCTTGTTCCGTTTTCGGGATCCATGCAGACTGTATCTAGGAATGAGACAGAGTCTGCTAATCATAGCATTAGCGAATCTGCATCTGAAAGTATTGGTTATGGCATTTCAGATATGATTAGCCATACTACGGGAAAGTCTTTTACAAAGACAGAAGGAACGTCTACTTCTAAAACTAAAGGCACGTTCTCTTCGGATACACTTGGGACGTCGACATCAGTTAGTGTTGGAAAATCGGAAACTTTAGGTTGGTCTATTGCTCCTTTTGGTTGTGGAATAAATGGATCCAATTCATTTTCTGTTGGTTATAATCAGGGTAAGTCTGAGTCGCATACTAAAGGGGTCAACGAGTCTACGACTCATTCAAAAAGTGAATCTGTTTCGAAGGGTAACAATGAATCCGATACAGAGGGCCGTACGTTTTCTCATAATCGCAATTCTACCTCGACTCATGGAAATACGGAAAGTCATGGATCATCTACATCTCTTGGGGAAAGCGTTCAGTTTAAGTTAGAAAATCATTCCGTTACGAATTTGATGAAAAAAATCGATAAGATTTTGGAACGGTATGATAAGTGCGCCGATGTTGGTATGTGGAATTGCGCCATGTATTGTGTGGCGGATAAGTCGACATCCCGCAGCTTTGCTAGCATTTATCGTTCTACGGTTCGAGGCAAGGATTCTTCTCTTGAAAATGGAGCGTTGATTGTTTGGGATAAGAGTAAAAATGAGGATATTTTTGGATATCTAAGAAGGATGGAACATCCGCGATTCCTCTTTGAAAATAATATTGAGATTACTGCAGGCTCTCTTGTCAGCAGTGCGGAATTGTCTATTCATGCAAGCTTCCCTCGTCATTCTGTCGCTGGAATACCTGTAGTTGAATGTGCCGAATTTGGCCGCACGATTTCTTCTTTTAATAATGCATCTGGTTCGCTGAAGTCTGTTCCTTTGGGCAAGATTTATAATATGCATCAAGAAGAATTGTTGCCTGTGAATTTGAATCAGGATAGCTTGAGCTCGCATGTTTTTGTGACTGGTTCTACTGGTAGCGGAAAATCGAATACCGTTTATAAGCTTCTGGATGGTCTGAGAAGAAACAAAGTAAGGTTCTTAGTTGTGGAGCCCGCAAAAGGAGAATACAAACACGTATTGGGTTCTGTCGCTACGGTTTATGGAACAAATCCGTCACTGTCCGCATTGTTAAAGATAAACCCTTTCTCTTTTCCAAAAGGAATTCATATTTCGGAACATCTAGACCGACTGATTGAAATTTTCAATGCTTGTTGGCCTATGTATGCCGCCATGCCTGCAGTTTTGAAAGATGCTGTTATTAAATCTTATGAAGATGTTGGCTGGGATATGTTGACTTCTAAAAATAGGATTAATGAACATTTTTATCCGAACTTCTCTGATGTTGTGAGGAATATTCGATCCATTATAGAATCTTCTGAATATGATGCTGAGAATAAGGGGGCTTATAAGGGCTCGCTTGTTACTCGTTTAAAAAGTTTGACGAATGGAATTAATGGATTGATTTTTACTTCTGACAAGGAAATCCCAGAAGCGAAACTTTTTGATGAAAATGTTATTGTTGATTTGAGTCGAGTTGGCTCCTGTGAAACGAAGTCGCTTATCATGGGATTACTCGTGATGAAGCTGCAAGAATATCGCATGTCTGTTGGTGGAATGAATCTTTCGCTAAAGCATATAACGGTCCTTGAAGAAGCTCATAATTTGTTAAAGCGAACGTCTACGGAACAGTCGTCGGAAACGGCGAATTTGTTGGGCAAATCTGTGGAAATGCTTGCAAATTCTATTGCTGAGATGCGTACTTATGGCGAAGGATTTATTATTGCAGATCAATCTCCCTGCCAGTTGGATATGTCTGTTATTCGTAATACGAATACGAAGATTATCATGCGTTTGCCTGACAAAAATGATCGCGATCTTGCTGGAAAATCTGCAAATTTGAATGAAGATCAAATTGTTGAACTTGCTAAATTGCCTTGTGGCGTTGCCGCAGTGTATCAGAATAATTGGGTAGAGCCGGTTCTTTGCAAAGTGGAAAGATTTTCTGGAGATTTGCGGTATGAAAATGAGCCTGAACAGCTAGAAGATCATCTTGGCGATATGCAAGCTAGAATAAATCTTGTGGAAAAAATCTGTTCTTCGGAATCTATTAGTAAGGATGAGATGTCTCAGATGATAGAAAATATGTCGCTACCCGCCTCTGTGCAAGTGACCTTATTTGATTATTCTGAAATGAATCATGATGTTCCCAAGTATAGGATGTTGGGACCTGTTGTAAAAGCTTTACTTCCTCAGGTGTATAGCGCTTTTGTTCGTGCTTATTCACAAAGCATGATTCCTTCTGAATGGAGCGACGCTGTTGATTATGCTATCATTGCGCTTAATGGAAATATTGATGTTTCTATCATGCGAGATATTAGACAGATTATAGTTTCGGAATATCTACTTAATGAATTTCCTAACGAAAAAAGCTATAATGAATGGCGTGATAGTGGGGTCATATGATTGAATCTTTAGCACATGTCGCATCTGAAATAGCAAAGACGAAAACAGAGGTTTCTGAAACGTCCCATTTCGATTCTAGGGCTGAATTGTCAAAAGGCGATCTTTCGCGTAATAATCCCGATACGAGAGCTCTTGTCAGGGGAAAGTATCCTGAAGATGCCACCTATGAAATTAAAGATGGTCAAAAACATTATTACGACGAAAATCATCGATTGTATCGTGTAGATAAGAACCTTGTTCCAAACAATTCCTATGAATTGAATGGATACAAGTACAAGACTGATGATCAAGGAAGAATATCTTCTGTAACGGGTAAGTTACATCTCAAAGAGCGCCAAGGACGTCTGCCTATTGAAGATTCTTTAAATGATATTGGTAAGGGTGATGAACATGCTACGCGTGATGCGATGGGTCATCCTATGGATGATAAGGGGCATCTGATTGGAGATCAATTTGGGGGTGTACCACGTATGGAAAATCTGATTCCCCAAGATGCGAAGATTAATCAAGGAATATACAAATCTTTAGAAGATCAACTTGCAAAACAAGTAAAAAATGGTAAGGAGGTTCATTCTGAAATAAAACCTTTGTATGAGGGTGAGTCTAGGCGACCGACCGCCCTTGTATATAAGTATTCTATTGATGGTGAAAATTTTCTCAAAATTTTTCCAAATGACAGGAGTAGTTTATGATTAAAATTGATTATGAAAAATTATTTGGTGAGCTAATGAATGTTGTTCCTGCTGAATGGGACCGGATTGTTCTTTATGTGGAATATACGGCTGCATCTTACAGCTTTAAATATTTTGTAAAAGTTGGAAATAAGTATATAGACTGTTTCGATCTCAAAGGGGTGAGTGAAGAATTGTTAATTGAAAAATTTATAAAGTTTGATGAGATCATTCGCCCTTCTAGAGCTGAATTGTCTGGCGAAAATAAATGGAGCGTCATGACAATTATATTTCAGAATGATGGGAACTTCAATGCTGAATTTGATTACACGGATATTTCCGAAAATAGTGTAGAATATTTCCAGAAATGGAAAGCTAAATATTTGAAGTAATTAACATCATCACCGGTGTTGACGAAGCCGATACCGAGAAGGCCATCAAGGCCATCTACGGTGCGTTCGTGAAGTGACGCCTCCGGCGTCATCCTGAGCGGAGGCGCATAGCGCCGAAGTCGAAGGATCCAGACCCGCATTAAACCGCTCCCGACTATCACGGCCGGGGGTGTTTTTTATATATATTACATCCAGAGGTAATCTTATGTCTCATTGTCGTTTTTGCGGTTCATCCAGTCACGGGAGCGGCTGCTCCTACAGCCCCACCGGCAAGCATGTCCATATCGCGGACTCTTCGAGTTGCATCTACTGCGGCTCGTCCAGTTATGGCTCGTGCAGCTATAGCCCCACCGGCAAGCACAAGCATGGTCACGGCAACGACAAGTGCGCCTACTGCGGCTCGACTAGTTATGGCTCCGGCTGTAGTTATAGCCCGACAGGGAAACACGAGCATTAGGACTTGTGATGAACCTTGCCTTGCTTAGAGTTTTCGGCATCCTGATTGCCGTGCACGAGTTAAATAGACTCGTGAGGCTCTTGTTGCAGGTTGCTATGGGGGACGAGGGCGAGTCCTTTACGGATATTGCTCCGATGATTCTCGCAAGTGTCGCCATTATTCTCGTGGGGATAATCGTGTTCGCAAAAAAGAGCGCGAAACTCCTGAGAGTCTTTTCCGCAATCATGATAATAGTGAGTATTGTTGGCGGTATAAACTTCGCGCGTGTGTATTTGGGCCTTCAATATTCGCCGGGTGTCGGGTTCCTGCTGCAAAGGCTGGCCGACCACTTTATAAACATGTTTATGGTAGTCTATTTTGTTTCGTT
>Ga0247608_10007961_pt1 | contig 10791 bp, 4 predicted proteins | sample 176DNAGHGlowgp2_FD_193490 | JGI IMG/M metagenome (GOLD analysis project Ga0247608, IMG submission 193490) | Sheep rumen microbial communities from Palmerston North, Manawatu-Wanganui, New Zealand - 1766 DNA GHGlow gp2 | ecosystem: Host-associated > Mammals > Digestive system > Stomach > Rumen ... | reverse complement strand
CAAAGCCTCAGGATAAACCTCGTGAGAACAAAGAGCCGGAGAAGAAGCCTGTTGACAACAAGACTCAGAATAAACCCAGCGGCATAACCAGGATATCCGATCCCGCTCCCCAAATAAAGATAATCAGGCATGAGACTCCCAGAACGGAGAGCCCCAAGCCCAATATTCATACAAATGAGAGAGGCAGAGCACAGGGAGGACGTTTCAATGCAGGTGGTACACGAGAAGGTTCTCAAAAGAGTTCAATCAGTTTTTCGTCTAACAGCCCTTATAATCGCGGGGGTGACAGTCGTTCTCAAGGTCCGGGAAGAAATGGAGGGAAGGCAGATAGATCCAAGGCTTCAAATAAAACCTTTATTGCAGGGCCGGGTGCTAAAGAACAGCAGAAAGGACGAGACAGACGAAAGGGAGACCGCAGAAAAGATATAGAGCGGGATGAGGAGCAGATTAAGTCAAAGAAGTTTAATCCTCATGGCTTCCACAAGCCCGAGAAGGTGCAGGAGGAAGAGGAAAAGATCAAGGTGATCACCCTCCCCGAGAAGATAACCATCAGGGATCTGGCCGACAGGATGAAGATACAGCCTGCCCAGATATTAAAGAAGATGCTTCTGGAAGGAAAGATGGCCACCCTGAATTCTGAACTGTCCTATGAGGATGCCGAGAATATCGCCATCGAGTATGACATCATCTGTGAGATGGAAGAAAAGGTGGATGTCATCGCAGAGCTCCTCAAGGAGGAGGAAGAGGACGACAAGCTTCTTAAGAAGCGTCCTCCCGTAGTCTGCGTAATGGGTCACGTAGACCATGGTAAGACCTCACTTCTGGATGCCATCAGACATGCGAATGTGACCGACAGGGAGGCCGGCGGTATCACCCAGCACATCGGTGCTTATACGGTGGATATAAACGGCAATGCCATCACTTTCCTGGATACTCCCGGACATGAGGCTTTTACCGCCATGCGTATGCGTGGTGCAAACTCTACCGATATCGCCATTCTGGTGGTGGCAGCGGACGACGGCGTGATGCCCCAGACCGTGGAGGCCATCAACCATGCAAAGGCTGCAGGCATAGAGATAATAGTAGCTGTAAACAAGATAGATAAGCCCAATGCAAATATAGACAGGGTTAAGCAGGAACTTTCAGAGTATGAGCTGATCCCTGAGGAATGGGGCGGCAGCACCGTATTTGCCCCCGTTTCCGCAAAGACGGGACAGGGCATAAAGGAACTGTTGGAGATGGTTACCCTGACTGCCGACATACTGGAGCTTAAGGCCAATCCCAAGAGAAAGGCAAGAGGTCTGGTCATCGAGGCACAGCTTGACAAGGGAAGAGGCCCCGTGGCTACGGTTCTGGTGCAGAAGGGTACCCTTAAGATCGGAGACTTCATTGCAGCAGGCGCCACCCACGGTAAGGTACGCGCCATGCTGGACGATAAGGGCAACAGGGTTAAGGAGGCAGGCCCTTCCATTCCCGTGGAGATCCTGGGTCTCAATGACGTGCCCAACGCCGGCGAGGTATTCATCTGTCATGCAAACGACAAGGACGCCAAGCATTTTGCCGACACCTTTATCGAGCAGAACCGTCTGAAGCTTCTGGAGGATACCAAGCTTCGCATGTCTCTTGACGATGTGTTCTCACAGATCAAGGAAGGCAATCTTAAGGAACTGAACATCATAGTGAAGGCGGACGTTCAGGGTTCTGTGGAGGCTGTGAAGACTTCACTCCTCAAGCTTTCTAACGAAGAGGTAGTGGTGAAGGTCATCCACTCGGGCGTAGGTGCCATAAACGAGTCCGATGTCATTCTGGCTTCCGCTTCAAACGCCATAATCATAGGCTTCAACGTGCGCCCCGACGCTACCGCCAAGAATACGGCAGAGTCAGAGGGCGTGGACGTAAGACTTTACAAGGTCATATATCAGGCTATCGAGGATGTGGAAGCTGCCATGAAGGGTATGCTGGATCCCGTGTACGAGGAAAAGGTTCTCGGTCATGCCGAGGTACGTCAGATATTCAAGGCTTCCGGCGTGGGCAATATCGCAGGTGCCTATGTGCTTGACGGTACCTTTGAGAGAGGCTGTAAGGTCCGTATTTCCAGACAGGGAGAGCAGATCTTTGAAGGCGATCTGGCATCACTTAAGAGATTTAAAGACGATGTCAAGGAAGTCAAGGCCGGCTTTGAGTGCGGTCTCGTATTCGAAGGCTTCGGCGAGATGGAAGAACTGGATATCGTCGAGGCTTATAAGATGGTAGAGGTCCCCAGGTAAAGTGGGGATCGTCATTCTGAGCGAAGCGAAGAATCTTGACAGTGCGAAGGCTGACAAGATCCTTCACTGCGTTCAGGATGACTGATAAAACAATATATAACAAAACATAAAAAATAGAAATGAGAAAAAACAGCATTAAAAATATAAGAGTCAGCAGCGAAGTACAAAAGGAGCTGTCTAAAATAATTCGTGAAGAGGTAAAGGATCCCAGGGTGGGGATGCTTACCTCTGTCACCCATGTGGAAGTGGCTCCCGACCTTAAGACCTGCAAGGCGTACATTTCATCCATTGATAAGAATATATCGGTGGAGGAAACGGTGGATGCCCTTAAACGGGCGGAGGGTTTTGTGCGCCATTGCCTGGCGGACAGCCTTAACTTAAGGATCACCCCGCATATAACCTTTATCGCGGATCACTCCATAGAGTACGGCGTAAACATGAATAAAAAGATCGCCGATGAGATGGAGCATATAAGGAACAATCCTGCGGGAGAGGGCACGGATTTCACTGAGTAAACAGACGAAATGGCCGATCATCAAAACGAAGTTATGAATACTATAGATATAAGAGAAATAGTACAGGGGGCGAGGACCATAGCCATAACGGGACATGAGCGTCCCGACGGAGACTGTATAGGTTCCACCCTGGCGCTATACAATTACATAAAAAAGATCGTGCCGAAAGATGTAAAGGTAGAGATCTTTTTGGATAAACTGGGTCCGAGATATTCATATCTGGCCGGCTATGATTCCATAGATCACATATTTGGCCGCAGGCAGCCCTTTGATGTGTTCTTCGGTCTGGATTCATCCACCACGGAAAGATACGGAAATGCGCTTAAATATTATGAAAAAGCGGCAGTTACCGTGTGCATAGATCATCATGTATCCAATCCGGGCTTCGGCACTTACAGATGCATCGATCCGGACGCCAGCTCTACGGGAGAACTCATATTCAGGCTGATACCCTATGAGGATATGGACAAGGATATAGCGGTATGCTTGTACAGCGCCATAATATCCGATACGGGAGTGCTCAAGTATTCCTGCACCTCACCGGAGACCTTGAGAGCTGTTGCGCGGCTTATCGAATTCGGTTTTGATTTCACGGATGTGGTGGACCGGAGTTTTTATGAAAAGACCTACACCCAGAACCAGCTCCTGGGAAGGGCTTTGGTGGAGAGCGTCAGATTCCTGGACAACAGGGCGATCTTTTCAGTGGTCACCAAGCGTATGCTCAAGTTCTACGATGCGCTTCCCAAGGATCTGGACGGTATAGTGAACCAGCTGCTTTTGACTAAAGGCGTGAGTTGTGCCATACTTATGTACGAAGCGGATGATATGACCTACAAGGTGAGCATGAGATCCGATGATAAGGTGGATGTGTCAAAGATAGCTTTGATATACGGCGGCGGCGGCCATGTAAAGGCTGCAGGCTGTACCATGAAGGGGACGGTACATGATGTGATAAACTCCCTCTCGGCATATATAGAGGCCGAGCTGGATCGTAATCAGGATGATCTTTAAAGGCAGGTTGTTATGGAATTGACCTTACTGTTGGATATGGCAGGCGGACTGGGGCTCTTTCTCTTCGGAATGACCCTTATGAGCGAAGGCATAGAAAAGGCGGCGGGCGCGAAGCTCCGCGGCATTCTTGAGGCTTTCACTAAAAACCGCGTTGTAGGTATGTTGGTGGGCGTTATCTTTACCGCCCTGGTGCAGTCATCATCAGCCTGTACGGTGCTGATAGTGACTTTCGTGAACTCGGGACTCATGACCCTGTATCAGGCTGCAGGTCCCATCTTCGGTGCAAATATAGGTACCACTGTGACCGCACAGCTGGTATCCTTTAATCTCTCAAAATACGCTCCCCTGTTTCTCTTCGTGGGAGTGGTCACCATGCTTGCTGTAAAAAACAATACGGTGAAAAAGTGGGCTGAAGTCCTGGCGGGCTTTGGTATACTTTTTCTGGGCCTTTCCATGATGAGTTCCGCCATGGGCATGATAAAGGACTCGCAGACCGTTATCGAGCTGCTCTCATCCCTTTCCAGTCCAGTTAAGGCCCTTATACTGGGCACGGCGCTGACTGCTCTGGTGCAGTCATCATCGGTGACTGTAGCCATCATACTTTTGATGGCTAATCAAGGACTTCTGGAACTTGACATCTGTATGTTTATGATATTGGGTTGTAATATCGGCGCCTGCGCTTCAGCCATGCTGGCAGGTTTTACCGGAAGAAAGGATGCGAAGAGGACGGCTCTCATACATCTTTTGTTCAACATAATCGGTACACTTATCATGTGTGTGGTTCTGGCCCTTTTCATGGATCAGGTGCTCAATATCCTGTGGAGCTTTTCTGCGAATCCCGGACGAGTGGTTGCAAACGCGCATTTGTCCTTTAAGGTGGTCCAGGTTATGCTGCTGTTGCCTTTCTCCAACAAGATAGTGGACCTTACCTATCTGCTGGTGCCCGGCGAAGACGACGCCGTGGGATACAGGGCTACCTACCAGCTTCAGTACATTGGTGAAAAAAATATGTTCTCTCCTGCCACTGCAGTGGTGGAAGCTTCCAAGGAGCTTGACCGTATGGGAGCTCTGGCATGCGAGAATCTCAACCGCTCCATGAACGCCCTTATCACCCTGGATCAGGAGGATATAGACGAGGCGTATGATGTGGAAAAGAATATCGACTTTTTGAACCACGCCATAACGGACTATCTGGTAAAGATAAACCAGACGGGACTGCCGGTGGAGGATACCAGAAGCATCGGCAATCTGTTCCATGTGGCAAATGATATCGAAAGGATCGGAGATCATGCGGAGAATATAGCTGACTGCGCTGTCATGAGAAAAGAGCAGAATATAAGCATTTCTCCCCAGGCCCAGAGAGAACTGGGAGAGATTTTGGAGATGGTAAATGATATCCTGCATTATTCCATGCAGATGTTCTCCACGGGAGATGATTCCAGGCTGGAGGATATAGTCAGGCTGGAAGAGGCCATAGACAGAAAGGAAAGACAGCTTCAGAACGCACATGTGGAGAGACTGGCCAGAAACGAATGCACTCCCGAGGCCGGCATGATATTTTCCGATATAGTTTCGGGACTGGAGCGCGTGGGGGACCACGCCATGAATATAGCGATCGCCACTCTTGACGAAGAGGAACAGATCGCGGTACACAACCTGAAGACTAAGATACAGGCTGAAAATGAAGTATAAGACAGGATTATGGATACTGCTGTGCACTCTGGCAGCGGTATTCTTTATTTCAAAACCAAATATTGTACATGCCAGATGTCATCTGATGATCTCCGCAGGTGCGGGAAAAGTGCTTGATATGGATGAGGCTGTCTTTGATGACGATGTGCTTCTGGGAGATGTGGCCGGAGAGGCGGTCAACGAGCAGCATGTGACGGCACAGCATACCATGGATGAGATAGAGGGCGTGGTGGAAGAGATACCGGAAGGCGCCGTGATCTCGGATGAAGAGCTTCACAGAAGGGAAGCTTTAGCTTTGGTCGAAGGTACGACGGTAGATGACGGTACCATAGCAGGATACGTGAATCTGGGCATAGCAAAGGTGGATAACTGGCTGAACGTAAGAGAAAAGCCCGGAGAGGACGCTGAACTGGTGGGCAAGATGCCAAAGAACGCGGGCTGCGAGATCCTGGAGCAGGACGGAGAATGGTCTCATATCAAATCCGGCAAGGTAAACGGCTGGTCAAAGACGGAATTCTTGTACACCGGTGATGAGGCAAGGCGCAAGGCTGAGGAAGTCATCACCCTGATGGCTACGGTCACCACCACTACTTTGTATGTAAGAGAAGGTCCCACTACCGAATCCTCCGTCATCACCATGGTTCCCATGGAAGAGGAACTGGAGGTGTCCGAGGATCTGGACGGCTGGGTAAAGATCACCATCGATGATGATGAAGGATATATCTCCAAGGATTATGTGAGCCTGGCCAAGAAACTGGAGAGGGCCGTGACCATGAAGGAGCTTAAGTACGGTCAGGGCGTCTCCGACGTGAGAGTGTCCATGGTCAATTACGCCAAGCAGTTCCTGGGCAACAGATATGTATGGGGCGGCACCAGCCTGACCAAGGGAACGGACTGCTCGGGCTTCACCATGGGTATCTACAGGAAGTACGGTATATCCCTGCCCCGTGTTTCCAGGTCGCAGGCTACCGTGGGTACAAAGGTCACCCTCAATGAATTAAGACCCGGAGATCTGGTATTCTACGGCAAAGGAAGCTATATAAACCATGTGGCCATGTACATAGGCGGCGGACAGATAATCCATGCTTCAAATCCCAGAAGCGGTATAAAGATAAGCAATGTGAGGTATCGTACGCCCATCACATGCAGACGCATAATCAATGACTGATAATTAACTAACAACTACAACAAAAAAACAATCGCCTCAAACGTATTTATTGCAGTGTTTTAACATTTAGTGTTTGTGAAAAAAGTGTTAAAATATTATGGATATTTTATGTAACATTATTTTAAGGAGGTTATTATGAAAAGACGAAGCAGATTTTTGGCCGGGCTCTTATCTGTAGCCATGGTCATGACAAGCTTCTCGGTTCCCGTTACGGCGGCTGAACTGGAAGAGGACGTTTTGCCTCAGATCGAGACCACACAAGACGCCGAAGAGGTGGCAGAGTCGGTTGAAGCTCTGGGCGCAGAGGAGGACGTGATCGCTGATGCGGACGATGAAGAAGCGGCAGAGGCAGAGGCTGTCGCAGACGAGGCGGAAGAAGATGTAGCCGGTATGGTGGGAGATCCTACAAAGGGTGACACTCTTGTCATGGTTCACAGCTATGCTGAGCTGGTAAAGGCCATCGAGGGTGCACAGGCAGGTGCACAGGTTACCATCGAAGCTCGGGATCCCTATAATCTTGAAAATGATGATAAGTACACTGTTTCCGCAAACACACTTCTCACCATTCCCGCAGGCAAGGATATAAAGCTGGAGGTTTTTGCAGATGATTTCCTTCAGTTTGATACTGAAGAGATAGATAAGCTTCGCACTGATGGTGCCACCATGGATAAGTATCCCAAGGCTACCCTGACGGTAGAAAGCGGTGCCAAGCTTACCGTTGAGGCATGGGATGATTTTGCTACAAATGTCTGCGTCGTTAATAACGGTGAGTTTACAGCTGACGAAGTGGACGGCGATCTCGTTATAGTGCCTTACAACGGTGTTCCCTTTACAAATGAGCAGGGGGCTACAGCTAAGCTCCTGAATGGATCCTATGTATCCTCGGATGGAGAGAGTGCTTCCATTATAAATAACGGCACCCTGATAACAGACAGCATATATGCTGCGGCAGATGATACAAAGGCCCTTGGAGCAGACAGATTTTCTGTAGTCAATAAGGGTGAGATGATCATGGAAGATTCTACTGTCGATAATGCTGCATATTATTATGAGGACAAGGAAGGCGAGACCGTTTACAGGTTTGGTTATGCCGTACTCAATGATAAGGAAGCCAAACTCGCCGTCAGAGGTGAAGCCGATCTGGAAAGCATATATAACAATGGTACTTTGACCGTGGGATCGGAGAATGATTTCCAGACCAACGTTGGTACATTATATGCCTTGAATGAGTCTTCAACCGTGATCCATAATGCCGAAATTAATTATGTTGATATGGCAACGGACAAGGCCGGTAAGGCTATTATCAAGTCCGGTACGGTTACCCAGGTGGGAGGCGAAATCGGAGCGTTACGTTTTGCCGATGTTCTTCCCATACTTGACAGGGGCATCACAAACAAGCTTATCCATGCTGTTTTTGACGCAGAAGCCAAGGCTGTGGTCGATGATGAGGATCCTACCACACTCTACTTCCAGGGCTACACCGTAGAGGGCCCTGCGCTCGTTGAGAAAAAGCCCGCATTCCGTGTTTACGACGAGGCTAAGGATAAGGATACCGGGTATAATGTAGAGTATAAGGAAGTAAAGTATCTCGTAGCGACCAGCATCGAAAACGGTGTACCTTATTACAATGGAGCGATCCTTGACATAGATAAAGTGCCTACACGCGAGGAAAGGTATGTGCCCAATGTGCTTTATCCTATTTCAAGTCTTGATGACCTGAAAAAGGCTGCAGTATCAGAGAATGCTGCAGGATATTATCTGACTCAGGATATTGAGGTTACGGAAACCGTAACTTTCAAATGCCCCGATATTTATATAGATGGATACTATACTCCCACGGATGCAGACGGTAATCCTCTTTTGGATGAAGAGGAAAAAGAGATCGAATACTCAGGTGATCTCGTATTTACCGGAGCAGGCGCCTTTGTAGTGGAAGAGGGTGCGGTTGTAGATCTTTATCAGGTAGACGTAGACGCTTACACCAGTGATAAGGAAAAGGCACCGACTGCTACTCTGTTTACAAACAAAGGTACTCTCTATACAGGTGAGGTCGAGATCAGATATAACACAAAGCCCGTGGTAGAGAATTCAGGTACATATTATTCTGAAGATGAAATATATGCCGAAGATTCAGAAGCTACTCTGATAGTTAATACCGAGAACGCTCAGGCATATCTTAATGCTGATATGGAGAGCGAGGACGCTGTTAAGGGATCCCTGATAGACAATGCAGGAACCATGGCACTTGCAACTCCCACTTATCAGAGTGATCTTGTTGAATTTGGTCTGAATCCCGGAGCGGATGGCGAAGGAAAGCCCATCACCGGAATCACTGCTATCAAGAACAGCGGAACCATGACTATGACCGATGTGTATGTTTACAGCACTGTTCCTGACAGCGTGGTAGTTGACAACCTGGGTTCACTTTCTCTGTCTGAGTACAGTGAAGATGTTGATTTCTCCGGCCATATGACCATAGCACCTTACGCAAAGGGAACCACTGCAGTCCTTAATAATGGTGCAAATGCTTCCTTTGTAATGAACGGCGGCAATGTTAATGCATATAAATATGATAATAATGATGAAAAGGATAAGGCAGTAAGCTATGCAATAGTTTATACAGACAATGAGCCTGTGCTCATCAGAGGTTCTGTATACGGATCAAGAGGCACGACAAACCATGTTCTCCATAAGTTTGATGCCGAAGGTAATATTACCGAGGAGCTGGAGGCAGCGGTATGTGGTTCTGCAGTAGCAAAGAAGGACGGAACTACAGGTTCATTCAAGGATTCGGAAGCTCAGGGAGCCCTGTCCATCGATTCCATGAACGCCGGCGTGATAGTGGATGGTCAGATCCCTTATACCACCAGAGTTGCCGTAAATGACGGATATGGATATCTTCTTATGGAGAAGGGCGAGTCTGTGGTATACAGCACAGCAAATGATCTGCATGAGGCTGCAGCTTTTTCACTTACTCTCAGCAAAAATACTTTCGGTCTACCCGTAGACGACATGTTTGAGTATGTTTCAAACGATCCCGCAGTAGCCAATATCAAGGAAGTGACTGCCGCTGTATATGATCCCGAGAATTATAATGATAAGACAAATTCTGGTCTCAAGGACACCAAGGTTAAGGTCATCGAGGCAGTAGGCACCGGTATGGCTACCATCAGGGTAAAGAGCAAGCTCGCCGGAAATGAGGATTATCTCGTGATTGAGTCTGTGGCTAAGGGCATGAGAGAAAAGCTTGTGGCAGACAGCTATGAGGTTAACCTTTCCACACCTTTCATCACCATGAATGCCCTTCAGAAGTATGCCAGGATAGGTATCGACTGGCATATCAAGAATTACGAAAGCGCAACAGGTTCTTATGACCTTTCAAACAACTTCTATCCTGTAGGCGTTATTGTAAGAGGCGCAAACGGTGAAGTGGACAGTGATTTCTATAAGTACTTTGATGTTTATGATGCTCTTATGAAGGATGGTACCACCAAGACTTATTGGGCTATGCTTGCCACCAATACTACCGGATTCCAGAACGACAATACCAGACTTGCACAGGATGGTACCACTGCTCTTGATAATATCAATGTCGCCCTGGTAGTACAGAATAAGGTTTCAAAGAAGACCTTTGAAGTAAATGCAAACCAGAAACTGAGCTTCAAGATAGACCAGAAGGTTCCTGTGATCAAGCTGTCCAAGGGTGCCGTGAACGCTGCTTATCTGGAGAGTCATAATTACAGTTCTCCTTCTGTGATCGATATCAATGATCAGGAAATCTATCGGGGAGAATGGGGTGAGATCTCCACTATAAGCCTTACCGATGATGTGAAGGATTTTGAGTCTATATCAGATACACGCATCACCTATATCGGAAGCGCAAAGGGCGGATCATACAAGGTTCCCATGTGGATAAGGCTGCGCGATTATTATGGTAAGTACTATGCACAGTTTAATGTAAGAGCTAAGGCGGTTTATCCTAAGGTATCACTCGTCAATAAGAAGGCTACGGTTATACCCGAGGCCGGAGATTATACAAATATTGACGTATTTGTAAAGCCCGGCAAGGAGGCTTATGACCTTAATGCCATCAGCTATGCTGAGATCGTTGATAATGATAAGTTCGGTATAGAACGCG